>JAAUYL010017851.1_pt1 | contig 16065 bp, 18 predicted proteins | sample 7278011 | NCBI WGS metagenome assembly JAAUYL01 (sample SAMN14350225, study PRJNA611818) | marine sediment metagenome | isolation source: surface marine sediment (1.8m) | place: French Polynesia: Moorea | collected 2018-08
ATAAATTCCGCGAATTTGCCTCATATTTTGCTGAGAGTCTCAGTTGAGGGGGGCTACTTAATAAGCGAGTTAGTGACAATCCCTTACTCTGTATCCCTGGGAAATATAAGTAGGACATCAGTCATCTACCCATCAACCTGCTCAACTATATTTTATTGCAGGGTAGGTCGACACCCTTTCTTGCCGTCCTACGCTGCAATAAAATAGCATATAGCCGGATAAAGTAGTGCAAATAAAGTTTTATGCACTCGTGCAAAAGTGCATATTGTCTCCCTCGGGTCCTTAATAAAGTACTTTGCACTTGTGCAATAAAAAAATATTTGCACGCCTTTACCCGGCTTTAAAATACTAAAATGTAAAATAAAACTTGAAGGTACTGGAAGATATTAATGTTATTCTCAGAATGTTTATTTCAAAGCTTCATACAAGCATACGCAAAATATTCTTACTTACTTAGGTACTTAGGTACTATGCATGGAGAATTTTGATGAATGGTCTCGCTCGTTTAAGTTACATAAAACTTGAGGTCGCTCTTAGGCGAACAACTATGAGTTCTACTATAATATTTTCAAGAATGTGAAGTCTAAAATCACAAGCATGGAAATTAGGGTTTCAATGAGTTGATCAACGGCGAGATTTCTTGGGGGACTTGTGTTTGCTGGAGCCGCTGCTGTGCTCTCGCTTCCGCTTGTCGCCCCCGCCGCGGCTATCCCGATGGTGTCGATCGCGATCCCTGGAACTCTTCTTTGGGCTGGAAAATAAACCATAAAACTAAGTCGAAAAGAGACTAGAGAAATTAAGTTTATTTTTATTTACCTGTGGTGCTTGCTGCTGCTTCCTCCGTGTCTGTGTTTGTTCTTGTCGCGGCCTCCACTGCTGCTGTGGCCACCATGGCGCCGTTTGCTGCCACGACGATCGTCGTCATCCTCGTCGTCGTCCTCGGCGGCCTCGCGCTCGAGGTCGGACCAGTCCTTGCCCTCGGACTCGTCCGAGTCGAGCTCGCCCGACATCTCGTCGTCAGATGCGTCCTCGTCGGAGGAGTAGTCGTCCTCGGACTCCTCGAACTCTTCGGACGCGTCGCTCCCAGAGACCTTGAACTCCTCGTCCTCCTCGTCGTCGTCATCGTCTTCCTCCTCCTCATCGCCCGATTCGGGGTCGAGGAAGTTCCAGCCGCCCTCCTCGAAGAAGCCCTCGGGGTCCTCCACGATGGTCTTCATGATCTTGGTCCAGTTGAGCGACTGGATGCCCTCCGTGTACTTGATGTCGACGTTGTTGAGCCAGTTCTTGACGTGGTCGAGCGACTGCATGGGGATGGAGCCAACCACCATGACCTTCTTGTTGTAGTCCTTGAAGATGAAGACCATGTCGAAGTTCTTCAAGTGGAACTGGACGCGCTCGAAGTGGACCAATTGGATGTCCTCGAGCGTGACGACGAATGGCGGCCAGCTCGTGAGATTGACGAGGCATGCGGTCGTCGGCTGCAGAAGCACCGTCTCCCTGTACGGGACGCCGTGGTAGCCGAGGTTGCGGAAGGGCTGGTCGAAGTCGATGGCCTTGGTTACGGACTCGACCTTCTTGCAGAAGCTGGTGAAGGCGTGCTTCAACTTGTGCCTCAGCTCCCTCTCGGCCTGCTCGGCCGCGAGGTCGTCCCTGTCGTGCATGTGCTGATGCTTCCCGAGGTCAGTCGTGATCTCTCCGACCTCCGTGTAGAACTGGACGTCGCTCTGTTTCTTCTTGCCAAACAAAATGGCGTTCTAAAAAAAAGAAAACTCGTGAAAATTCAGATAATTGGGAAAGCCGACAACAAGCATTTTTCAACCTTACCTTCAGGTGGAAATGCAACAGGATAATCATTTCGCTGTCGCAGGGTTGGTAGAACGCGTGTTTGATATTGTTGTACAGGATGTCAATCTTGTCACCCCGAATACTAGTGTACTGGAACCCGTTGGTGTGGGCCTCGAGGACGCCGCTCAGCCTCTTCTGAACAATGTTGGGGCGGATGTAGAGATCCTTGAGCTTGGGGTTGCCCTTGCCCTGGTTGATGATGAGCTTGTCTTGCTGGACGAGGTCGGCCTTCTCCTTCTCCTCGGCCTCGCGCGTCTTGTACTTTTTCTGGATCTCCTTGATCAGCCTGAAGGCAGTGTTCAGGTTGGAGCTGGGTGCGCTGATTTCGCCCGGCTCTTTGACGTTGGTGCTTCGGTAAGTGCTGAAAACGGAATGACATTGACAAGAGTTACGTGTGAAATGCCAGCAAGTTTTTAGACATATGGTGAAAAATTGTAACACGGTGCAAAGGCCAACTTACAGCTCTTTCAAGAAGGTCGCGTCGGGCGAGGTCTGGAAGCCGAAACCGTCCTTGCCGACCGAGGCGCCGGGGTGGAAGAAGTTAATCCTCAGGTAGGTGTAGTCGCCCTCGACGCTCGTCGAGATGTTCTTGACGGTGGCAATGTGGAAGGGGACAGGCACGCCAAACACTGGCAAGATGATAGTCTCGTACTTTTTGTCGACGTAGATCTTCAGCTGGCGGACCTCGGACTCGCGAGGCAACTGTCCCGGCGACTTGTACGACACGGGAGCCTTGCGAACTTTGACCTCCTCCTTGAAGTCGACGCCTTCCTTGATGCGACGCAGCGCCTCTTCGTTCATCTTTTGCATGAGCTGCTTCTGATGGCGCTTCCGTTTCTCCTCGGCCGTCGTGTCTTGTCGAAGCTTCTGCTCGATGATGGCTGACCGCTTCCCGCGACCCAAGGACTCGGGGTCGGGCAACGAGTTCTCCTTCTCGTCCTCCTCGCTCTCGGCATCCTTGAGGAAGATGGCGATGTTCTTGATCTTCTTTTTGCTCGGCGTCAACAAGGTGCCGCCATCCGAGGTCACGAGGATGGTGTCGCCAATGAACAGAGCCACGTTCTTGCCCTTCTTGTCGGACGCGTCCTTGTTCTCGAGGCCGGTCAACCCGATGTTCACGTTGAAGACCATCCCCTTCTTGACGACGGCGTCGCAGTTGGGGGCTATCATAAGGCTGCCCTCGCGAAACTCGATGCCGGTGATGAAGCCAAAGTTCTTGGTCAACTTGTCGACCAAGTTGGGGCTTTCGTTCCGCACCATTGTCACGGCCGAGACATAGATGTCGCTCAGCTTGGCGCCCTCCTTGAGCTCGGCACAGATGTGCTCCTCGACGCTGACCAGGAGGCCGTAGATCGACTGGATCTGCTCAGAGGGATTAACCAGCATCGTGCGGACAATGTTGGAGCAGTAGGACTTGTAGCGGGCGCCGAACGAGCAGACGATCGCGCCAAAGTGGACGTTTTCCTTGTCGGAGGTGTGGCTGAACTTGAGCTTGTAGTTGCCGCCTGACTGAACGATGGCTGGGTAGCAGAGGTCGATCTGAGACGCGTCCAAGTTGTGCACGTACTTCTTGTCCGAGATGGCATTCTCCACGCCTTCGGCAATCTTCGAGTGCTTGACGCTCTGAAAATAAAATTGCTTATGCAATTTTTCGCAACTGATTAATTTGGCTTGGCCTTTTACCTTGTCATTGTCGATGATGTCCATGATCTGCTCCTTGAGGTATTTGCTGAAGACGTCCACGGTGACCTGGGACGCCTTCTTGATGGTGTTGACCTCACTCTCCTCGCGGACGGCCATGATGTAGGCCATGGCGGAGCTCATGTCTTCAGTCGAAAACTTAGCCACAACTTTGCGCCAACCGTCCAGGAAAGGGCCGGGGAAGTCTTTGTCCTTTGAGAAGACACCCAACGTCTTGCCCTCCTTCGACTCTTTGATTACGGACTCTAGCTTTTCAAAGTTCTTCTTGTCATTGTCAGCCTGTAAAAGGACACGAAACGTTAACGTTTTTCTAACCCTGTTTATTATTGCACAGTTCATTTCTTGATATTCTTACCTTGTCTCTGACCAACAGTTTCACGGGAGGGACCGTGGTGTCGATGTTGGTTTCAATTTGGCGCAAGAACTCCACCTTTTTCTTGGACGCCAGGAAGTACAGGGCGCCCTCAGTGGCTACCATCACGGTGTCGGAGAGCTCATAGCCGAGCAGCCACGTTTGCAGCGAGGTAGATTTCGAATAGACGATGTCTTGGTCGTCGACGCCGACGGCACACACGAGGGCGTCGAGCTTGAACAGCTCTTGGTTCTCCTCGTTTCGCCATGCCGAGTAGACACGCTTCATGCGCCTGTAGAAGGCCTCCTTGTCCACCTTAATGCTCATGGCGACTGTCGACGAACACTGCACACTTTTTGAAAACGACAGTGCCGGTCAAAAGTCTTGGAAAAACTGAGCTGTGGAACTTTGGCGGCGAACGCTTGTTAATTATCTTGGCACTCGATTACTCAATTCGATCTCCTCTTGTGAAATCCTGGATGAGTTGAACCGTAAGAGATGGATCCAAATCCAATTTCAAGACGAAACGAAATTAAAGATTTAAATTTTATTTTTGTGCAAAATCTGGCGGGATTTCACAACAAAATTGTGAAAATCGTCAGCATTGTTGCCTGTTCTAAACAAGAAAAAGCTCAAAGCTGCTAATAAACGCCAAAATGAGTGAAATACTGGCTTTGAAAAAACACATTAAGCAACTCTGTTAACTTCTGGCCGGGCAATCACTCCCGCCGCCATGCCAGCCTTATCTCATTGTTGTCAAATCAAACAAAGGCGGGAAATTCGAACTGTGAAGAATAAAATTATGTGGGAGAGGAGAAAGTAGGATGAAAATGATGACTCGTCTTGATTAAAACTCATTTATTTTGACAGCTCATTGGTCTTTAAAAATAACGATATAAAAATGCTCTGAGTGATACGTAGTGTAGCTATTTCCAAACTTTCCGAAGAATGTAAAGTCCTCCCAGGACGGCAGCAAGACCAACCCCGACCTTCGCCATGTCGGCGTTTCTCTCGGCTTCCGTCTTCACCGTCATGTAATTGCTGGCGTGGTTCTTCCAGCCCAGGGCTCGTATCACGGACGGTCTATTCATTGCCATTTCAGCATAAACTGCAACATGAGGCCGTTCGCCATGATTCCAGAGGACGTCGTCCCAGCCGATTTGCCACATCGAGACGAGAAGCTCAACCAGACTAATGTCAGCAACGGAGAAGAACGGACCGCACAGCCATGGACCATGGCGATCCTCGCGGCCAAGCTCCTTTTCAAGCTCGTCAAAGAGTCCCTCTAATTTGATCTTGAGCGATCTCAGATTTCTGTCAGTGACGTTGGCTCCAACACGTTGGTAATACGCCACTATTTTCCTCCTGAAAATATGGACATCAATCAGTAAAATGAAACTAAAGTCGAGCATTACAATTGTACTACCTCATCGATTCATCACAGTAAGGCCAGCGCAAGATTTTCGTGAATTCTTCCTGATGGAAGACTGCAACACCATGAAGCAGGCTCCCGATCATGTTGACGATCACATGGTCCTCGTCAAAGAGCCTCATGAAGCGGTCAACCCTGTTTCTTATGTTGGGCTCGTTGAAGAACAGCATCTGCTTGTTGTTGTCCATGTACTTGATGATGTCTGTGCTTCCCACAATGGTCTGTTTGTCTCCTATACCAATTACCATTGTCTTTAAAAAATTTATCATGACTTTTCTGCACTTATACCTGTCGTTAAACAAGGGAACCGTCCTTGCGTTCCAAGTTGCGTGAACCATGATTTGGAGAGGTTTTCGCCCAAGAGCTCATCGAGTATCACTAAATGGCAGTCGAAGCCAAGATCTTCCAAGGCGATCAACACCCGTCTCGACTGGGTCTGGTTGGGATCAAAATACAATGTTGGCTTTGTGTCTCCCATTTGATAATCTGCAAACGAAAACAGAAAAATCAATAATAACTGCATGTATTGCATCGGATAATTCTCTGAAGTTTCTATCTATATATTTTAGCTTGTGTGACTTTTTTCTGACAATACGAAATGCTTCTTTTGAGTTCCTTAGTATGTGCGTCGTGTTTGTGACGACGATGATCAATTCACAAGAAATAATAGTTTTTTGGAGTTTAGTCTAAGAAAGGCCAAATCCTTCGCTTCCCTCCGTGATGGCCGTGAGTAGTGCCTTTTCAAAGTCTTCGAAGGTTGAGTGCTCCGGCAGGCAGATCATGTTGAAGCAGGTGTGCGCCGTGGGCAAACTGTTCCTCGTCTGGCTCGAGGCTATCTGCAACTTCGGCCTCAGGTCGGCGAACCCGCCTGGCGGTAGTTGGCTACTTCCTGTCGTGAACTGCATCAGCCTCGCAAACTGTTCGCTCGTCAAGTGCGATAGGACGAGCCAGAACCAGTCGACCGTCTTGGCCGTGAGGCCGGGCTGGACGAGCACGTGGTTCTTCCTGAGGTCGGCGAGGTTGTACTCCCTCACACCGCACAGCATCAGCTCCAACTCTGACTCGTCAAACAGGCTCAACAACGAGTCGGGCACCATGGAATGCAAGCCTTCCAAAAACTGGTCGGTGGCCTCCTGGACCGAGGTCACGAGTCTGTACTGCGCCAGCCGATCCAGATACTCCATCTTGTTGGCCTCCGTCACTCTGATGCTGGCCCCGTTGGGCTTGAGATCGACAACGCGGGCGCCGTTCTCCACCTCCTCCGTGAATGTGAGATCGTCGAGGCCGCCATCGGGGTCCTCGATGTGGGTGTTCTCTATCAGCCTAATCTTGGACGCGTAGAAGTCGGGGGCGTCGTCGGCAAAGTGACGATAATGGACGCGGAGGCCGACGAGTTGAGCGAGAAAAGACTTGGCCAGCCTCACCGGCAGGAGCTGTCGATACGTTTGTCCGTGAGCACTCTCGTAGAGCATCTTGCCAACCAACTTTCCGGCGAACTTGAACATTCTCATCTTCAGTTTCTGGGGCAAGCTTGGATTGGGCATCACAGCCGAGCTGAAGTACGCAAAATGATACGGATTTGAAAAGCCAATCGTTGTAAATATGTAAGTAGTTAGACTTTTACCTTCCCTCCTCGACCTGCACGAAAAGGCCGTATGCAGGGGAAAATATCTCCTTGCTGAGCACTTCAAACCACTCGCGTCTGACCCCGCCCTGATCGATCCCGGGCTCGCCCTCGAAGTCGATGATGAACAGCTTGGCCCAGTCGTTCTCCGTGTACCACTTTGTCGCCCTCAGCGAGCTCGTCACGATGTCCGATCTAGCGATGTTCAGATAGATTGTCGAGTGCCTGTGGCCCTTGCTCTGGTGGTGAGTAATCAGGCGGCAGTAGAAGAACACCTGCTTATCCTTGAACGTCTCTGAGCCGCCAACTTTCTCCAGGAGGAGCTGGTGAAAACAGGCCGCCAAGATGTTGCCGTCACGTATGCACAGCTCGGGGCCGGGCGTCTGGTAGCCGTCCTCAATTCTGATCACAGGACTATTGGCCTTGTACCTCTGCAACAAGAGCTTCGTCGCCGGTACCGATCGAAAGGTGAAAGCCCGTTTGAGAAAGAATCGCAGGAAATATTCACGAATTATGACCTGTTTGCCAGTCAAGTAGACGTAAACTCGACGTGGCTTGCTGAGGCTCTGGCCATTGAGGCCGACGATGTCAGCCTCGAAAAACTGGTCGTTCTCGGCGTTGGCGTTCTGCTTCCGGTTGTGGATGAAGCGGTCGACGCGGGCGCGCTCGTTCCTGCTCAACACAATCAGGCTGAGGTCGGGCATGGCGATCGGTCGCCCATCGAGTTGGACCTGGGCAATGTACCAGCCCTCCTCGCCCGACCTGAAGGCCACCGAAATGCACAAGTCCATGACGGAGGTCCTGTAGACGACAAAGTTGGTGGCGCCGACACGCTCGTCCCGACGGCCGCCCGATCCCGAGTTGATATGCCACAGCTGGAAGGTGATGCGCTCCGTCAACTCGGTGAGGCTGGCTGGGTTAACGCTGTTGCCGAACTTGTCTCTGGGGTCGAGCTTGATATCTTCAGGCACCCCGCTCGTCAAGACAAGTGTATGCGACTTGAGCTTGTGCAAGAGCGTGCTCGACGGGTCCACGTCCGCCGGCTGAATGTGGCGCCTGGTTGGAAACCCTCTTACGCAGTGTTGATTAGACCTCAGCGTTACGACGTAGTTTCCAGCCTGGCGCGCGTTGAAAATGATCTCCAACGACTTGCCGTCCTCGGCCTCCAACACGCTGGAGTTTGGAACCAGACGGTGGCCGCACAGGACCTCGACCGTGATCCTTCCTAAAGACAACGGGTGATCGACGACGTGGCCTTGGAGATTGGTGAACACGACTCGGATCGTCTTGCTGTTGCTGACCACGAGCGGCCCGCCGCCTTCCCCCTCCGGCCAAGTGATCTTCGTGATGTTCTTGTGCAAGGGGAGCCCGTGAAGGATGTCGCCCGGGGTGAGCCCGAGGTAGCACAGGCACCAGACCACCAGTGTGATCGACATGGACAGGAAGAAACGCCAGGCCTTGTCGTAGAACACATCGTTGCGATACTTTTCGTACTCCTGCCTCTTCCTCTCCTCGGCCTCCTCCAGCTCGCGTCGAATCTCGTGCTCCGATTTTTCCTTGAGGTCCTTGACAAAGTCCACAAACTCGTCGTGGTCGTCCTGGTACAGATGCTGAGTGGACTCACGAAGGAAGTCATCGTCTTGCTGCTCTTCCACTTGAAACGGGATGTTTTTCTTGACTGGCATATCGATCCCGCCATGATCTGACGGGGGTTGAGGCGGAGGATCTTGCACAAAGAAGGGGTGAATTAGCAGGAACGTCACTCCCGCGATAAAAGCCACTCGACCGAGGCGTTGTTGGTTTTCGGCCGGCATTTGAGATTTTAACTAATTGAGATACAGGTTTGAGTTTCTGCTTTCACATTTTGCACTCGAATGCCTTCTTCTGCTGGTCAGACCACTAGCTTAACGCGAAAAAGACTGGCGTCACTGATGAGTCACGATCCCCAAGACAGCTCAGATCACTTGAGCGCTTGAGGACTGTTCATCAGCATGGACGTGACACATTTTCGTCATTTTGATTTTAGCCTTGTTGTTTGTTTTTGACGTTTTCGCGATCGATAAGAATTTCTTTGTTTTGCTTTTGGTTGGGGGAGAAAATAAGACCGAAACGCCTCGCAAAACGTACTATCAAATTATGGGAATGAACAACAGTAGCAGGAAAGAATAACAAAGCTACTTAGTGGTCAATCAACTTGAAATTAGAAAGCAGTGAAAGCAACAGCGTAAATTACATATTTTATTTGGATTTATATCAAAGTACTTTTAAATTAAATGCAGCCTTTGCATTTTACAATAACTTTTTTCATTTCAGCCATATCGTGGACCGTTTCCGGGATGTCCTCGTCCTTGGTCTCAGGCATGAAAAGAAAGACCAACGCCGTGACCAAGGACAGCGCTCCGATGATGATGTTGGGCAACTTGTTGTCGATATTGGCGAGGAGATCGACGAGAAAGGGGGCCAGGGTCGCGCCGAACTTGGACGTGACGTCCAAGAGGCAAAAGGCCATCGTTCGGATAGAGGTGGGAAATATCTCCGACGATTGAAGGCCGCAGCCCAACCAATACACGGTCGACAATGTCTTTCCAATGACCAAGATAACGGGCCTTATGTAGAGATCGTCCTCGGGCGTTGCCAACAGGGAGAGCCCGATGCAGCCGCCCAAAATGTAAATGACAATCATCGCCTTGATCCTGCCAACCTGTAAGAATGAACTCGTAGTTTTGGTAAATGTGGTTCTCAAAATATGCATACCGCCGTGTCAAGCACCCATGACATAAAGAAGAGCACCGGGATCTCCACGGCCGAGCTGATCACGACGAGGGCATACTTGTTGACGCTGACGAACTTGACACTGAGAAAGATCCCGTAGTAGGATAGTCCGGCCACGAACCAGGGAAACATGCACAAGACGAACCGCGATCGGGCCAGTGGCGTGATCAAGATCTCCTTGACCTGTTGCCAAGTGGTCCGGAGATGGCTCTTCAAAGAAACAGTGGCGCCTGTATTGGCGTGGGTCTTGACGAGTTCGTCCCATACGACGGAGAAGTCCTTCTTGAACCCGTCGCTCTTGTCAGCCCCGTTCCACTTGGCAATCTTGCAAAACACCTCCTTGGCCTCTTCAACACTTCCCGTGGCCAACAACCATCTCGGCGATTCCGGAACGACAAAGAAGTAGGCGATCATGGGCAGGTTCAGCAGGGCGATCCCGATCTTTGAAGCAAACAATATGCAAAAATTGCCAGCGAGTTAATGGCGGGGTCTGGACATCGTACCTGTAAGTGCTCCCATTGGCGGAAGTAATACGCAAGTCCAGCCAGGATGGCAAAGCCAATTTTCCAACCCGCCTGGATGATGCCCATTGCGAACGTCCTCCTGTGAATCGTGACGACCTCGATGCAGGCGACGGACAGCACGGCGAAGACAGCGTGGGCGGTGCCGCCAATGATGAACCTCATGACGAGGAGCAGGAAATAGTTGTGCACGAACGTCAGGGTGTGGGCACAAATCATGTGACCGATACAACTGACCAGAAGAGCTTTGCGTCTCCCGAGGACGTCCGAGGCCGTGCCCCCAAACAAGTTGCCAACAATGACACCAGCAAAATACGTGCTCTCGGAATAAAAAGAAAAAATGAATGAACGCGATCTTATTAATTGGCTTCATATTTAAGATTCACCTGGATAAAGGGAACGTAGAACAGCTTGCTGCAGACGAGGTCCCACTTTGTGACAAAGCTGGTGACGACCTCTGTGGTGTTGTACGTGAACTCGGAACACGCGTTGCCATCGTCGTTCAAGCACTGATTTTCAGAGTCCTCACTGTTGCCCACGTTGTCAGCGCATTGGAAGTCGGGCGAGGCCGCCAGAAAGAGAACAGAGCCGTGATTAGAGGCTGAGATGACGCACGACCAAGCCGAGAGGATGACGAAAAATAACTGCCATCTCCCGAAACCTCCTGTGAGGGGGAGAACGCGATCAAGAAGGCAATGCTGCTGATCGGTATCGTCACTTCCTTTTGATTCTTCCATTTTCAGACACAATTCGGAACGCGAAAGAAAAACAGGTCTGGTGTCAAGAGACTTCCCGATGTAAGTATATAGTCTTTCGTTGACCCAACGCAACAACTTTAAACTGTAAAGGGGAATTGTAGCGCACGAGCTCTGCTCAAAAAGTTATGGCAATGTAGCATTAGCGTCTGCAATCAATCCTAACAATTGCTTGAAAAATCTCAAGAGCATGAAGGCACCCAATATTTTGACCTTGGTATCATTGTGTACTCATAAAATATATATTTCTGGAGCTTCTAGCGGTAGAGGTGCTTCGTTAAGTAGTCCATGAGCTTGAGCTCGACTTCTTTGAGGAGGAAATCACAGGAGGCCAGGGGGGCTTGGATGGAGCAGCTCAGGTACACGGGATGGCCCCCCAGGCGTTTGCTGAATCTCTGCGCCAAGATCTTGCATTTTTCCGACCACTCGTCATCGCTGGCAGGATTTATAACTGCAACAAAATTAAAACATGACTATAAAAAAGTCTCGTAACTTCATCATTCTGGGGAAACTTACGTTTGATCGACATGATGTCGGTGGTCTTGTTGTCCTTGGGCACGTTGATGGCGAAGGACATGTTGGACAGCTGGGAAGACGAGTCCCCGATCCAGATCCACGTGTGAGAATTGGGGTAGGCCACGACTTGGACACAAATCTTGGGAGCAGTTAATCCATCCAATTCAGTGCCTAAGCAGAAAAAAATATTATTACATTTTTTTACAAAGGGACTTTTTATTAAGAGCCTACTTGAACTGCCCGGCATCCACTTGAATCTTAGCACTTTGGGTTCTTCCAACATCTTGTTTGATTTTCTACAAGAAAACAGAAAATAGGCATCACTCTTTTCATCTTTATATTTTTTTTTGCATAGGCAGTTCATATTATTCTCTCTTGGCTTCTATAAAAATAATTTCTTGTAAAAATACACCAATTTATTATCCGTTTTGGTCCACCGAAACCAAGAGTTTCACGATCTGGCCTAAAGTTTCTGATTTCAACTGGTCATCCTGGTTGGCGAGAAGCGTTTCAGAATGGACACCAAGACAATGCTTGAGGCACTGCAGTATAGATTTGATGGCCGCATGCTGGGCTTCATCATCGTTGTCTTTGGTTTTGTTGTCATTGTCATTGTCAAGCACAAACTTGGAGATCGTGTCAAAGGTCCCCTCGTGGTATTGTTTTGTCCAGAGCTTTTTGCAAAGTCTTGAGCATGCACTCACTGATCGCAAATCCAAATCTTGTTCATTGTTTTCATGCATGAATTTTTGCACAGCTTCGAAAATCGCCACTATTTGCTCGTTTTCCATGGGGAGCTCATCAGTGGCAGTGTCACACAGAGTCGCCATTGTTTCAATGATCACATAGGAAGTCTTGCAGTCTTGAAAGTCGAGGCTCTGCTTGAGCCCCTCGTGGAGGCAAAGTAAGGCGGACGGCGAAAGGTACGCCGAGATCAGTTGCTCATTTTGTTGTTCTTCCTCGTCCTCGTTGCCTTCTTCGACCTCAATGGCAGACCCGAGATCGACAATGTTCAAGATCAGTCGGGAGGCCTTGGCCAACAGGTCTGGGTTGGTCGTCGAGGCCACGAGGATGCACAGCTTTTGAGCAACTTTTTCATCACGAATGAGGTTGACGCACGTTGTCGATGGCTCGTCGTCGGAGCTCATGTCCATGTAGACGGACAAGAACTGGCAAAAGGCGACGAGAAGCATGGTGAACTCATGGCCTTTGTTGTTGGCTTTGCCGTTATCGTCGTCGGCCTCAGACGCGTCGATGACGAGCTTGGTCGGGATCAGGACCAGGTTGGGATCGTGACGCAGATTTTCAAAGTCCTCTCGCAGCAGGTTGGCCAGAATGACGAGGGCAAACTCCTGGCACCGGAAGGAGGGCTTGTCCAACAGCATGGTCAATAGCATTGTGTGAGCGCCGGCCTCGGACGCCATGAACTTGGCGACCTCGGGATCGCGCGACATGTCCGAAAGAGATTCGAGCTCTTCCATGGCAGTCTCGGGTTTCTCGCGAACGGCGAGGACTGTGCGCAGGACCCAACTTTTGTTGTACATCGTCGAGCCGATAGCCTCGGTCTGCATCAGCTGCTCTAGCTCGGCCGTGTTCTCGTCTGCCTCGAGATTATGAGCAGGAGCCTCCTGATCATCGATCTCGACTTCGGCTTTGGAGGACGCCATGTTGTCAGTTGACTCCTCGTCGGAGAATACCAACTCTTCGCGTTGGTTTCGTCACTGACACTGGCGGCGAAGGGGTGAACGGAGGCTTGCAAAAGTCCTTTCTCCGTTTGTGATTCGTAAAATCCCTCTGGGTTGGATAGTCTTTGCTGCACACTTCACAATGGAGGTTTGTATTCTTTCTTGAGCTGCCGCCAATGCTTCCAAGGTTGATGCGCTTGTAAACCTGCGCTTTAGGAACACTTCCGCTATCCTCGACCTCGGGCGTGTCGGCAGCGAGACGATGATTTTCGATGACCAAATTCTGGCCGTTCCAGTCGGCCTCGTGGACTGTCACCAAGTGGACGGCAATGTCTTCAACAATGTCCTGGAAGATTCAAATCATGTTTACGCCAACCCCCCAAAAAAATAATAAAGTTTCACACTTACGTCACAAAGTTCACAGCGAGACATCACATGGGCCCGCTTGGGCTTGATCGGTTGTAGCTCAATGTTCTCGTGGAAATGCTTGTAGTGGGCGTTCAGCAGCTCAGGCGAATGGTAGGTTTGAGGACACTTGGGACAAGCTAACTTGACGCCGGCGTGTGCCGACTTGAAATGCTCCACGTAGCCCTTCTTGTTCTGGCAAGGGAAGTCGCACAGCGTGCACGCCTTATAGTCGTTCGGTCCGCTGACACTGAGACCACTTCCTGCAGAGGATGACGCTGTCGAGGCCGGCGGTGGTGTCGTTGACGAGGACGCGAGGTCTCCTCCGTGAACCTCGGTGTAATGAGTCTGAAACTCGGTCGCCAAGAATGTTTCCCAACACTTGTTACATTGGATGAGCGTGCCGGGCTGCAAATTGGAGATGCCCTCCTGGTTGATAATGACACTTTTGCTGTTGGTCTTGTTCTGGCTGCTCAACTTTCTCTTTCTTGAGCTTGAATTCCCTGCTACTACATCGTCGCTGCTAGCTTCAACTGAGCCTAAAGCCAATTGTTGTCCTTCCTCGACAGAGTTGAGAAAAACCTGATCTTGCTGTTGATGCTGCTGTAAGAGTAGATTGGAATCGTTGGCGACCTCGGACACTGCACCATCCTCGTCTTGAGTCACGTACACGTAGCGCTGGTACTCGCCGAGCTCCTCGTCGAAAACTAAAACTTCTTGGCCGTTTCCTTCCTCGCCGTCGACAGCTAGACTGTCTTCTTGTTTTTGCACTTCAGACACCAATTCGTTGTCGTTGTTCAAGCCGTCGTCGTTGACTCCGATGACCTCTTCGTTAATGGCACTTCCTTCGATCACTGCACTACTGTCCCCCTGAAGATCTGATTCTGTAATGCAGAAAAGTTGAGTTGTTGCATCAACAGACTACTGGCAACAAGAGCATGCTTGGTTGGGATTTTCTTACCTTGTCCTAGTGGCGCAAGGACGCCATTTTGCTCGTACGTGTAAAGCACTCCGTTTTCGTCTCGAATGATGGCGTCGGCGGGAATTTCCATGTTTTTACAGAGGCCATCCAGACAGAAAATTCGGAAATCAACCTTTCGTTGTTTGAGCAAGTGAAAAACTTATGAGGCCGCAGCCAAGGCGAAGGCAGCAACACAGACTGGACAGGACTGGGGCCAAACACGACTTATGCAGACGTTTGTAGCCACGAGACCAGCGCGGGCCAAAACCATCGGCTAAGATGCAAATGTCAGTGATTTCAAAATGTAGATGTTGGTCTAATTCGTCACAACTCACAAGTCAAAGTCAAAGGAGCAAGGCAACAAAAAAAACAACGAAAACAAAACAACTTTCAGCGCAACTTGGATCACCGGTGCTGTTTGCGTTTTGGGCTGACAGGCAGAAATTTCTACTCTACCACCCCTCTTAAAACAGGCCGGTCGGCAGACACGTCAACAACAACAACGGGGCAAGAGATTAAGATCGAAATTTAAAACCTTTAAAAAAAGCAAAAAAGTTTATTTCCAAATGACATTGCCATGCCATAATTCCAAAGCAACACGATTGACAAAAGTATTAGATCATCCGTCATTGTTTTCCTTGACGGGGCCACGTTACAGCCGTCAGATGAGCAGGAGAACACGCACGATCTGTACTCCCGATCGTCGCCCGGCCTCTGGATGTACTCGCAATAGTCACCCCAGTCTCGACTACTGCAGAATCGCTTCGTGCCAAGCCGCCCATTTTGAATCCCTGTCATCTTGATGCAGAACTGCGCGTCGTACACATGACGGCAGTCCGAGTAGTACTGCAGGTTGACTGACTCCTCGGGGTCCCAGAACTCGGAGCAGCTGAAGTCCGACGACGAGTCGCAGTCGTAGCACGAGATTTTGGAGCTAGAGGCCAAGTCAAAGAAGTTGATCCCCAAGGCCAAGAAGACCCCAAACACAGAAAGGGATTGACCTCTTATTGCCATATCTACACTTATTTAAAGCTTGCACGCATACATGTGCACGGGGTAGGTGCTCAGGGGGGAGGGGGTCAAATTTTTTTCAGGGGGGGGACAGGGGGTGGACGAGCCTTCCCACGGGGAGGGGGGGTCCAAAAATTTTTTCAGGGGGGGGACAGGGGGTGGACAGAACTTTTTTAGGGGAGGGGGGGTCAGAAAAATATTCTCAGTTTTTTGGGGAATGCGCCCGCAGGGCGCGAAAATTTGGCCATTTTTAAGGTAAAAACTGGATTTTGAGCCCAAAAATCGCCCGAAGGGCGAAAAAATTTCAGGTTTTCCTTAAGAAAAATGTTGATTTTTAGCCCCAAAAAATGAAGAGGGGGGCTATCCCCCCCTGAAGTAAATAAGGCCTTTTTGGGGTAGGGGGGTTGTCCCCCCCCTGAACGGCTTCAGGGGGGGGGATGAGCAAAATTTTCGGCTCAGGGGGGGATGGAGGTCCCCAGGGGGGG
>JAAUYL010092571.1_pt1 | contig 16064 bp, 10 predicted proteins | sample 7278011 | NCBI WGS metagenome assembly JAAUYL01 (sample SAMN14350225, study PRJNA611818) | marine sediment metagenome | isolation source: surface marine sediment (1.8m) | place: French Polynesia: Moorea | collected 2018-08
AGAAGTTGTTGTATTTTTTTTTGTTGCAGAAGTTTGTCGAGCAGTTACAACTTGTTCAACAACCACCACCACCACCACCACCACCACCACCACCACCACCACCACCACCACCACCACCACCACCACCACCGCCACAACAACAACAACAACAGCAACAGCAACAGCAACAGCAACAACAGCAGCAACAACAACAGCAACAACAACAACAGCAACAACAACAACAACAACAACAGCTGACATAACTACTGCTGCTGAGAGTACGATATCCAGTGGAACATCAACAACAGCAGCTAGCTTTCTGATAGTGGCTGGAGGTTGGCCTACAGGCCAACCTTCTCTAACCACTGAAGTCATTTCTCTAGACACTCAAATCCAACCACCCTGCAACAATCTTCTGGATTTTCCATTCAACGTTAACGCTCCAGTTGGCGGTGTTTTGAACTTGACAACTCCCCTGATTTGTGCTGGCTGGACAGCGACTTCTGTCTCAGACAAATGCTTTGTTCTTGACAGCTACACAGATCCTGCTTTTGAAATGTTTGAGAGAAGGGCAGCATCAGCTTCAGTTCTCATCAACTCTAGCACACTTTGGATCACAGGCGGAAAAACAAGAGAGGGGGACCTCTTGAATAGCACAGAGTTGGTTACTTTGATTGGCTCCACTAGAGGACCAGATATACCAATAGCAATTGACCAACACTGTGCCGCAAAAATAAATGCAACCACATTTATACTTGTTGGGGGTAGACAGCCAGAAGCAGATCCTTCCAGGACATGGCTTTATGACATTGAATCCAGCTCCTGGACCGATTTAGATCGCCTGATCGCTCCCAGAACACATCTCACATGTGGCTCAATAATTGATTCTGACACCCCAAATGACGACCTGATGATTGCAATTGCGGCTGGAGGCAGTGGTGGGAGCAAATCCAGGCTTACAGAATTATGGCTGCCTGAATCAGACGGTTGGTCCATTGGTCCGGATTTGCCATTTTCTGTGTCTCGAGCTGCTGGATCAGTGTCATTGGATGGCAGGCAATTCTTCCTCGTGGGAGGAGCGACTAACAAGCAGGGTGATGAGAAATACCTGAAGACAATTCTGAGGCTCCAATGCTTTGGCTATGACTGTCAATGGATTCAATTGGACCAAGAGCTCCAAGTAGGCAGACAATCACCAATTGGACTTGTCCTTCCAGAAGCCTTGGTTTCATGTAACAAACCAACAACGGCAACAACAACAACAACAACAACAACAACAACAACAACAACAACAACAACAACAGCTACTACTACAACAGTAACTACAACAACATCAGAGCCCAGCTTCATTGTTGTGACTGGTGGTTGGCCCAAGACTGGAATCACCAAAACAACCGAAGTCATTTCTCTTGATCCTGACATTCAACCACTTTGTCATAATCTACCAGATTATCCTTACAATGTTGCCATGCCCGTTGGCGGGCTCCTAGATTTGTCCACACCTCTGGTTTGTGGTGGTGGGAAAGGAGGCTCAGTATCTGGCGAATGTTTTGTCATAAGCAGTCCATCAAACTCAGATCCACCTGCAATCCAGATGGTGTCCAAGAGAGCAGACGCTGCTTCAGTGATGTTTGACGTTAGCACACTCTGGATCACAGGTGGAAGGGCTGATGGAAATGTGATTTTGGATAGCAGTGAGCTTGTAACAACTTCCGGTTCGACTGAAGGACCAACTTTGCCACTGGGCATTGACAGGCACTGCACGGCTAGAGTGAATGGGTCCATGTTTCTGATTGCAGGTGGGAGACAGGTGGGGCATAATCCTAGAAAAACCTGGCTGTATGACATTCAATCCTCCACCTGGACATCTACTTCAGGTTTGTCACCACACAGGACCTTTCAAACATGTGGATCAATCAGTGATGGTTTCAATGGGAATTCCATCGCAGTCTCTGCAGGAGGGAATGCTGCAGGTGTTGGCAGATCAAGACTGACGGACTTGTGGTTGCCTGGTTACAATGGCTGGACTTCCGGTCCTGACTTGCCATTTCCGGTTAAGAGGGCGGCAGGAGCAATGTCAATGGATGAAGCGCAGTTCTTTCTCATTGCTGGCCTCACTATACCCGAAGTCGAAGGGGGCAGCAGTTACTTAAACACGTTGCTGAGATTACAATGCGAAAATTATGAATGTCATTGGACTCTTTTGGATCAACAGTTGCAAGTCAGCAGGCAATCGCCTGTTGGTTTTGTATTGCCGGAACATTTAATTCACTGTGTTTAAATTTATTGATAATTTTTTTTCAAAAGATCTGAGGAAAATCCGGGATCAAAATCTAAACAATTTTTATTCTATGAATTACAATTTTTTTTTGTCGAGGTGTAGCACCTTAAAATTGCTTGACATGTGCCTCGATATTTATGCAAAAGTTTAGATGCTATAAAAGGAACAAATTGGTTGTAAAACTGGAAAATATATTCAGACTTGAGCTTGAGAATACAAATCGAAATCTTAACGTTTAATTAAACTTGACGAAAATAATTTTTTTTTTAAAAAAATGAGGAAAAATGTCTGAATATGAGCAGTGCCAGACAATGCATATGCTGTAATTTGTGAATGAAATACTACCTAGGGGGCAAAATTATTTTTAGATAGTTTATCACTTTTAGTTGAGCGGCAACGGCAAGCCTGTAAAATTGCGATTTTTTTCAATTTTTGTAAAAAACTGGTTAGTTAGGTATGGACATCCTGGAGGCAAGCACCTCAAAATTGAATCAAACAAAATGGAAGCATTAAAATTATTGGTATCAATATTTTTATTCTTGTTTGATTTCGGCCAAGCACTAGAAATCAAAATCAATCGAAAGTGTTGCTCTGAAAATCAGGTAAATGTTTTTTTAATATATATATTTTTTAATTTCTAGTTCATATTATGTTTAGGCTTACGATTTGTCAACGAAAAATTGTATTGATTCAACGGATTCAATTCCAAATTGGGACTACTTGGACAAACATTTCCATTATTACACAGAAAATGTCGCAGATTCGTCGTTTACATTCGAGTCCTACGGATTTCCAGCATGCCAAAAACCTGAACGGATCACTCCCTACTTTTGGCACCCTGCAAGATTTGTCAACTTCACAATATTTCTCGGTCGTGGAAACAAATCCATCATATTTGGACTTGAAGACAGCTACATCTACCGTCGGAAATATTGTCTTGAACGAGCTGTCAATGATACTGTAAGTTTTGCCAAGGTATTTAATTAGCTAAATACTTAATTAACCTTTTTTTATAGGATGTGGTTGGACTGATAGCCTTGGCCTGCAAGATCCCAGACCTGCATTACTGTAAAAACAATCCTTGTTTTCCTGTTTGCTGCCCCCATCAACACCATATTAACAAAACTACCAATGCCTGTGAACCATACGACGATCATGGAAATGGCAGGATTAAAATTACTATCCAGAATGTCACAGATTCCCAGAAGAGTAGGACTAGGTTCCTTTACAATGCCCTGACAAGTTCAGATTGCCTGAATAACAAAACCTTCACCTTGGTCAATGGTACAGACGATCCAGTCTACCTGTTGGCCAATGGCAGCCTGGAACACGGTGCAGCTTTGTATGAACCAGGAGAATACTGCCTGGATCAACCGGAAGTGGAAGCTCCGGGACAACTGGACAAGTGGACAACTCATTTGACTGTCAGGATGTGTGCCTGGCACGAGATTGACCCCTGCTCCAATCCACCATCTGGCGATGTTGCCTGGCGATGTTGGACCAGCAGGGTCCTTATTCCAATCTTGTTCATCCTCTCCTGTGCCTTTATCATTCTCCTGACTTGGTATGTTTGGTCCACTGAGAGGTTCAAGTTGTTTGGCTGCATCAAAATCTGCACGTTCAGCATGCTCTTCATCTTCTACCTGACCACTGCCAAGGTCAAGTTTTCAGGATTGGACCACATCAAGGTGAGTGACATTCAATGGATCAGAACCGGAACCTACCTTCTTTGACATTTTTTACAGGCTAATCCCAGATCCTGCCTTGTTGAGGGACTGCTGATCCAGTTCAGCTACTTGTCGTCCATGTTCTGGCTGAGTGCAATGTCAATGGACATTTTCAGGGCCTTCAGAAAGGTCAGGCTGTCAGGACCAATCAGGAATCCCAGAGAGTGCCTGGGATTCAAGCATCCCAAGTTCAAGTGGTATGCGCTGTTTTCCTGGGGCCTGCCAGCATTGGTCCTGGCAGTGACCCTGACAATGGACAACTTGCCTATTGACATCCAGGATGACATCATCACTCCTGGTGTTGGCTACTCCAGATGTTTCTTGGACCAAGGACTGCCAACCCTGCTATACTTCCACATTATCACAGCTCCTCTCTTTGTAACTTAATTTAGTCCAGTGCTGATCTAAAATGGTTGATTCAATGCTTTTCAGGTCATCAATGTGGCAATGTACATTTTCTTCCTTTGGAACATGGTCTTTGGTGTCTGGGCACACAATCCCCAGATTGTCCAGAGATCCAACAAGCGGTTGAAAGCAATCCTGAAGCTTTTCTTGGTCATGGGACTGACTTGGACTCTGGAGTCCATTTCCTGGGGACTGGACCAATCTCTTGGGACTGACAAACTATGGAAGCTGATCATTGTCTTTGACATCATCAATGCTCTCCAGGTATATCCAAAAATGACTCTGCAACCTCAACATTGACCAAACATTTAATGTTCTTATCCAGGGTGTCATCATGTTCATTGTCATCTACTTTGACGGAGACAGAGTCAAGGATATAAGGACCATGTTTGTTGAGCTGTGCAAGAAGAACGACGGGCATTCCAGCTTGGACAGTCCTACTGCAACCAGGACAACATCAGCTTGGTCTTCAAGGCTGTCCAGCTTCAAGAGCTTGAGAAGGAAATTTCAGAGGACTCTCAGTAGGCAGCCTCCTGCCGAGGATACTCAGGCAAACAATATGAATTTAGAAACAAGGGATCAGACCTTGACACAGCAGCATGTTCCTGCTTAAAAATCTTTTGGATGTTATCTGCACTAACTCCGCCATTACTTTAGCTTCTTATGATACAGAAACCTACACGCGCAGAGGAAGTTGTTATAAGATATACACGCCTAATTGTACTCGCAGTCTCAAAATATCTTGCCGTAAATTGGACTGTCGTTAAAAGTGGGGAAATTCTGTACTTGTCATAAATAAAAAGACATCTACATGTAAGCTAAGTAATTTGTTAGTCACACTCAAGTGGCTCTAGAGTTTTGTTGTAGAAAAGTACTCCACAGTTTACGATTTTTATAGAAGCTAACAAAATGGGTCTCATATTTGTCTGGATAATAACTCTGGTGATTGTCTTCAGTGCGACCATTCCAACCTCAACCTTGATGAGCTATGTCAACAACAAACCTCTGGGAATGCAGACCCTTTTGGACCTGTCCATCCAGGATCTGCTCATCCTGGAGTTTGTTTACATTTATGAATTTTTATTCAATCTCACAATTGCTCTAATATTTGGAGGCCTCATCAATAGAACTTTTGTTTTAATCACGATTTGCTTATTGTACACGTCACTCTACTCCCTCCTGGTTCATGTTGGTTTACATACAATCGTGATCTTTGTTCTCAGGAATTGCAATCATTTGTTGGACAATGTCCAGGACTTTTCCGTGATGGCAATGCTAAGAACAATCAATCTTTTCCTGACATCATTCTTGGCTGCATTGGACCTCATTTCTGGACACTTTTCCAATGAGAAACTATACTTTCTAATGCTTGGATTACAAGGACAACCTAATTTCAAGCCCTACTCCTTGATGTTCCTTGGATTGGTGGACCTGACAATCTATTTAATAATTCAAATTAAAATGGAAATCCTTCACAAGCAGTCACAAAATCAAGTTGTAACTGATGAATCAACACCAGTAAGTATTTGGGCAAGGTTCAAGAATTTGTTCCAGACAAGCTGTCAACAATCTCCGGAACCGGAAGTCGACAATGTCATTGACAATAATGAAGAGTATTCCATAGTTACACTCAGAGTCATTTCGTGTGTGGTTGGAATAGGATTTGCCATCATAGTTTCCTTGCTCTCTTTGGCCATTTTGAGTCCTGATCAAGGTCCTGGAGCATTGGCAATTCACATGTTTGCCATATTTTTCATGATGTTTGTCAATAACTCATTGTGGATTATCAAAAGTCCCAAGATTTTCGACTATGCCAAGCTTCAACTTAACAGAATGAAGCTTTAAAAGTTTTCTTAGAAAAAAAGATGTATTAGCAAGTAGATAAGATTGATGGTGATTTTTTGTAGATTTTGCATTTTGAAACTATGCCCTCAGACACTTTTTGTGTTTTGCACCCAGCATTTTTTGACATTGACAGGAGACTTCAGTTGTTTTAAGGCTACAAAGCAAATACATTTTATGAAAAATCTGTGAAATAGACCATATATTTTACTTGAAGCACATGCTTTTTTTGAAAGTCAACGTTCAGCAAGGCAATTTGGGCTTACACTTACAAGATTTATCTATGAAAGACTATCCAGTTTACTAGTTTACCAACCCCCTAACCTAACAAATCTTTGTTGCTTAGCTGCAAAAAAACTTTTTGTCTTGTCTGAAAATGCATATATTCAGTTACTACCCCCTCACCTCCGTCCCTAAATTATTTCCATTCATAAATGTTTCAGCAAGAATTTCACGAATTTTTGCCAAAAAAAATATTTCAATAATTTGTTTTTGTTTAAAAAAATCTGTGAAACACTCGTAGAAGATATTTGTTTTGCTCGCGGGTAATGACACCCTGAATAAACACTTGTCTTGTCGCCAGGATGAGCACCTGCTTATGCTCTTCGGTGACTTGAACAGTTAGTGTGTCAAGTACTTCGTTCGGCTTTCTATTTTCAACTACAATTTCTACCCCCGAGAGGACAACAAACTGCTGATAGTTTGCCAGAATCGACCTGTCCTCTATCTGTATACTAAATGCGATGCACTTTTTGTAATAATCATTTTCAAAAAAATATTTTACAACTTCATTGAAAACATAGGTATACAAGTGCAATGTTGATCTAAACCTTTATACTGTACTGTGGCATCTGTTTTACATTTTTGCTTATTGGAGCATTCAGTTTCAAAATTTGATACTCTACACAGAGAGCATATTTTTTTCTAAATTTTGAATATTTTAAAAAATAAGTTATTTGTATTAATCTGGGTTCCAAAGTTCAATTTTGCAGGATCTTTTTTATTCCGAAATCATGGACAGATAAGGCTGAGTTCACTGTAGAAATAGCATCACAGACTGCAGAGCATATTTCTGCTCAAGCTGTCACGGCATGCTGGACGGCGAACACAGAACACACACTGTTAATAAAGAAAGTGTCTCTCTTTCTATTTTCCAACTTTTAACTTTTGCACTAGCGGCAATCTGTACTCGTCTAGGAAAGGACGAGCAGTTCAGTTGCAAGACCTGAGCCAACAAAGTAGGAACTATATCTATTTGATTCTGACAATGACAACAAAGTACAAAGTGATCCAGTTGATTCAGTTTTGACCCTGTGAGCTTCTTGTGGCATTTTGTTCCGGATTCATCGTTTAAAAAGTTGTGAAATTCACCGATGGACGCTGGCCAAAAATTTCAAAGACTTCTTGACGTTACTGATCATTTCCGGGATAGTTTTTGCCTAACTTGAGCAAAAAACATGTGGTCATCGAATCAATGATTTTAGTGGTCTAATTTTGAAAGTGCGTTAAGAGCGTTTGAATTTTCCCGCGCTCTTTGGTACCAGCGGGGTATCTGATTAATCTCGACGGTCTAAGTCTGATTATTCTCGAATTTGGTAATGCTTGAACTATATCGTCAGTTTTTCCAGGAGTTGTATTAGTATCAACAAAGAAGCTGGATTTATATCGTCATTTACTATACTATGTCTGAATAATATCGACTCTACTGTGTAGTACCTTTATGAAGTCCCCATGTATTTAGTTAATCGTCCAACAAAAGCCCCCCGCAGGGGTTAGGAATAAGGCGAACAGAAGGTTAGTTAGGTTAGGTTAGGTAGGGTAGGTTAGGTTAGGTTAGGTTGAGTAGCTTAGGATATGCTGAGTTAGCTAATAGCCATAACATAAAGTCGATATTAATCAGGGTCTGGAAAATATAGGTGTCGATACTAATACAACTCCTATGAAAACTGACGATAATAATCAGGGATTGCTGTACATATTAATCCATGTTTGAGAGTCGATATAAATCAGACATCGACTGACGATATTATTCAGTGGATCCACGTGATCGGCTCCAACCAAAACAAAAAACAATAAAAATGTCAGAAATTCAAATATGAAGTTTTAAAACTCAAAGACAGGCGATCGTGTCAGCTTGAACTTAAGACAAGGTTGCCATCATGGAGGATCCTGGAGACCGCCCAGTTTTCGATCCTGGCGACATTGTCGAGTCGCCGAATGGCGATCTGAATTGCAAGATCATCGAGCACATCGGCGAAGGACGGTAAGAAATCGATTGCTCTTTTGCTGTCAGAAATCCGACACCCAAAAGAGCATTGTCATGTCTTGTTCAAGAAGACCTCTCTCTAAAGTGAGAACAATGATTGGAATTTGGCATTTTTCAGATGCTGCATGGTTTATTCTGCCAAGTCGATCCGTGACGGAAGCAAAGTCGCGCTCAAAGTCTTCAAGAGGGGACCGACCTATGAGGGGGCCGTACAGCGAGAACAATACATCCTCGAGCTTTTCAACGATCACAAGCACAACATGGGTAAGTACTTCATTCTTGACGACGGACATGTGAATGAACAGAGGAAGCAAAGCTTGCAAGGACACTTGCTCTTTAGTCGCGGCCGCCGGAAGGCAAATATTTCATTGTTTATCTTAGTCTCTGTCCACCTCCTCCTTCTCATGCTTTTACTTAAATTCTTTTCAGTGATGCTATATGGCAGCTTTGTTTTCCGAGGATTGCATTGTCAAGTCATGGAGCTTTTGGACTGCAACATACGATCGGTGATATTTCGCAACGAACGCCAAGGCCTGAGCCCGTGGGCGACTCAAAAGTTCGGCCGGGATGTTTTGACGTGAGTTTCAGAATATCAAAATCTTGATCTCCAAGCTTGGACAAGCTTTCGTTCCGGTTAAAAAAAGACTCCTCAGTCTTATCAGATATTGAGCATTTTCCCAAGGTTCAAGAAATCTCCAATCACCGAGACGACGTCGGGCGATTTCACGGATTATTTTTTGTCCATGATGGCAAAAGAAATAAGCTTTGTTTTCTTAGCTTCTGTAATTAGAAGTCAGTGCTTTTAAAAGTCATTTGAGACTTTGACAGCAAGCAAGTTGAACGCAATTATTGTTTTGCTCAAGATTGAAATCATTGACGAGCTTTCTCTTCTGATTTACGTGGGAGAAAATGCGACCCAAATACAGCAGAATTCCACGACTCAATTTGAAGAATTTAACAACGATTTTGCAGATCCCTGCTAAGCCTTCACGAGCATTCCTTCGTCCATGCCGACCTGAAGCCGGCCAACGTCATGTGGAGCAGCAACGATGGCACCTTTAAAATTCTGGACTTTGGACTCACCTTTCACACCGAGGAGGAGGACCTGCACCAGATCCAAAGGTTTTAAAATCTAATTTTGAACTTGTTTTTTGACTTGATTGTTTTCGTTGAAAAAGTGCTGGTTACAAGGCTCCAGAGGCTGCTGAGTGGAACAAATACAAGGAGGACAAGAAAAAGAAACGGAAACGAAAGCTACAGGGGACCTACAATGACCTGACCAAGGCTGCTCCACCTCAAGCTTACGAGAAGGATCTCAATGTGATAGGCAAAACCGAGGAGGAGGAGAAACCTTTAACCATAACTGCGACTGTGACGACAACAGAATCATCCATTCAGTAAGAAACCGGATTTTGCGATTTCACGACTTTTCTTAATTCAAAATGTTTTTTTTCAGGGAAACTCCCATACCAGAGGGTGCGTCAAGGACCATTTTGAGAGCTCCACCAAGGAGGCATCGGCCGCCAGGATCGAAATCGGGTTCGTCAGATCGCGAGAGTATTATTGTTCTGGATGAATACAAACGCACCAGTCGAAGAGGCTCGGCCAACAGCGTGACCTCGGACGGGACGACGGCCTCGGAAATCGTGACGTCCATGAACAGCAACGCCGTGGCGGCCGCGGCAGCCTCCGTCGCCGCCGCCTGCAACAAGTGGTTGTCGGAATCCTCGGGCATCTTCACGGCCTCGACCTCGACGGCCGCGGCGGCCTCCAACTCGAGCGTGGACAACTACTCGTCCTCCGTGCTAACTGCATCAAGAACAACCACGGCAACAGCGACGACGACAGCCTCCACCACCGTGTCCAACGTGTTCACGTCCAGCATGACCAATACGAATAACAGCTCGGCAACCAGTGCCGAAGTCGTTGACAATGACAACAATGAGGTGGATCAGGGTCAGGATTGGCGCCGGGGTCGAACGCGATCAAGACCAAAGTCATCGTCGTCTTCGAAAAGAGGCCCAAGGCCGACCTCCGTTTGTGCAGCCTTGGCTGAGAAAGAACGACCACCTGCTCCCAATTCTGCTGTCGACATGTAACCGACCATTTTCACGACTTTTTTTAATTCGTGATAATAAAATACATTTTTCCAGGTGGTCTTATGGATGTCTTCTGGCTGAAGTCTTGACAGGATCAAAGTTGTTCAGCGCCACTGACAAAATGGCGTCCGTTCTCAAGCCTCGACAACTTTTAGAAATGAAAATTGGCGAGGCTGAGATTCGATACGATGGCCTCGGCGAGCAGCAGTTCTTCCAGGATGCCAAGGATCTCATCACCAAGTATGCCTATCTTGACAATTGACAACATAACCGATTTTATTTGTTTACATTTTTAGATGCCTGATAGAAGACCCGACAGAACGAATCGACGCCAAAGATGCAATGAATCATCCACTGTTCAAAGATCATGACGAGCTCATGCCCTCAGCCAAGGACATGGCTCTCCTTCCCTCCGCCATCCTGAAGTTGCACAACCTCTTCGCCAACGACAAGTACAAAGACTCCGAGGAGCTAGAGGGTGAGTCCAATCGGCAATCACAGTCACAAAGTATTGTCTTGACTACGATCTGGTTTCAGACGCCATCCGGGATGTCAGGGAGAGTGCCGAGCAGTTTGGTCGGGTATTGAACATGACCGCCCACGGGTCGCATGCATTCATCGAGTTCCAAGAGGCAAGTGACGCCCAGGACGCGTCCGCGGGGTTGACGGGCAAGACGTTCGACAACGTGGCCGTGTTCCCCCTGTTCTACCCGTTGACGTTGTGGAGCAGAAAGATTTTGAATTTGTAACCAAACAAACAATCATGAAAACAGTGAAACAGTTCATGATGGCGTGAGTATATTGGACTAACCGTAGAAAAGACTTTGATTTTTGTTTGTGACTTCTCAGACTTTCTTTGCTCTTAGACTTTTTTGACAGTTTTCATTTCTCAGATCGAAAGCTGGTCGAGATTATCTTAATCGAAGTCTTTTTGATTTTTTAGGAATTGTGGCTGGTTTTATGATTCTGACAAGAATGACACTGTCGAAGAGATCAATGCAATTAAAATGTCAACTAAGAATGAAGAGCAATACTTTGTTACACCACTTCTGACTACAGCAGATAAAAATCTAGCTACAAATCCATTTTAAAGAATTGTACCAAATCATGTGATGCATGCTGCCTTGCTTTCAAATAACCAACTGTTATTGTTGCAATAAATTATTCATACAGAATTAAACGAGATAGTGTCAGCTCTTGTTTAAATCCTTGATTGCCTTCTTGAGATCTTTGACTTCATTTTTCAAGTTGTCGATCTGGTCGACAATCTTGGAGTCTCTGTACATCTCGTGCCAAGTGTCAATGTCTTGATAATAGCGTTCTCGACTTTTCAAAGCTTCGTCTGAAAATGGCGCCTTTTCCTCAGCACTCATCGCCTTCCATTCTTGGTGCCAACCAGCGTAAAGTTGTTTGAAATTTGCAGCCAAACTTGAGCCAAGACCAAGCGATCGCCGTCGACGGGCTTGCTTCTCGACGTACAATGTTGCCGGATTTGTGACCGGCTTCTCTGGAAATCGGTGGTTTTTGAGAAGATCTTTCAGGGCTTTCTGTTTCACTTTCAGCCTCTTTTCCAGGACATCTTTGGCGTTGACAGAGTACGATCTTGTCATGGCGAGTTGTCTCAAGGATATTTTCACTGACAAAGTCAATGACATCTTTGCATTTTACGAATCAAGTGCATCAAAGAGTAGTAAAATTTTCGGTTGTTTATGTTGGTGTCTTTGTGAAAAACCAAACAAAAGACAGGACTTCAAACTCTTTGGAATGCCGCTGTTTAAGACTTTGAGGTCTAACACTCACTTGTACGTTTTGTGTGTTTAATTGGCAGCTCTGGTTTTCATCACACACCATAACGAGCGGAATGCTAGAGTAAAGTTCCGTCTTGTTGACTTCATTCTAGTGATGGGTTCGAGCTTAGCTCGATACTCGAAAAAGCTCGCTCGTACTAAATAAGCAAAAAAGCTCGGGCTCGCTCGAGCTCGACTTTTAGAAATTCCAAAAAGCTCGGAAAAAGCTCGAGGTCCAAGCAAAGCTCGACGAGCTTTATCGAGCTTTTCAGAACACAAAAAAGTGCAATTTTGACCAAAGTTGAAGTCAGATTCTGATTGAAAAGCTAATCAAAATCTTGAAATCAAGATAAATTGTATCAAACTTGTCTCAAAAACACTTTTTTGATGGTTTTTTTAGTGGCAGAAAATAATCCTCTTCATAATTAAGCTAAGACTTTGACCTCCTTTACTATAGACAAAAAGCTCGAAGCTCGCTCGACAATCTCAAAAGCTCGGCAAATGAAATCTCTAACAAGCTCGGGCTCGCTCGAGCTCGATGACCCAAAGCTCGGGAAGGCTCGAAGCTCGGAAAAAGTGGGCTCGACCCATCACTACTTCATTCGATTGGTTTGTTTTATTTTGGTCGGGCAATTTAAAATTTCTAAGGCAAAGTTTTCCAAGCTTCGGGCTTGCATTCAGGACTAAAACCAGTTAAAAAAGGTCATAAACCATCTCGATATCACTCAAAAATGTTGTTAAAATGGTTAAGATACCAGTTTTATCTTGACTTTTGTGTTAAAAATACCAAATCCTGACTCAATTTTGAGATTGACTTTGATTCGATCTGCTAAATTCAAATTCGCCGCGAATCAAAACAAGACGGCCTTTGCCAGACTTTGTGGGAACAAGTTCGACAAGAACGAGACGAAGTTGTGATTTAGAATCTGAGTGTCAACCAAGAGTTAGGTTTAGGTTTGCAAGAAAGAAACAAGGGCGAGCACAAATCGATGCCAGACCATTGAGTTGCTGTTAGGACAAAAGCAAAGCAGTAATTTGAACCCTTCTGGACAAGGTAGCTAGCGGGTCCCAAATCCAATCAAAATGTCGGCGATCCCAGACGATTTCGGATTCCCATTTCAACCGTATTCGATTCAAGAAGACTTTATGCGAGAGCTGTTCCGTGTCCTGGAAGGCGGTCATCTTGGCATCTTCGAAAGCCGTAAGTACGAAGTTCAAGTTAACTGAGTTTGAGCTAGATTCTGAATGAACGATAATGTTTCAGCCACTGGAACCGGCAAATCATTGAGCATAATTTGCGGTGCTCTGACCTGGCTCAAGCATCACGAACAGAAACGAATTGATGATCTGAAGGAAAAGCTCGAAGCCAAAAGTGCTGATGGCAATGAGGCAGCCGAAGATCCCGACGACTGGATCGCCGCCGCGTCGAAAAAGATGGAGGAGCAAGACCAGAAGCGGGAAATCAAAATGGAGCTCGACTTCCTGATCCAAAAGGAGGAGAAAATTCGTGAGCTAAAACGGAGGCGACAGACGATCCAGAGGAGCGAAGTCCAAAAGGTCGACGCTGATTTCGACGAGCTGTTCAAGGATGCCAAGGAAGTCCAGGACGCAGTTCGCAAAGAGTTGTCCGCCATGAAGAGCGGAATCGATCCTGCCGATCAGGAGCACATCCTGGACGACTACTTGAGTGACGACGAGGACGGCGATGCTGACGATCGATTCCTGGATCTGGAAGAGGAGAAGCAGGACTACAGTTTAAGGGTAAGAAAACCAAGATACTTTGGCTCTCAGTTTCATAAGTCTGTGTTTCAGATTTACTTTTGTTCGAGAACTCACTCGCAACTGTCGCAATTTGTCAAGGAGGTCCAGAAGACAAAGTTTGCCGAGGACATCAGGCTCGTGTCGTTGGCCTCCCGAGCCAACATGTGCATCAACGAGAGCGTCAAAAAGCTCCAGGGCTCGTCTCTGATCAACGAAAAGTGTTTAGAACTCCAGAAGAAAAAGTCAAAAACGACAGCCAAGGACGAGAATTCAAGACCGGTGAAGCGTCAACGAAACAAGAGCGGTTCCAGTTGTCCTTTTTACAAATCTGCAGCTATAAACGATCTCCGTGATCAGGCCCTCTTGGAAGTTCAAGACATCGAGCAACTGGTCAACACTGGTCTAGAAATGAAGGCCTGTCCTTACTATGCTAGTCGAAAAGCAGTCGAAGATGCTCAGGTTGTGGTTGTCCCCTACAACACTCTGCTTCACAAATCCACTCGAGAAATATGTGGCCTCCAACTTAAAGGATCTGTTGTGATCGTCGACGAAGCCCACAATCTTCTGGATACGATTTCTCACATCCACAGTTCCGAAGTCACCAGTGTCCATCTTAGTCAAGCCAAAGCTCAACTGACTGCCTACCTCAAAAGATACAAAGCTCACTTGAAGGCCAAGAACCTGCTCTATGTCAAGCAAATCTCGTTCATCCTGAACAAGCTCCTTGCCATCCTGGAGTCCAAATCGTCGTCGGCGGCGGCCAAGCTTGTGGATCGAGCAGATTTTCTCATCGAAGCCGAAGTGTTTAACATCAACCTGTACAAGCTGATTCGATACATGGAGAAGAGCAGAATCAGTCACAAGTTGCAAGGATTTTCCAAGCACATCAAGGACGAGGACGCTAATAAGCCCAAGGAAGTCAAGAAAGGAGTCTCTGCCTTCCTCAAGACCCTTGGCAACTCCTCGACATCTGCTGACAAAAACAGTGAAGCTACTGAGAAAAGTGATCCCACATCAACCAATTCTCCATTGCTGTTGATCCTGGGCTTCCTTCAAGCATTGTCCAATACAAAGAGTGATCTTCGAGTCCTGGTTGATCCTGGGAAAAAGCTCAAGGTAGTGCTGCTAAATCCAGCCTCACAGTTTACAGACCTCGTGAAAGAGTGCAGATCCATTATTGTGGCAGGAGGAACGATGCAGCCAGTGTCAGAGTTCCGTGATCAGCTTTTTGTCAGTGCCGGAGGAGATGCTGACAATGTGAAACACTTTGCCTGCGGCCATGTAGTTACTGGCGATAAAGTTCTGCCTATAGTGATCAAGTCTGGACCGACTGGCAAAAAGCTGGACTTTTCTTTTCAATTCCGTGATCTCGGTGATACAATGGCTGAGCTGTCGAGAACTCTAATCAACGTTTGTAATATTGTGCCAGGCGGTGTTGTGGTGTTCTTCCCATCGTACGACTATGAGTCTAGGTAAGGCAAAACTTGCATTGATTGTTTTGTGAGTTAGTTAACCGAGGTTCACAGACTTTTTTTCCGTGAAAGGAGCAAAAGAACAGTTTAGCTCCACTCAACACTAATTAAGATTGAATGTCCCAATCTAGTACCCAGAAATGAATATGATATTGGCAGCTTGTCAGTTGCCACCGATGACTTGTAATGTCAGATGTCATGAACACAAGTGAAACTGATCCGCGTTTTTATTCGATTTCCAAGGTTTTTTATGTTAACAGAATTATCACACTACTCCCTTTAAAAGGTACTGCAAACGTAATAGAAGATGGGCAACTCTGTAAACTTTGATTTTAACTGAAAAACCACGGATTTTCGTTTGGTGTTGTCCGATTGACATGTCCAACAGCGCCATCTTTGAATGCAATTGCATTATGCAGGCACCTTGGATCAGTGGTGGGCTTTC
>JAAUYL010052585.1_pt1 | contig 16057 bp, 15 predicted proteins | sample 7278011 | NCBI WGS metagenome assembly JAAUYL01 (sample SAMN14350225, study PRJNA611818) | marine sediment metagenome | isolation source: surface marine sediment (1.8m) | place: French Polynesia: Moorea | collected 2018-08
ATGTCATGGGTTTCTTGTGAAAAGGCCAAATTAGAATTTTCAACTTCTTCTGGTTCTGAACAAGATTAATCTTGATTCTGAATTACAATTAATTTCCAGCCCAGTTTCACAGAATTTTTCAAAATTAAAAAAAATCTGTGAAATCGGACAAAATAGAAAATCGGATCCCAAATTGCTAAAATCGCCAAAATCAAATGAATGAAATGAACCAACGTCTCAAACGTCTGGATACTCTGTAAAAAGTAAATAAAACAAAACCGAATAAAGTTTTGAAATGTTGCAAAAAAGTGCAAAAAGAAAAGAATTCTTAATTTTGAGAATTTTGAAGCTTCAACCAACTGCAAATCGTGAGTGTATGGAATTCTAATTGAAGTTGACAGCAAGAATTAAGGACATTATGAAGCTCAACATCAGCGGTCTCCTCGTGCACTTCCCCTACGATTACATTTACCCAGAGCAGTTTTCCTACATGCTCGAATTGAAACGATGTCTCGATGCGAAGGGACATTGTCTTCTGGAAATGCCCTCGGGTACGGGCAAGACCATCTCATTGCTCGCCCTCATCGTGGCCTACATGAAGGCCAATCCGTCGGATGTTACAAAATTGATCTACTGTTCACGAACGATTCCCGAAATCGAGAAGGTCCTCGAGGAGTTGAAAAAGCTCTTGAAATATTACGAAGATCATGTGGACGGCGAGCCGCTGAAATTTGTCGGCCTGGCGCTCAGCTCCCGCAAAAATCTGTGCATTCATCCTGAAATCAGTCGTGAAAAGGACGGCAAAATCGTAGATGGCCGCTGTCATTCCCTGGTGGCTCCGCATGTTCGTGAGCGTCATGCTCAAGGGCAGGAAAATGTCCAGATCTGCGACTTCTTCGAAGCCTTCGATGCGACAGGGAGGGACTCATACTTGCCGACGGGTGCCTACAACCTCGACGACCTCAAAGCCATTGGCCGAAGCAAGGGCTTCTGTCCTTACTTCCTGACACGATGGGCGATCGGGCAGGCCAACATTGTCGCTTACAGCTACCACTACCTGCTCGACCCCAAGATCGCGGACGTCGTGAGCAAGGACCTCGCGCGGAACTCCGTCGTCGTCTTCGACGAGGCCCACAACATCGACAACATCTGCATCGACTCGATGAGCGTGCGTATCAGCAGGAAACTGTTGGAGAAGTGTCAGACGAGCATCACGGTTCTTGAGGACGAGATCAAAAGGCTAAAGGAGGCCGACAGTCAAAGGTTGCGAGACGAGTATTCCAACCTCGTCGAAGGCCTTCGTCACGCTCAAGAGCGACGCGACAACGCTGTCGTCCTCGCTAACCCCGTCCTTCCCGATGACGTTCTGCAGGAAGCCGTTCCCGGGGGAATCCGCAAGGGCGAGCACTTTGTCGCCTTCATGAAGCGGTTGGTCGAGTATCTCAAGACAAGACTTCGAGTTCACCACGTCGTGCAAGAATCTCCAGCTGGCTTTCTGACGGACATTTCAAAGCGTGTGTGCATCGACCGGAAGCCGCTCCGGTTTGCCGCGGAAAGATTGGCCTCCTTGATCAGGACGCTCGAGATCTCCCATGCGAACGACTTCTCGCCGTTGACGGTGATTTCCCACTTCGCCACTCTGGTGTCAACCTACACCAAGGGCTTTACGATTATCATCGAGCCGTCCGACGACAAGGCACCCAACGTTGTCAACCCGGTGATGCATTTCCGCTGCCTCGACGCCTCCATCGCCATTCGACCGGTTTTCGAGAGGTTCCAGTCGGTGGTCATAACCTCTGGAACGCTGTCCCCGTTGGACATGTACCCGCGAATCTTGGACTTCCACCCCGTGATCATGTCGTCGTTCACGATGACGCTGGCTCGTCAGTGTATTCTGCCAATGATTGTCGCCAAAGGAAACGATCAAGTAAGCGAATAATATGCGTCTTTTTATAGTGTTTTCGAAAGCTACTTAATTGTGATTTTTCAGGTTGCACTGACCTCCAAGTTCGAGGCGAGAGACGACACGGCCGTGATTAGGAACTACGGCCTCTTGCTCCAGGAGACCGTGTCGATCGTTCCCGACGGCGTTGTCTGCTTCTTCACCTCCTATCTGTACATGGAGAACGTCGTGGCTGCGTGGTACGACCAGGGCGTCATAGACGAGATCCAGAAGCATAAGCTTCTGTTCATCGAGACCCAGGACGCGGCCGAGACCAGCCTCGCCTTGCTCAACTACATCAAGGCTTGCGAGAATGGCCGCGGGGCCGTCCTGCTCTCGGTAGCCCGTGGGCGGGTCTCCGAGGGCGTCGACTTCGATCACCACCTCGGTCGCGCCGTCCTGATGTTCGGCATCCCCTACGTCTACACACAGTCGCGGATTCTCAAGGCGAGGTTGGAATATTTGCGCGACACTTTTCAAATTCGGGAGAATGATTTTCTGACCTTTGACGCGATGCGTCACGCGGCCCAATGCGTCGGTCGGGTCCTGAGAGGCAAGACGGACTACGGGATCATGGTATTCGCTGACAAGAGGTTCGCCAGGAACGACAAGAAGGGCAAGTTGCCGAAGTGGATACAGGAGCATCTCCGCGACTCGATGTGCAACCTGTCCACCGAAGAGGGGATGCAGATCTCCAGGAAGTGGCTGAGGCAAATGGCGCAGCCCTTCACGAGGGAGGACCAGCTCGGGATCTCACTTCTGACCTACGAACAACTTCAAACAGAAGAGATGCAGGAAAAGATTCAGAAGAAAGTCCAACAAGGATGAAATATTTTTCAAAATCTAAGACATTTGTTATTACCATCAGTATATGATATACTTAAAAGCATTAAAGTAATTTTACTATTTTTACTGTTTGCAAGCTACTACTTTTGACTGTACTATTCTTGCTTGAACCGCAAAAACGTCGTGTGATAAGGAGTCTGACGAATTTAATATTGAAACTTGGGCGGTGCTTATTGTTATCAAGCCTATAAATTGGACAGCTGATCTTAGAAAAGTCGTCATGGCTGAACCCGCTACGAGAAGATCGACCCCGTCGAGGTCGAGGTCGGGCAGCCTCCGCGATAAAATCAAACAGTGGGAGGCTGGCCAGCATTTTGCCGTGGAGCAAAATGTACCCGAAGAAGAAGAATTCGAGGAGGAGGTGTTTCTTCGGAGATCCCAGTCGACTCAAGCTACCAGCAACAACAAAGTAGACAACGAATTCAGGACATACTCTGAAAGGTACAAACAATTTAAAATACGATTACGAAGTGCTCAAACTCATTTTGAATTTTCAGTCCAAGAAGTCCTGGTTTGAGGTTGTCAGTTGTGTTCGAAATGGACGAGGAGGACGATAATGACAGCGAGAAGAATCATGACGTCGGCGATGGTCACGATGCCCGGGATGGTCCGACGGAGCTGGCATTTGACGGCGACGAGGCCGAGTTCATCAGCATCGAGTTGGCGCAGGAGGCTATCGAGGAGGTCATGAGCGCGTTGAAGCGCATGAGCAACGACTCCAGGAAGTCGCTCAAGATTACGGACTTTGACGAGGACGACGAGACGCCCCGCGAAGAGGTCGGGGTGATCGTCGGTAGCCTCGACCTCAGCCCGGCCTCGGATCTGAACAGCAGTGGAGGTCGCTCGTCCGTGTCGAGTGCAACTAGCAAGGAGGCTCCTATTGATGAAGTCATTGAGAATAATCCGTCCAAGATTGTCAAAGCTATCCGTGATAAAGTTATGGCCAGTAATGATGCGACAATCCGCGATGACGTCCCGGTTTTGCTAGACAAGTTGGAAAAGTGTCTCGTCAAGAAATCGACGACTCCGGCACCAATGGCATTGCCACCTCCACCCCCACCTCCCCCTCCGCCACAAGCTTTGACTAAGGCGTCCGCCGCCCCCAGGCTGGCCTCGCCGACCAAGGGCAAGTCTGTGATCACCGGGATCCAGCTCAAGAAGAACGAGGAAGGCCAGGTCGACAACGTCGAGCTGAGGGTCAAGGGCGGCAAGAGGCCCGGCGGCGAGGACATGATGGGCCAGCTGCAAATGCTCTTGAAGAAACGGCAAAATCGTGCTTCGCTCCAGGCAAAATACCAAGAGCTTGAAAAGTCTTGAAAGAGTCAAAATTGTGATCTTGTGAATATATCCGGTTACTTTATTCCGTAATTCGTTGTTCTTTATAATAAAATACATATTTTTACTTTCTTTTCACATCGATAAATATTTTTTTCAAAAACATGTCATTTTTTGAGAACGGGAGTAGGCTTTTAATAAAATGTCTCACTAGCATAAAACAACCGAATTAAGTTTTTTAAGCGTAACAAAAATTAAAACTTGTGAAATTGACCAAAAATAATTACGGTATCACATGTCTATCGTCTTTTTTCTGTGACTACAAAAAAGTTACAAAATGCAAAACATGGCAAAAACGGTAGGTAAGGTCTTCTTGTTTTCTGACTTAGCTTTTTTAGCTCTGGCTTTTATATATAGAATTTGGTATGATTCAAAGTTTTCGAGCAAGAATGTAAGTTTTACTGTATGAATATAGATACTTAAACGACTCTAAGCTAATATCAGCTCGTCGTCCTCCTCGTCGTTGAGGTTGCCAAAGGTGGCGAAGGTCGGGATGTGGACGTTGTTTTCGACTAGCAGGTTTTGATCTTCTTGGCGTCTACGTCGACACAGCCTCGCTTTTGCAGAGGCCATCGATTCCATCGCTAGCTCCTTGAGGTGGGGCTTTTTGTGATTGATGACGTAGCCGAGAAGGATCCCGCCGATTATGACAAACCCGAATACAATGACTGGAGCTGAAAAATCATCAATTTTATAGGTCTATTTACCACTGACTGCAATCAAGACTCACTGCTTGAAACACTGCGACGATGCAGCGTTTTTGACCTCGAGCCCTTGCTCGAGGCTGCGTAGCCGTTGCAGACGGTCCGCGTCGTCCACGTGAAGATCGTGTGACAGGGGAACTTGGCCGCCAGGACGGGCTTGGTGATCTTGTCGGCGTTGTGGTCGCACTGGTACCTGACCTCGGCCGAGTAGCGGAGGCCGCTCCTCTCCTCGCAAATCTCGCCGCCCTCGTACTTGATGCGGAGCTCGTCGAGCATGAAGTCGTACGACGACGAGGCCACGCTTCCCATGGAGGCCACCTTCAGGATCGACCCGTCCGAGGCCAGGTTCTGGATGCAGATGCTGCCGTTGCAGTGGTGGGCACGGCCGCAAGGCTGCACGAAGTACTGCTCTGTTTTGTACGTCCTCGACGCGACCATGAGGTCCTCCGAGCTCCTGAGGTTGTCGAGCTCCACGATGTCCATGAGCAAGGGGTGGTGGATCTTGCACTCGGTCGGCGAGTTGTAGCCGATCGGCAATGTCGCGTTCTTGCAAGCCATCAACGTGGGCCAAACGACTTCCTTGTGGCATTTTGACGACGCTTCTTTATCTAATCTCGGAGCACCAGGAAACGACGAGGGCTCACACTTAAACCGAATGGTCGAGCTATAGCTGATCTTTTTGTCCTTGTCGCACGTCTGCGTCGAGTTGTATTTTAAAACCAGATCGCCGTTTGTGTCCACTATCGGCAAGCTCTTGGCCACTCCATACCCGATCACGTTCTAAATACGTTTAAATATTCCAAACAATTTTCTATGACAACAATTAAAATTAAAATTATTACCTGGAATTTTCCATTACTTGTCTTGGTCCCGTAGCAGACGGCTGACCCGTGTGGACAGGGTAGGGAGCTGTTCAAGACCGCGGGCTTGCACACGCTCACGACGAACAAGTTCTGGCCGTCGATGATCTCGGCGTTCTTCTGGAAATCCATCAGAGGCGTCAGGTCGTAGTGGCCTCCGTTTTTGAGGTCGTCAGCCTCGCAGAACACCGTGCTCTTGCACGCCAAAGCCGTGAAGTAGTCGAAGATGACGTTCTTGACCCCGTCGTCCGCGACCAACGCCAACTTGCTGTCGGACTTTGACGGCAAGGGGGCGCACTTGAACCGGATGCGGGTCTGCACCTGGTCTTTTGCAGCGTAATCCAGGACAAGCTCGTCCGCGCTACGAAGGTAGACAGCTTTATTGAAGTTCCCGAGATTGACTGCCTTGTCGGGATAATGTAGAGGAATCTTGCAAGCTCCGCTCGAATCACCACACTTCTTGACTTTATCATCTGAGAAAAAGAAAGATTTCTTTCGTGAAATGACTAAATTGTAAGAATTACACACCTTTGTGAAGTGCCGAGCAAATGTTGATGTAGTAAGTGCTGCCGAGGCCAGTGACCTCAATGTTGCCCGTCTTGTTTATCAATGGACTGAGATCAAACATTTGTCCAAGCTCGTCACGAACTTTGCAATCGCCACCTCGTCCAGAAGCGTCATCAGCACCATGATCCCCACCGCCCTGGACCTGGCCGCAGGCTGCCTCGTGTTCCCAGTAAAAGATGTGCGTGCAGCCCTCGGTCTCGACGAAGTTCGGGTTGGTCTCGTAAGCTCCCATGTTGCACTTAAAGATGATCTTGGTCGACTGATGGGTCTCGCCCGTGTTCTGGTTCTTGCACAAGCCGCCCATGGGGTACTCGAGGACGAGCTGGTTCTCCTCGTTGAACTTGGGGCCGTCGGTGACCTCGCCAATGTTGGTGAACACCTGATCCTGATCATCACGGAGACAGGCGGCCGCGTTGAGGGGACACCGTGCGCTCCCCTGGGTGTGGACAAGGGTCTTGCAGACGTTGAGGACGAAGGTCGACTTGCCGACGATGTCGCTGACAACCTCGTAGTTGCTGTTGGGCAAGGCCAACGCGGAGAGGTCGTAGACCTTGCCGTCCTTGTCGGTTGTCGTGCAGTCGACATCCTTGAACGGAGGACAAGCCATGGAAGTCATCCAGACGAAGTTGTGCTTGCACGTGTCCTTGTCCTCGTTGACGAATTCGGGGCGGCCGATCTTGGCCTTGTGATCGCAATGGAGCGTGATCTCGACCGACGTCGACTTCTTGTCTTTGCCACCGTCGCAGACAGGCCCGTCATCGTAAGAAAGGAAAAGTTGTCCGTATTTGTAGACGAGATTTTGTGTTGACATCTTTGCCAGAACTTTGCCATTTTTACAGACCGCCGCATCGTCCCCACACTTGGCCGTCCCGCACACGTTGAGATCGTAGCCGCCGACCTCGACCTTGTAATCGGCGGTGGCGTTGTGCAACCCCGTGACGTTGAACACGTTGCCGTAGAAGTTCTCCCTGACAGTGCACTCCTGAGTCTTGACGACCTCCTTGCCCTGGGGACAAGCGTGGGGCGTCTTCCAGTCGAAGATGTAGGTGCAGCCGTCGAGTTTCTCCGAGAACCTCGGGCCCTCCTCGATAGCCGAGCACCGGAAGTAGACTTTTGTCTTCCCATCGTTGCACTGACTTGAGGGATAGGTCATGACCAAGGCCCGATCCGATGTGAGGTACTCTAGCTTGGCGTCGAGGCTGATGGCTGTGCCGATGTCGACACTCTCGGTCTTGTCGAGTTTCATGCAGGCTCCTGAAGTTCCCGGGCAACTGTACGACAGAGAAGCCGGTGACAGCGGTTTGCAAACGGACAGGAAATATTTTCTCTTGCTGCTATCGTCATATGCCACCCAGTCGTCCATGGACGACTTGAGTCCGGACAGATCGTAAGTCGCGCCAGTAATCGGATTTTTAGCCGAACATGACATGCTTGACTTTTTCATGCAAACTCTGTTCGACTGGACCTCGAAGTGGTAGCTAGTTTCCGTGCTCGACGGCAAGAGTTTGATGGCTGTCGTGTGGCTGTTGTCCACCGGGCAGATCATGGTGAACTCGGCCCTGGTCTTGCCGTCCATGGTCTCGTACACGAGGTGGACGTTCGTACCGTATACAAAGTCCGACGTCGTCGTCCAGGACTTGCCGATGATCACCTTGCTCTTTCCGTTACTGTTATCGACCTCGCAAATAGCAGACCCGTCCGGACACTGACTGCTTCCTTTGACTCCGGAGCACAAGTTCAAGTGCAGGCTTTTGCCCGGCGCTGACGGCGAAGACACGTTGAAGAAGGTCTTGTTCTTCAAAACAGTCAGGTCGAGCTTTTGATCGTCGGTCGGGACTTCGACGACGCATCCCGAAACCGAAACTTCTCCGGGTGCCGGGCAAAACGGTAGACGTTTGTAGACGTAGAAGCTGATCTTGCACGGGTCATTCTTCTTGATGATCGTCACGGACGACGAGGATGTGCCGTCGAGCTCGTCGTCCATCGGGCAGAAGAAGTCGAAGCGCGTCTCGTAGTTCCGCTTCGAGTCCGCGTCACAGGCCTTGTCGTTTTCAAAGGACAAGCTGTAATGGTTGGAAGACTCCTCATTGATCGTCTTTGACTTCACAAAGTCTTTGGAATGGAGTTTTCTCACGTCACCGTCGACCTTCGACGACACCGAGCACATGCCCACGTCCTTGCAATCTTTAGGCATCACAGATTCATTGTTGGTGGAGCTGCAGAAGTCCCAGAAGTACGTCAGCCCCGACTCTTTGTCGAAGTAGCCGCTAGGGCCTGACGTCGGGTACGAGCAGAGGTTTTGAATCGCATCTGACGCATCAGCGTCGCCGTCACTCTGGACGCTCGAGAAGAGCGCCGCTGCCACTAGCAAAGCCTTGACGAGGCACGCCATGATGATTTCTTCTTTTGCTTGTCTTTCTCGCGAGAAAATTTGAAAATTGCGACGTCAAAACTCCATTTTTGGATTTGTCATTTTTGTTTTGATTTGGCTTTTCTCTGCGCTGCGCGTAGCGGATCAGCTGATTTTCTGAGCGGAGAGCCGAGAGCTGATAAGAAGAGAAAGCTCTTAATAAACTTGCCCTTTGTTAGCAAACTGTCCTCATAAACAGTTCTTGTAACAAAAGAGATTACAGGCATGTGCGATAACAATGATATGACTATTATTTCGCAGATTTTGCAGGATTAATCTTTGACGAGTTTTATACGCATTTCGATTTCGCTGCTTTCACCTCCCTTGGGAAACCACTCCCAAAGTCAAGTTATTTAAAAAAATAAGAAAGTCATAACATAGCATCTAAAATTCAGATGAGTGTCCAACCAGTCTGAACTAGGACTGGATCGGAGACGAAGTCTGTGACGATGACCTAAATCTGAGCGAGTGCGGATACGATGGAGGGGACTGCTGTCGGCCAGACGGTAACAAAGAATTTTGAAGTGCCTGTGAGTGCCTATCTTAAACTAAACTTTAGACTTTGTAGATATTTCACACCTTCTTTATTTCTTTTCTGCTTATCAACAATTGAATCACAAAACAAATACAAGTCATATAGTAATCAATTATTGTTGGAGTCAAGTCAAACATACAGCTTTTGCTTTCGGTGCCAAGTTTTCTCTATAAAAACCACAAAAAAAGAGTGCAATAAGGAATTACTTGATTGTAATAATATAGTAATGAGAAAGAAAATTGCTTTGTCCTTTTGGAAGAGGAGAAATATTGTCGTATAGTGGATGCGTGTTATCACAGGATCACATAGTTAGGCTAAGAAGCTTGCAATTGACGATTGTTTTTTTTGTTGATGCTGATGTTGGTGTTGGGCGCAGACACGAATTTTCTTGAAAAACTTAAAATATACGCACTATTTTAGCAATTCTATATAGGTTGTTGTAGTTGTTGTATAAGAATGTATGTAGACCTATGTACAGTTCGTTTGATTCATATGTTTGGTAAAGGTGGCGGCAACCATTTTCCTATTTTATAAATGCTGCAAACACTGCCCACATGACCTCGTTGGCGCCCTGCTTGGCGGCCTCCGTCTCGAGGTCGGAGTCGAGCAAGAACCGAACGTGCTTCATGGCGAGGTCGTAGTCGTCGTCATTCAGAGGAGCAAAAGCATTCTCCAAGACATCCGAAGCGTGCGCCAAGAAGATCAGTGATAGCAACCTCCTTTCCATGCGATGCGGATCATTCACCCACTGTGTAAAAATATGAACGATAGTAAAAAAGTCGTTAAATGGATCGAAATCAATTAACTAACCTTGGACAAAACGGCGTCCTGCACTTTGCGAATGAGGCGATTCTTCACCGTCGAGTCCGTCAGCGGGTGTGTCGTCATGTCGAACAGGAGGAAATTCTGCTTCTCTGTGGTCAGGACACCCTTCTCGGTCAAGTTTTTGGCCAGCCGTTCTCTCACATTCTGTTGCAATAAATAAATCACACTCATGATCGAGATCAAATGCTTTTGGCAACTCACCTTTAGTTGATATCGCAGTTTTAATGGATTCCATGTCTCGCCGCTCAAGTACTCGATCCAGGTCTGAACGGTCTCCGGAGCCGAGTCTGTCGTCTCGCGAATGTGCTTCAACGACTCGTCGAGGAGGACATCGCCACACGGCTCGACACTTTTCACAATGACTTTTCTGTTCAAAAGGCTTTTGCGTCGCATACCCGCTCGCTCCAGTTCGATTCTTCCTCTCAATGCCAGCTCGATCAGAATGCATCCTGTAAAAATATGGTTGTCATTGTCAATTGTCATCTTGTGCCAGCGTGTCTCATTTTATGATCTGCTCACCTCTAAGCCCGCTCGAAATACAATCGTTCCAGAACGATGTGTAGCCCTCCTTGTCTTTGAGGCCGAGCAACAGGACCTCCTCCATGAGGGTCAGCCTGGTCTCTTTTGAATCACCGTCGTCAACATCTTGACGTTCCTCTGAACCCTCCCGATTTTCCTCAGTCTGCTCGTTGGACTCTGCCGGATTGGTTGCGTCTTTCCTCCGCCTCCTCACTAACCCTTCACTCATTTTGGTGATCTGTTTTTGTTCTTTCTGTTTCTGGTTGGTGTCGATGATCTGGAGAGAAAAAATGGTAAAAATTGCGTTGCTATCAACTCTTCACTGCTGTTCAATTCAGTTCAGCTATATTCCAGCCGACGAGATTGGTATCTCTGTAGCACATGTGTTCCTTCGTTTGATTTTTCGTGGACAAAGGCAACGTCAAAAATCAGAGAGGTCCTCGTTCCCATTTTTGGGCCTTTTGTAAACTTGACGTTTCAAAACTAACGGTTTAATTTGGACAACGAAAACCAAGAACAAACTCACAAAATATGATTGCAGGCTTGTAGAAAATCATGGCGGCTGGCTTACCTTCTTAATTCATGGGGATTTCAGCACTTTCTTAGCCTGGAAACGGAGATTTTTTCGAAATGCGAAGAAAAAGTGTTTCGCCAGCAATTTTCTCTTTTTCACACATTTCCAGATTTTTGTATACTTTCAAAAGCCAAGACTCTGAAATAGAGTGACAAAAACGCCAAAACTGAATAGATAAAGGAGCCAAAAGAGCCAAGTTGATAACGACAGAAAGAAAGTGTGGCAGGTGGAGGCGGTGAGCAGGCACTTTTGTCCAAAAAGAGAGAGGCTCAAAAAGGAAGACAAAAGAGCGCGTTATCGGAACAAAATATGAACATAAACTTTTTACACCATAATCATGTAACAATCTAGCGCGTTAAACTTCAGAAAGTAAGTTTTATTAGTTTTGGTTCTGTTTTGGTTTAACGACATTCTTTTTCAAAACTGTCTTCGTCAACAAAAATAAATATTAAATAATGAAAAAAAAATCCGTGAAATTCGCAAATGTCAGAAATAAATTCATAATTTATTGCTGTCATTGCAATAACTTCAAAATGGCAACCGAAGAGGAAAAGCAAGTCACCGCCTTCGATGCCGAAAAAAGCCTCCACGAAGTCCATCTCACTGTTCTTCCGTCACAAGGCAATATTTACACTGCGGGCATTGTCAGCAGCAATCCAAGATCATATCCTGGCTCCAGGAGCGATGGCGACGACAGCTACAGGACCAGGCACAAAGTCCTCGTCGGCTCTCTCTTCAGGACGTTCAAGAGCTTCGGGTTCGAGAAACCCGAGGAGCCCGAGATCCGTGACATCATCTTCCAATACTTACCTACCGGCTGTGAAGTGATCTCGATGGACTGGTTCCCCTTGTCCACTGACCAGAATAAAAAGTCGGCGAACGGCAATGGCGGCAGGAGGAGGAGGAACGAGACCGAAATTCTGTTCGGCATCACTTGGGCGTCTCCAGCCTTGCCCGACGACTCGCGACGGTCGTACTTCTTCAACACGTACCGGAGCACCGGCGACCTCGAGGACATCATTTGCGTCGACACACTTGAACTGGATTACATTCCGTACCAGACGAGTCATGCGAGGTGTTGTGGCGGAAAAGAGATGGCCTTTTTGATCGCCGGGAGCGATCTCCGATTTCATATGTTTTTGTTCTCCCATGCCGAGTTCTCGTTCCTCGAAGTAGCAGAGCCATTTTTACAAGGTAAAGACACTCTTTTTTAGAAAGCAATGAAGTGCCGCTGACAATATTTTATTTTTAGAGCAATTTCCCGAGCTTGTGTTGCCTCATCCAAGCGTGCCAATATGGACCGACATGAAGGTGATCAAGAACGAGAGAAGGCTAACTGCCATCGGTTACGAGTGCGGTAAAGTCGCATTGCACATCACCGATTTGGAATCCTCAGAGGTACAGAGCTACCAAGCTGACGTCGAGGGTACCATCAGTCGTGTTCAGCTTTTTCTATCTGGTGGCAGTGAGGATGTCGACAAGAAAGAGGATGAACAGGAGCCAGTGATAAACATGTTGGCCGTCTCGGCCGACTTCAGGTCAATGGTCTTCCACAACGTGCTGGAATGGGGAGTGTCACGGAGCTGTATCCTTGCCAAGAGCGACGAGTACGACGCGGCGACGACAGGCTCCGTGATCGACCTCGACTTCGACGGCAAGCCGGAGATCATTGTCGGGACCTACGGCCAGATGATCTTGGTCTACAAGGAGGACGAGGACACGCCCTGCAAATGGAAGTTGATCTGGACTAAGGCGTTCAACAATCCGATCCACTCGATTTGCGAGGCCGACCTCACGCGCGACGGGGTTCGCGAGATCGCGGTCATCACGGCCGGCTCCATCGTTATCCTCCAGCACGACATGAAAAGCGTCAAAGAGCTGCTGGAGCAAAGGCTGTCAGCCAAAATCGAGCTTTAAATAATCTTGACAAGAAATCATACTCTCAGACTGAAATACTTAATTTTTTTACATTTCAACAACAAACACGAAATATAGATTTATTCTTCTGATAATTTTGATATATATCATATTTTTGCGTCATTTTATGTAGACAGAGTGGTTGGTATTTTGACTGACTTAGTGGTTCTTGTGGGATCGGAGTCGAGCGAGTCCTTTTTGAGACGAGGACGTTCCTTCACCGGATGCTCCAGAGGCTGCAGCTCCAGGACCTCCGCCCCCTCCACTTCCGGTTCCACTGGCTCCTCCTTGGCCTCGGTTGCGGTCGTCCTCGTCGTCGCTAGTGTACGAGGCCACCGGCGGCCTCAGCGACGTGGCATGCATCAGCTCTGGGTCGGGCCCGTTTCTGTTCTCGTAGAGGAGGCAATTCAACGTCTCCTCATAGATTCTCGCTTCGGGGAACTCGACCTACAACCAATAGCAATAATACATGGTAAACTTCTCCAGAAATCCTGAAGCACTGGATGCCATGTTACCTTGGTATTTTTCCTATCTGTTGCGTAGACGATGGCGGTGCAGCACACCTCCGCGATCCTCTTGCCGTGGCCGTAGAAGCTCCAGCAGCAGATCTCGTTCGATCCGATGACGTCCTTGATAAAGAGGACGCGGTTGCTGAAGCGCAACGACAGCTTGTCGAACAGCTCGATGTTCTTGAGGAGGTTGTCGTCCGAGGCTCCCGTGTACGAGTACTTGTTGTTGTGCCGGTTGATGAGCAGCTTGACCACTGGTTTCATGGCGCAGGCTTGTATCAAGGCCTAATATAAGAAAAAGATAAAGAGATTTCTTTTCTTCCTGTTCTAAACTGACCTGCTCCTCTTTCAAGGACGTGATTAGAGGAACCCGACAAATCGGCTCGACGTCTGGGAAGCTGTCTTTCTTGAGATTTTTGGCCGCCTTCTCGCACATCTCGCTCAACTCGTCGATGCAAAAGTACTTGGCCTCGGCCTGGAGCTCAAGAACCTCACGGCGATTGTCTGGCATCGGGACGTCTCCGTCTCGCAAAAAGTTGAGGATCGTCCCAAAGTGCTTACCACAACGGTCGATCAGAATCCAACCCTCCGCGTCCGTCAAGACCTCCATCCGCCCCGAGAACATGGCTCGCAGCATGTTGTCGTGCTTGGTCAGGGTCCCGATTGTCGTGTAATGGAGCGAACCCCCGACGTTGAGTTTGACGTACTGAGAGGGGTTGCCATTCTTGAGTTTACTGTTTTCGCCCAGTTTGGAGACGTTGCTCGACAAGGGCGTGGCGGCAGTCTTTGCCGTGGAGGAAGAGGATGACGTCGAATTCAGGGACGACGCCATTGCTATCACGGAGGCTCGTCCAAGACGCTAAAAAACTCAGGAAATGTTCACGAAAAATTTTAAAATCACTTTCTTTTTTCTTCAGCCCATTCAGCCTTCATTCAGAATTCAACAGCTGACGTTTTCAATAAAAATATGATCGTCAAAAGGCCAATCACAAATATAGTCCAATACGTTTTCAAGTAACGGTTTCCTATAAAGGCCAAATTAACACTTTTTAAAACTTGTTAGGTAAGTAGTTTTAATTGGAAGAACTTCTCTTTCTTTAAGTATTTCATAGCACTGCTCTGATCCCGATCCGAGTCTGGCTAAACTAATTTTAGCCTTAAAACATAAGCACTATTCCATCTATCTTACTGTCAAAACAAAAGAGAGAGAATCGAAGAGAAAAATGGTGACGACACTCGATTTGAAACAGATTTTTGAGTCATTCGCTTGAAAGACAAGGTCAAAGCAGTCCAGTGAAGTTGTGTCATCGTCGGGACTATCTGAGAGAAAAGCATCATGGCGGGATTGAAAGCCGATCTCGACAGTTATCTAAATAATTCCTCGTCCTCCAAGAGCCCGTCGATTTCCTTCAGCAACCTGAGCAAGTCCATCACTTTGCCCACATTGAAGAACCCCTTCGGCAGCTCGTCCAACTCCGCCAAGAGCGACGATGAGGAGGCCTTATTAAGGTGAGAAAGCTGGATAAGATCACAGAACCTATTTTGCAATGACAATATCTTTGAATTTTAGTGATGGCGAGTCTGGAAGCAGCAGCAATAGTGGCTGGTTTGGAATGTCAAGGAAGGAGGAGGCAAAGACGAGTCGATGCGAAGACTGCCTCCCGGCGTTGTCAAAGAAACAGAGGATCTTCGGTTTTGTAACCTGCTTGGGTCTCGGCCTGTTTTGCTTCTCGTTCGCCAGCGTCTACGTTCCTGTGATAGTGTTGAAGGCTAGAAAATTTGCCCTGCTTTTCAGTCTCGGCAGCCTTTTCACCCTAGGAAGCTTTTCGTTTCTATGGGGTCCATGTAACCACATTCGGCATTTAGTTGGCAAGGAGCGGTTGCCATTCACTTCCATCTATCTGGGATCTCTTGCGGGTAAAACTTTGATATCATAATGAATCAAGTTTAACAAAGTTCTATATTTATTTTTGCTTTTTCAGGAACGTTATACTTTGCCCTGTCATTGCAAAGCACGATTTTGACGACGATAGCAGCGATTTGCCAAGTTCTGGCGCTGGTCTGGTTTGTCGTCTCGTACATTCCAGGAGGTCAGACCGGCATGAAATTCTTCGCACGAATATGTTCAGCCATGTGTACAAAAGGATCGAGCAGTGTCTTACCCATATGAATAGTCTTCTTGATTTGAAGAAAAAAGTGAAACCAAAGCTTACTATTTAATAACGGTATCAAATCATTAATGACAATAATAAACTTGTGACGATTGTGTGATATCTAATGGGGAGATCTTTTGATTTTTTTATTGTCTTACTTAACTCTCTAAGTAGCATAGGTTCATGTTCGTAGAAATGCAATCACAGGATAAAATGGCTGAAGAGTGTGTTTGTTTTTGTTCTTGTCATTTGGTCAGTTTTTAAGCTCTTGGATATTGGCCACCATGGTTGATTTTATATCAAAAATAGGATAGAAAATTATTTCACGACTTTTTCATTTCCTCTCGCATGTCGCGAACGAGGAGGGAGTAGGTTCTCTGGA
>JAAUYL010072537.1_pt1 | contig 16057 bp, 18 predicted proteins | sample 7278011 | NCBI WGS metagenome assembly JAAUYL01 (sample SAMN14350225, study PRJNA611818) | marine sediment metagenome | isolation source: surface marine sediment (1.8m) | place: French Polynesia: Moorea | collected 2018-08
AAACACATTGCTATTGATATCCAAAGGGACATGTTTCAGTTCAGAAAACGTAGACTCGGTTTGTTCAATGAATAAAAAGGAAGAGCTTGAAATGTTCTACAACAAAAAAAACCACTATTGTCAATCTTGATTTTTTGAGAGTGGGTTACCATGCTCGTCCAGTCTCCAAAGCCATTTAAAGCTACATTAGCTGACGTCGGTGCCACCTTGTCGCAATCTGAATCAACTGCAATACCATTTTTCCATAGGTTTTTAGCTGTTTTGGGTAGCACTCCAATGCCTTAAGCAAACAGAAATTTTAATTGTGTTTGATTCACACAGTTCTACTTACTGTTGCAGGTTGTCATACTCTTAATCCTGAGATGCACCAACAAGTCATAAACCACTGACCATCTTTCATCTTCAAAACCAGGACGAGGATGAGTTGGTATCACAACACTGTCAAGTCTACTATTGTCACTAATATCGGCTTCTGCAAGGATCTTCTTGCAAAGCAGGTTTCTTGAATGATTGTCAAACCTATGCTCCAATTTTATTTTCTGGGAGACTGGCCAGTGATTTAAGGCATCCAGGCAAACGTCTCTTCCGATTTGAGTTTGCACCGTGGTAAAAACAGAAAGAAATACAACCATTAGCCTCCACATTTTTCTATCATGTTAAGGGGAACTCAATAAGATATTGATCAAATGTCGTATATTTTGGCAGGTGGACAATCATGGTAGGCTATAATTGACAATTTAACTGTCTTGACAAGTTGGTTTTCAAAGGTTTTCTATTTCTTACTTTGATCTAGTTGGAATCTGATAAAAAAGGAAATAAACAAAGCACTTCATGTTTTAAGCCACAAAAAGCTAGTCCGGATTGGCTCCATAACAATGTTAATTACCTTTAAGCATACCACCAGTCAAGAAATTACCGGTTAATCAAATCCATCATTATTTAATCCGCCCACGCCCCACTTCATCAAAACTATATTAAGGCTCTTAATTTCTGATTGCTTTTGTTACATTTTCCTGCATTAAACGACAACCGTTTATTTTTGGTCGCACGCGAGCCACCTCGCAAAGTACAGTTTTTGAGTCAAATGTTAGGTTTTCTGGTCATTCATGAACTTCTTAATTGTATCCAAACATTATTCCGGATTCTCTTTGAGTTTAAAGAGTGAAAATTAAGAGTAAAGGTTTCCTTTACAACTGGCAAAGAGGATGTGACGCAAGAATGTTATATGTTTATGTTTTCATTAAATAGGGGCAGCCTTTTCAACAAAGGGGGACAGGTCGTCGTTTGGATGTGACGATGCCATAATATTAACAAAAGCCTTTTGAGACTGACTGCCGTCAGAAGCCTGCGAAACTTAACGTAATTTGAACCCACTTGTCCCTTGCCGGATCCATCTATGGTCAATGTTATGACTATTCGTTTCATAGCTTCATAGATAGACAGGGCACTCTAGTGAAAAGAGGAAGCAAGTACAAACTTGTTTGTGCAAGTTTGAGCCTGAAAATTGCCCTGGTGCCACTGCATGGAAAGCTAAAAAGCTTTTAAACAGATTTGGACAATTGCATTAAGAAGTCACAATGCAATAAAAGTACTTGAAACTTTTCTCAGAAGAGACTAACGGACTTGTCAAATAGTTCTGTTCCGGATTGATAGTCGGTACGAGTACAATAACATTGTAACTTGGTAACTTGGTAACGATTTAAGTTGTTAAGAAAATCACTGAAACGTTTGAGCATTTGCATCTTAGTGCCATCCTTAATTTTGCTTAACAATGCCTCCAATTGATTTGCACCAATTTTCGATGACGCCATAGCCGGAATTTCCTTGGAGAATTTAGGCCTTTTTCCTTAAAAAAGTGTGAAACGGGGAACACATAATCAACTTTGCGTTTACTTAAGAAATATTTAATATTGAAGTTCGGCGACATTTTGCTGTGCGTCAAGCTTTACACAGGAGTAGCTACGCAGCACGCGCGTACAGGCCGGTGCCCCGACAAAACGTGCCAAAGTTCCGCCAATATTCCCACGCAGCAATTCACTTGAACAGCTCAGGGAATCTTTTGTCATGAAACCGCCGGCCTATACCATAGGTAAAATGCTTGAAAATTCCAAGTCAGTCAGTCACAGACGCGGTTTCAAAGAGTGAAGCCGTTTCTCTATCAGAAAATATCAATTATAAACAAATCTACCTGACCTGTGGCTCAAATCTTCCATTTCTTTCATTAAATTGATACAGGTAAGTCCATCCACAATGTAAAAGAACAGTTAGTTTTTTAACCATTTTATCAAAAGTTAAGATCTCCAAGTTTTGACAAGGCACAAGGCGAGCTGGTTGTGATTTCAAGTTTTCTCTAGCAGTCTTTTGTCTTACTTCATTGTTTTCACTACGGCAATTCTTTGGTTAGACTTCTGTCACACAACAGATGGCTGAATTGAACTTGATCTGAGGCTAAAAGATTTTCCCAAATGGCCCCCTTCTGCAGCCTCCTCCAGAATCAGACAAACAAACAAGCACCAATGATAACTTTTATTACGCAGTCTACTTTCATTCAAATCGTAAGCCCTGTAGCGAAATTTCCTATATTCCAGCTCTGCTTCCTGAAAAACTGCCATCTTTCTTGTATTTTTCCCAAAAAGATCATTTAAGGTTTCCTGCACCCCATCCCCTCTCACAAGAAGTTGCTACCAACCACATTGGTTAAGTGCGTTTTGAAGAATTTACGATTTCTTTTCCATGCAAAAAAGCTTGCAAAACCAGGGCATTATTCAACTTTTTGCACATACTGTTTAGGTATCATCAAAAAAGGGGGTACTGAAAAAACTTTTTGTGAAAAAGATGCTGGCTGCAGGACTCAGAAAGAATTTATTAGATATCCTTGGTGGTGTCTTGAGTTGAAGTTTGGTCACGAATCTGACCCGTTGCAGCTGAAGAAAATAAGTAAATAAATATGAAGGTACAGAATATTTTTCCATCGTGTTGCCCCTCAGAGCCATAGGATGAACTTTTAGCATCCCACTGAGCACTTACTTGTTTAAAGTATACACAATTCACTAGTGCCTAAGTTCATGGCCAAGCATAGACGAGTCTCTTGGCCATTGAGTTTGTGCCAGTGTTGGTATTTTATGCCTAGGAGATTCGACCTACAGGGTGTTTCATTTCATGTGTGTTAATGACTGTATGTTGCCACTACTGAATGGGACACCCTGTTTTCAGCGTTAAACTTTCATACAAACCTTTGCTTTGCAGCCAGCTGCAAGACTGTGCCGGCCACTTTATGTTGAAAGTTTGAAAAGATTGCCTGCATCACTCTCAGTATGTTTCCATTGCAATTGGCCATACATAAAGCACAGTTTTTCTCACAAATCATTACATGTAAGCACACAAGGAAGCTGAAATTGAAATTCATTCACAGCTACTCAATACTGTTTCCATCTAGCAATTGATAGACATGTCTATTGGTCAGCTGCAGTTTTCTATTGATAGAGAAACACGTTGAGTTTGTCGTTAACGTTTTCTGTATTCTTAAAATCCATGAGCTTTCTGTTCTGTTACAATTCAGAATACGACACTGATTTCTATTCAGAAAATATATCTGAGTGGACAAAAGTATAGTAGTGTCTTGATTAGAACTTGCAAATATATTTTAGAAATTGTAATTGCCTGTAGCCATGTGGGAAGAAAAAACAAGTAACACAGCCTGTTTTTGTTTGCATAACAATTATTGCACAATATGGTGTGGTGGCTATGTGGATGTGTCCACTTTTTTCGGGAGCCTTTTGACGGAACAAAACATGCAATGTAGGTAAAATGTATGGGAATTCAACTAATGCTGCTGCTGCTAATCTATGGAATTTTTGCGCATAGAAAAAGGGATACCTTACTATAGTTACCTCCACGTGATCACTTCCTACTCTTTTGGCAAACAAAAGAAACACGTAGCGAGAATTGCAACGGATTTACAGATTAAGCCATTATGGCTAAAGTATCTATCGGTACCCTATAAGCATTGAAGCAGCACCAAGTCACATGATTTTCAAGCTATTTGTTTAATAGAAAACAGTGTCCTATTCTACACAAGAAAATGATAGATTCCGGTTGGATTTTCTCGATGGGAAAAGCATTACAAGCTCTGTTTGCAAGACGATCTTGTTGATAGAAAACACACCAGAAAAGATAGAACCTTCTAAGCCTCGGTAGATGAGGACAGCCAAAAAGTGACATTTTTGCCAATGCGTTGCAATCTTGCAAGCACGCATTTTGGGGGCGGTAGGTAGGTAGGTAGGTTCTTAGTTGCAAACTAGCCAACAACAGTTTCGAAGAATGCCAAAAGGGAATAACCTATAGCCCATAAAAGTAAACAACAACAAGCAACTGAGAACATAAGCATCATGTCATACCTCTACTTATCTAGATGCACTTTAACCAGATAGGGTAGGATGCAGCCTCAAAAGTTGGCTTATAATTTTAAGCATCCACAAGCAACCACCTTCTTCCCCCATGTGGATTTATGGATTGCATTGCAAGCCAAGCCCTATTAATCATGATACCCTCCAACAACAACAAGAGCAGCATCAAAGTTAACCCCAATAATTGTACTTTCTTGGAAAAAGATGCCAATTCATGCTTCAACCACACAGTTTATTGCTGACAAAAATTCTAGTGCCAACGTATTCTAAATACCCTCGTCGTATTTTGAGTGTCCCAATGAAAGTATGAGCAGACTCAAAAAGTATTTTGGTCCACAATTCCCAAGAAAAGCAACGCATTTCATGTTGCCTCCCCCCTCCAAGAAACGTAACAAATTATGAGGAGGGTGGCCATAACCAAGTGACGTAGAGCTTTTAAGGATACCTTGACAGGAATGCGGGTGTTTCAATTGTGCAAGGATAGGTTGCAGGCACTCATCAAACTAGAGCATGACTAAATTAGACCACAAGGTCCTTGCCTGCACCAATACATAAAAAACTGGCGTGTGAGAGAGTGTCGCGAGCATAATCGTGCATATAATCAAGATGCAACGTCACGAAAAAACCAAACCAACCAACCAACCTATTGTTTATTTTCCGGAAATGCTCGCATTTTCCTATGAAACTTGTTGTAAACATTTAACCGGTTTAATCTCAAGCCTAGATAGTAAGGGATTGATTGTTGGCAATAATACCTAATACCAAACAGCTCAAATGCTTGGCCTTCATGCGCATCAAAAAATTCTCTGGAAAATGAAATCATGCGCATACTAAATGTACGAGAAGTCAACCTACCCCTATTTAAAAATGTACATCCGCGACACTGTTGTGCCTGTTGTTGCCAAGACTATTTATATGAGTATGGCTTTTAACTTTATAGGCAGGTGTCTAGATGCTAGCCAAGGTTAACTACAGAGCCGGGAAAAAATGCTAAAATCTAACGAGGAAGAGGAGATTTTCTGAATAAAGCAGCCTACAACCAAAAAGATACCATTAGATAACCAAGGGTGTGTCACAGAAAAATTAGCATAATATAAGACTGTAGAAAAAGTCTGGAAATGTCCCAGTTCTTTTTGCCTTCCTTGCTTTGATCACCATCCCTTGTAATTGGATCAAATTAGTGGCAAAAATACCATATTTTCAGATATTCCATCATGAGGCCCCTGCTACTACTGTTGCTCTTCTGCGTCACAACACTGTTGCCAGCATTTTCTAGAAGTCAAAAGGCAGACCGTTGCGACCCGAGTTTCTGCCGGTTGCCTAATTGTTTTTGTGGTGGTTCGGAGATCCCAGGTGGATTGAAAAATAAGGATACGCCACAATTTGTCCTGCTCACTTTCGACGACGCTGTCAACGGTTTGAATAAGAAGTTCTTCCAAGACCTCTTCAAGGACAGAGTCAACCCCAATGGTTGCGGCATCAAGGTAAACAAGATCATTGAACAAAACGTGGGCAGAAATGCTGAAAATCAATAAAATACATGGCGTGATCTTATGCCACCTCCCCTCCCAAAAACAAACGCAGTACGAGTTTTCCAGGAAGCACCTAGCTAAGTATTAACCTCAATTTTATTCATAGGCAACATTCTACATCTCGCACGAGTGGACCGATTATAGTCACGTCCAGGATCTCTATGCCGATGGTCACGAGATGGCTTCCCATACTGTCAGCCATCAGCATGGTACTAACTTCAACGAGGAAAAGTGGGCTAATGAAGTGATCGGCATGGCCGAGATGCTCGTCCGATATGCCGGGGTCAACCCCAAGGACATCAAGGGCATGCGCGCCCCCTTCTTGGCCGTGGGCGGCGATACCATGTTCAGAATGCTGAACAGGTACGGCCTCTACTACGACAGCTCAATGTCAGTCTCGATCCCGAGCTGGCCATACACCCTGGAATACAAGTTGCCCCATACCTGTGCCGTCAAACCGTGTCCAGACCTGTCCCATCCAGGAATGTGGGAGATCCCTATGACTGCCATCAAGGATGTCAGGGGTGGATCCTGCGCCATGGCCGATGGTTGCTTCTATGAGGAGGACGCCAACTCGATCCAGAAGATCTTCACCCAGAACTTCCTGGATCACTACACCAAGTCCAAGGCTCCCTTCCCTCTATTCTTCCACTCGGCCTGGTTCTTCAATCGACCCCATCGCCAACAGGGTTTCTTCAAGTTCATCGACTCGATCCTGGCTTTGCCTGACGTCTACTTTGTTACCAGCCAGGAGCTCATCGACTGGGTGAGGACCCCGGTACCACTCAAAGCCATGAACGACAGTGGCATCCTGAAGTGCAACTTCCCTGACAGGCCTGCCAGATGTTCTGGCAGGAAGAAGCACAAATGTCAGCTGAAGCATAGAGGAGATGTCCGCCAATGGTCTTCTTGTCAACGCAAATGTCCAAATCGGTACCCCTGGGTGAACAACCTCAACGGCGAATAAAAAATATTCGTAGGGTCTTTTTCGAAACAGGAAGGAAGGCAAAAATTGTTGTTTTCAATAACACCGTTAAACTTTTAAAAGCTAAGGTCAGTCATCTTCTAGGCCTGAGAAAAAAAAGTTACGGGACCATAATACAAATATTTGTCCTTTTTTGCTTTGAAGTAAAGGTGTACCTTTTTTTGAAATTGATCCCATATGATGTAACGTACCAAGCGCATGTTTTGACAAAAAAACTGTATGTGAGAAAAACATTCATTCAGTCTACAACAACAACAACAGCAACAGTTTTATTTAGTTTAACCAAACCATCTAGTCCAAACTTTGTTATGATGAGCACTGTTTACTTTTTACACCATCATGAAAAACTGTTGAAAAAATGACAATTTTGTAAGAAGACCAAATAAATCTGATGATGTGATTACAAATGTTTTTGTGCATTTCGACAATAATTTCTGCTGACACGAGACAATTTTTCAGTCAAAACCAAAAGCAAACTGGAGCAAATTAAATTGACATTTTCTTTGGGTACAAAGGTGCACCTAATTCAAATTCTGGACTGAATTTTAGCTAATTTTCGGGCGGTGCGCTAAAATCATCTGTTTTGGATGTCAATTATTGTATGCACTTCATTTGTAAATCGTGCGAACAGGACATTACTGTAAAAACTTCCTTTTTTTCCTGAAGCCATTTTTCCCAGTCATTTCAATAATAATCGTCTCGACGCGAACATAATTTTAATCGGTTCCAAAACACTTGTCAATGATTGTCAAACCTCTATTTGAACAAGAATTGATTTGTCAAATATTTTTTGGCGGACAGAGAAAAATATGTGTATATCTCAATTTTAAATGAGCACAAAACGTTGACAAATTCGCGTTGACAGCCAAGTAAATATTTTATCAGAAAAGCAATAAAATAAATAAAATACTATTCATGACTATCGTACTTTCCCTTCTTAAATCTTCCTTAAAAACACCAATTTTCGGGCAGTAAAAATTGATTTTATTCAGCAGTAAAAGGTTAAACGGTGAATCGTGGCGCGAGTCGCCGTTAGAAGAAAGCTTTCTCATCCTCGAAGGCTCGCAGCCTCGGAAAGTCCGACCTCGAGAATAATAAAGAGTCGCAAGTTTCACAAATTCTGAGCCAAAGTCGCGGCGGCCACCCAACGAAAAACACCCTTCCCCTCTTTTAAAAAAATATTTCCATTCAAATGATGGGACTAGGCCCCGCCGTTACCGTTTTGCTTGTGGCCTTAACTGCGATTGCGAGAGCTAGCGTCATCCCTTCAAAAACAGGTAAGCCGGGAAAATATTTTAGATATAGATAGGCAATAGTCGATATTCTTTTGTCTGTTTGTGACTGAAAAGCAATGCCACCAATGATGGTATTTAGGTCGGAGCGAAGCGATTTACCTTTTAAAGGTCTGGTTTTGGACACTTATCTGGTTATTTTTGAAGAATTTTTTTCTAAATCCTGTAAATCATCCAAAATTATTCATGATGTCAGAGTTAATGACAAAATCTGCACATATCTTGTCACTCTTTTATGAAAAAAATGTACCACAACTTTTTTGATTAAAAGACAAGGTCAAAAGTTTATAATGTGTCGAGGGCGGATCGATATGAGATCAGCTAAAAATGGGCAAAGTTTGACATGCTTTTTGTGCCTAGAAATAGAAACTATGATGCTGACACAAAATATGAGTCAGGATCCGTTTTGGCGTGAAAACTCGTGAAATAGCGCCTTTTGAAGTCCATGTTTCATCCGGAGCATTCATAGGTTTTTGCAAGAGTGAGCAGAAGATATCGTTGTTGACAATGAAAAACTACATTTTTTTGTGATCCGGAGATCCTTACTTAGGCTATATTTTTGTACAAGGACAAATTATCACGTGTATCGTCTTGAAAGCAATGGGGAAAACGCTAACAAATCCACCAAAGAGTTGAAATATGGCGCCACTTAGCGTTTGTTTACATCTTGTCCCAGAAAGACCACAAATAAATAAACAAAATGCCTACCTCCTTGTACCATGTACAGTCCCTCCGGATCTAGAACCTGCTTTCTTCAGCGTTGTTTTGTTAAATACCTGTGGGACTCGGGAGCAAGCTTATGACTTGTTTGTCTGGAAAAAAAATGTACCAAACTTTTTGCTAAGTAACCCTTCTTCTACTGTATTCAACTGGATCAAGGCTGTCTTTCTATTGTTGTCATGAAAGAAACAAATATAGAAACCATTCAAAGCAAGAAAACATAGCAAAGTACATTGATGGTATTTATTCCATTTGCATTTCAATCTAAACAGAGGTTTCAAATGACGTACAGGTTTGCGTAAAAAACTGCCCGCAGCTATAGAAAAAAGTTGTCGCGTTTTAATGCAATTAAAACTTTTGAAACTCCAGGTTTTATCAAAGTGGCAAATCCATTTCATTCATGGAATATGTTGGGTACATTCCAAAACTGTTAGATAGAATCTTGGAACAGTGCCATGTGCTCTAGTTGGAAGGAAAACTTTGCTTTTACTGGAAACAATGAATCTGGAATCAAAGTACGGATATGATATTTGTTTACAGAATCCATCGCTGATCCAAAAGAAGTCAATGACGATGTAACGATATGCGTGCCCGGCCAGGGTTGCCAACCCCTTAGCCCGGGGTTGGTCAGGCTCATGGCGGAGGCCGACAACATCCTGATGTCCGAACTCAGCAACGCGGACGCCGACGAGGACGAGGACAACGAGGAGATCCCCGTTCCGGAGCGACGCGGGGGCGGCTCCGGATCTTATTTGTTTCGATCACGAAAATCGGACATCTTGTCCGACGAGCAACCTGTTGCAAGAAGAGGCCACGGCTATCTTTTGCGCACTCGAAAGTCGGTCTTAGATGCCGCCCCCGAAATTAGCAGGGAACTCCGCGGGGGCAGCTACTTATTTCGAACAAGAAAATCTGGATTAAGCCGACCGGGTTACCTGTTTCGCACTCGCAAAGCCGACCCCGCCATTATGGAAAGAATGCTGAGAAGTAAAGGTTATCTTTTCAGAACTCGCAAGGGTGGCAGTTACCTTTTCAGAACCAAATAAATATCTAGATTAGAAAATTCTAAAGCAGCAGGAACCCCATGCACCCCCTCCCCAGACATATAAGAGGCCTTTTTTTTGAGTGAAATATTGATCATTTTTTGGTTTTTTAAATAAATTCATGTGTGTAGCTACATTTTGTTACTAAGGATAGCAAAAAAAACTGTTACTTACCACCCCAAGCCAAAACAAAAAAATCTAAATATATTGTATCAAGTTTGCAATAAGAATTATTACATATTTTTCGAGATTAATTTTTAGGTGAAAAAATGATTGTAAAACAACTCACAACTCAGTCTCTCGTGCCCATGAAAAAAATATTCTAAAAAAACTATAAATATCAGCAACTCTCTCGCTGAATTTGAATTTTCAAGCCTTATAAACGATTGATTTTCTATGAAAAATGTACCAAGTGATGTTAAAAAAATAGACAAAATTGTTCTATAATTGCTCATCGACGCAAAAATTCAAACACAATTATCAGTGTAATTGTTATAAACAGAGGGAAAATCAATTTTATTAAATATGATGACTATAATCAAATCACAATCAAAGGATGCCACACACGCTGTACTGAAATAAAAATACGTGAATAACAGAATTCAACTTGTTTTTACCTAATGTTCTGCAAAAGAGAGAAGAAAAGTTTGAAAACCCATTAGAAAATATTTTTCCGTTCGAACTTTTGCTGGAGAAGCATCTAATTTTCTACTTTTAGGGAGGTGGTGATGACATGACGCAAAAAAACGACCAAAAATACATTCAGACTCTTGTTTTTGTTGACGTAAGAAAGTTGAGCGAAGCCAAACCATTCTAAAAGACTTTGAACATCTATCTTCAAGTTATCCATTCATTGCATTTAAATACGGTTTCAATTTTAAATCGTCCTAGATAAGATTCTCTTTGAAAACCGTCTTGCTGTCAAGACCTAAAAATGTTACACAATTTCACGAGTTTTTTTTTTAAAAAAAAAATTTTTTTAAAAAATGTTTATAACAAGGAAGAAACGAAACTTGTCCTATTAAAGGGGGGTGCACTCTCGTCAATTGTAGAATCCGGGTTTCCAAGAATTCGGCGTGAGTCAAGGACTAATATCCAATATACAGAATGAAAACAGCTGACCATACGTAATACAAAACAATCAGCTGACGCTTTGCAACGTATCCTGTGTATCTGTACACCATGGAAATGTCATGCGCGCGCTCCTGAATAGGTGGTACCTAAGTAAGAAAGACAAATAGAGTTCGAGATGGTATACCTTCAAAATAAGACTGGAATAAAACTCGTGAAATCGTGTTTACATTTGTTTACCTATCTGAATCTGAGTGATTTCTCGGAATTCAGTGCTCAAAAAAGTTGCAAAAACCCCGAAAACAATCATTGTTGGTCGCCAAAAAAAGGTAAAAATCCGCGGTTTTCCAGGAAAAAAAAGAGAGCAAAGATTAGCTATTTTTAGCTACGCATTTGTTTGCACAAAAATATCGTAGAATTTGTAGTTGTTTATTGGTGGGTTAACTTTAGTTTTATGTACCTTGGAATTGCATTGTACTGTACAGAACTGGCAGGGCCTCTTTTAAAGTCCCAAACTAACCACATGATACAAATGTATTCATATGTACCAGCAAAAAATCTACTACCAAGCAGATTTAGTTGAGATCCAATCCTAAGCTTGCAACAGTGTGACGCCATGCTGTAAATAAAACCGTCAAAGCAAAAGGGTTTGCTTGCTTTACCCGAAAATTGTTGGTAAGAATCTTTTTTTTTCTTTGAAAGACATCAAACATCGGGGCCTATTTTTGCATTTCAATAGAAGGATAAATTGAGGCTTATCTGGTTTTATTCACCAATTGAAAGTTACAGAAAAAAATCTAAATATTCTGGAAAACATTTTTCCTAATATTTTTGTGCCTGGAAGTGTTACTTTAAAATATGGTATCCTGTTTCGCAAAAATCTAAACAATCGAATTTAGTGTATTTTTTCTGCTGTGATAAGCGAATTCTTTACTGTTTTATTGCTGTAAATAATAGGCCTGTTGTTTTTAATGATCATATGACGTCACCAATTTTAGAAAATCGAGGAAATTTTTCTGTATGAAAATACTTACTTTTTTTGGGCCTTTTTTGAGGACTTTTCGTACTTTAAACTGGCCCTCAATTTGTTCTCTAGAAAGAGATTTTTTTCTGAGAATCGTTTAAAAACTGGTTTTGGATGTGTTCTTTAAAAACGTCGACTGCTTCAGGCTCGATAAACTAGAAAAAACTGTGCATTTTTAAGCGATTTCGCTCTTGATTAGATTTTAATTTTTTCTTCAGTGTTACCAGAGGTTTCCACTTACTTTTTGCTTTGATTTCAGATTTTGGCCAAAAGATGGCGCTGACATCTGGTAGCTTTCTCGCTGCTGCGCACTGCAGAAAATCAAAGCAGTCAGAAAATAAATAAATTGAAAACGTAAACAAATCTGGGAAATCGACTTTTTCCTGGAATTGGAAATCCCGCGATTGCCCAAAAATGGCTAGAAGGAAGAGTTCAAGTATGAGGACAACATCGTGATAAGCTTGAGCATCCATCCAGAAGTAAAAAAGTCTCAAAAACAGATCTGACGCTCAAAACCAAGAAACTCAAAACATGACTCAAAGTCACAAGATCCGGGCCTTGGTAGGCCTCCTACTCTTGTCAATCTTGTCCAAGATGGCCGACGCCAACGCCGGAGTGATCCTGTGCTCGTCGGAGAACGGCAAACTCATGCTGGAAGATGGCTACGCCCACATCTTCACGGTCAAGGAGGCGGACAACAGCACCTCGGTGTTTGTGAATCGACAGTCGAACTACAGTTTTCAGTGTCGATTTTTCCGCCCAGACGAATCTCAGAAGCCGGCCATTGCTTTCGGATCGGACAAGAAGCTCGTCAACTCCTATTCGAACGGAACTTTTACGAAACGCCAACTCCTGACGGACAAGCTGGACAATGTCAATCACATTCAAAAGGCGCCGGAATCGGTCAAGTGCGACAATGTTTGCGAAGTCAACTTGGTGATTGTTTCGGACAGCAGCTCGGTGGAAGACAAGTGTACGCTGAACGTCACCGAGACTTTAGACTGCGAGATCGATGAGATCGAGTTCGGACTCGTCGAGCCGACGAAAAACTCTTTACCGTTCATACCGTTCAACATTGACATTACTGATACTCGGGAGCCACCGGTTACAGGTAGAGACATGCCCCCAGCCCGGACTCCGAGCTCGATGCCAAGGTCAAAAAATCGTTTTCGAGGACGATTCACAACAGAATCATCTGAAGAAGTCGACGATGATTCAATGGAGAAAAAGAAAAAGGAGCATTTCGAGCAAGTGATCAAGTATTCCGTCATGGATCCCGCCGCGAATCAAACTTGGGTCCCCTGTAAAGAAATCGACGATGAAGGCGAAGTCGCAGAAACGGGAACGCATCTCGAAACTGACACAAAGTCGATCAAATGCCCGATTAAATTGCAAAACAGCTCTTCCCGAAGACCTGTTTTGATCAGGATCGAAAAAGTCAAATCCAAAGACAGAATCAGCGCGGCCTTGCCTATTCTTTCCACGAGGGAACCGGAGTCTGAGTTCACCTACTTCCATTTGTTTGTCAGTACGATCGTTGAAATCGATCCTGCCGACCCCGAACAAACCGGAAGTGAGGAAAAGTATGCCCATCACATGAAGGTGATTCTGATTGTGAGCATTCTCAGCGTGCTCGTGATTGTTCTGGCGACGGCACTGATTGTCGTCGGAGTGAGAAAGTACCGGAAGTCCAAAGCAAAGTCCTTCCATCCCCGGTTCTACGTGGACGGCTATCCAATGAACAATCACCCGTCAAAGTCCATGAGCTCGCAGTTTAGTGATGTGGTTTCGACAAGAACAGACACTACGGTCTCCAACAACTACCATTTGGTCATGATGAACATGGTGGACGAGGACCCTTCGGACTTGTTTGATGACGACCTTAATGACAACTCCGAGGAGGCTGTCAAGAAGCGCAAGAACATCATCCAGCGCCAACTGAGCGGCGATCCTGCCAAGATAAACCCTTCCTTGGCTTTGAATTCTCAAGCCAAAGTCCTCCCCTACAACTCTCAGTTTGAAATCGACCGGAGCAATTTCAAAATCGGCAAGTTGTTGGGCTCAGGGAACTTTGGCAGTGTCTACGAAGGAACGGCGACAGGACTGTTTCATCCAGGATCAGAGACTAAAGTGGCAGTGAAAACAGTCAACGATGCGCTGGACAGATCTCAACTAGTGGCACTCCTGTGCGAAATGAAGATACTCACCAACCTTGACCTGCACTTGAACTTGGTCAACCTAATGGGATCTTGTACATCTGAGCTTTTCAAAGGAGAACTGTGGCTGCTCTTGGAATTCAGCCCGCATGGCGATATGAAGAACTTTCTAATTGATCACCGAGAAGAGATCAAGTCCAGCTTGAAAAACAAGATCGCCGTCAACAACCTTGACGAGAGGATGTTCCTCAAATGGTCCTATGACATTGCCAAGGGCATGGAATACCTTAGTGGAAAACGTATCATGCATGGTGATCTGGCAGCGAGAAACATTCTGATCGGTGGATTGGAGGGGGGTCTCGTAGCCAAAGTCAGTGATTTTGGACTGAGCAAGACCTTCTATGACAACATCCGATACAAGAAGCAAACTCGACCCTATGTTCCATGGAAGTGGATGGCGCTGGAATATTTGCAAGACGGTTGCTTTACAATGAAATCCGACGTTTGGAGCTACGGAGTGGTCTTGTGGGAGATCCTAAGTCTTGGACAAGAACCCTACCAAGATGCCACTGACATCACTGAAACCATTAAGAAAATCAAGCAGCAAGACTATCGACTGCCCTGTCCGGAAGATGTGATTGAGCACCTGTACTGGATTCAGGAGTTTTATGACAAAGTCACAAAGTCATGCTGGATTTCCGATCCTGGACTCCGGATTGGTTTTGGTGATCTTGTCAAGGTGCTGGAAGACTATCTTACTGAGGACGAAGTGAAAGCCCATCTTGAACTCCATGACCACTATGAGAACATGAGCAAATTAATGTGTGATGATACTACACGGGAGAAAAGATTGGTAGCAAGGCAGGCCATCAAGGAACAGAACAATCTCTATCACAAGATGTACTCCATCGGCACCGCGGACAACCCCCCACAGGAGGGCTATGTGATGGTAAAACAAACCGGAAGTGCAACTGACATTGCAACCGGAAGTGAGGAATGCCATCCTGAGGGCTACGTGAGCGTCGAGATGGTCACGAACGAGTCGAACCCGAACCAGAGCTACATAACAGTGACACAAGCAAAGGCCTTATCCACATAGATCTATATTTTTATATACATTCAGTTAAGTAAATGTTAAGTATATATTTTTGTACTGTGCTGTGCTTTTATCGATGTTTTTTTGAAGCTGAATTTCAAATTCTATTTGAGAGAAAAGAACATGTCCACAAATGACGATGCAAAGGTCAGAAACTTCCCCGCATAAAAATCTACGTGTATGTTGTCTTACCACTACAAAAATGCAATTTTACCAAAACACCTGTCCGTTTATAGCCAACAAAAGTAATTGCGCAAATATTCCGCTTTTGCTGGCTTCATTCAAACAGGTCTTTTCGAATGAATTTACAGGTAACTTTGTGCTCTCCAGAAAAATACAACGTTAACGCTAAATGCTCGATTGTAAACGTTAAGCTGAATTGAATTGTGTTTATAAGAAAAACCAAAAATAAGCAAATATATAGATTGAAACAATGACTCAAATTGAGCTTTATCAAGACATTTATAATCATTGAAAAAATCTGTGAATCAATGGCGAAGTCTTATCAGTTGTTTCCGTTGTTCCAAGTCCAATGAATTCAAAAAGGAGTCATTCAAGATCTGAATCTTGAGCTATCAAGGACGATCTCATCATGGGTCTCAAAGAGTTCTTTGCTTTGGTCTTTGTCATTGGCATGGCTATGGCTGAGAGGCCGCCAGGTCAAGGCGGAAGTAGCTACCCCGGGGGCATTGGAGGAACCGGAACCGGAAGTGGAGGATTTGTTTCCGGTGT
>JAAUYL010044578.1_pt1 | contig 16042 bp, 8 predicted proteins | sample 7278011 | NCBI WGS metagenome assembly JAAUYL01 (sample SAMN14350225, study PRJNA611818) | marine sediment metagenome | isolation source: surface marine sediment (1.8m) | place: French Polynesia: Moorea | collected 2018-08
AAAAATTCCATTGGTTAAACTTTCATTTGCAAATCGCGGCTGCGAAGTGGATTTTTGACATTTTTCATTTGGAAAGTAGAAATTACAACTGCTTCTTCTACAAGTTTTTTTTTACTATCTAGGCCTCAGCTTGTTGCACGAGATTGGATCTGCACAGCGCTTGTTTTGTTGGCATTGGAAACCAACGTTGAACAGTGGAACTGGAAAGCATGATAATTATCGAAGCCACAGAGAAAATGCGGATACGTTTTAATTAGGCGAAAATCAACTCTCAATTCCAAGTGAAAAGTATGATTCTAGGAAGCAGTCTGATCGATAAGATATAAAAAAATTAGATGCGTAAGGTTTTATTACAAGCTGTCAAATTATTTTTTGCCCTTTGCAAAGTGTGGTCATACTTTCAACTTGTGAATTGAAATGGGAGAAGGGAAAGAAAAATGAAGATATCTCATGCTTCCATCAGCTTGTAAAGTTGAAAGAGTGCAAGTTGACTATCAAGACTAAAATGGAGAAACACTTTTTGTGGCCATTTTTTGCGTCTGCCTGACGTTAAGTTAGAAATTGATACGCATTGCGTGACAAGCCTTTTGCTCGTTATGGAGCCTCCTTTTAACTTGTACAGAAAACCTCTCTCGTTTTTGACTGAAGGATGATGCTGTGGCTTTTTTCAAAGGGTGATTTTCATCTATACAATTCCGTTTTCACTTACTAAAAGCAAGCGTTTAGTTTATGACTAGCTAAGTTCAATGCACTCCTTCACGAAAGCATGCAGGAGGTGTCAGAAAAATGCACTGACGCAATTTAACAACGCAAAACAAAGTTGTTGTTTTTTATTTGCTTCACGACATTTCCTAGAAAAGGCTCTTTTATTAAAAGCTATTTCCTTAACAGGTTTTTTGGGGATTTTTATAGTCCCGAAAGTGTATGTTTTGTCGACTCTTTATTGTGGCAGAGCTTGCTTCTCCTCCGCTCGAGATAATGACTTTAGATGTCTATCAAGCGATTTCGACCCGGAGTCTGGTCTTCTCTCCCTATCTCCTTCTGCCTTGCTTGAATTGATTGTTTAGATTGTGTACTTAGATGTCGCTGTCAGTGTAATAGCTTCTAGATTACTCCCAAATGCAGATAGAAGCTTGAAAATTGATACTTCTTTCTTTTTATAAAAGGAAAATACGCGGGGATTTTTTAACAATTTACGAGATATTCTTCATTTTTTGGAGGGGGCGTATTAGAAATTCCGGGGGCCTAGATATATTCGTCTGGTAAGCTCAAAAAACTTTCGATTGCAACTCCACCTACCGGCGAGAAAAGAGAACACACAGACAGTATTTTCTTTATTGTGCGTAGAGTCAAAATTTATCTTTTTTGGGGGGCTGAAACCCAAAGTTTCTGAAAATAGTAGAAGATCCCTTGCCAAAAGGAAGTAACGCATAAATAAAATGAATCCTCCTCTCCGAAAAAAGCATTAATGAAATAGTTTCTCCAAAGCCAGTATATGTTTCAGTCTTGTTCAGACTTCTGGTATTTGGCACTTTTCGGGCATTTCTTGGCTATTTTTGGCCCCAAAATCTGGGGAGGGATGGAAGCGTTTTTATCTGGCACACAGTAGGTAGGCATGTGCTTAGTTGCCAGTTAGTAACTCAGCTTGTAGAATTTTTATAGCTACATGGTGTACGGTGTACAGGTGGTGCCCAAGAGGTTTGTTTACGTTTCGCCATGCGTTTGTTTATGTTACAATTCTAAGGCGAGGCGGGTAGATCAGGAAGGAGGCGCGAAGAAGGTGAAAGTGGTCTCTACTTTGCGCTTACTATAAGACGGTCGCCTCTTTTGTATTTACTAGGTCCCATTGTCATGTTGTTGAGTAAGAGTAGTGAGTAAAAGCTATATGGTATTATAATAAAACCATGTCTAGGCTGTTCTGCCAGACATGGTGTATTTTATCCACGAAAAAAATCTGTCAAAATCGGCGGATTTTTTTTAATCAAGTACTTGTGATTTTAAAAAGAGACTCCTCTGTTTTATCAAAAGACATCACAGCTGCTTGCACCAGAATGCAACTGTCCACAATAAAGAAAGGCTAATTAAATTGTCCTTTTTTTTGAGAAATTGCAATACGTGCAATTTTTTGAGTGTCAAATAAATCCTGAGTCATAAAAGCAAGAACAAAGTTCGTTTTACAACTTTTCTTCTGTTGCAATTTTTGAAACATCGAAAATGCTTTCTGACCATCTGGATTGACGTGCAGAGGTTTTGATCTTAGGAGCAAAGTCCTCCTAAAAATAAAATTTTCTTAAAAAAATATTCAAATCTGGTTTTACTCACAAGTTAAAAAAAATAATGACTTCCTTGGGATTTTTCCGTAAAATTACTCCGTTCTGTAAACATCCCTTAAAAGCAATGCAAGAGTGTTTATTGCACATTAATAACAACATTTTCCAGCCCACCTGGTTTCTGGAAGAAAAGGCATAGATTTTTTCTCAAACTTGCGCCGATTCGTAAAAAAGTATCCTGTCTCGTTTCCTCCTTAAATACAGTGTACAGTAACCTAGTACCACATTTTAATAAAAAATTAACGAACCAGAAGTAAATTGGCCATCTAAGTTTGCTTTAATATCCACGATTTTAACCCTAATTTTTCAAGGTCGCGCTAATTGAAAAAAATATTGTGAAAGCTCAAAACATTTTAACCCAAAAATATGTGAGTAAGTATTACAAAAAACTAGTTTTCAGTGACACTTTCAGGATACGAAAACAGGAAAATTATTAAAAAATATCTACACGTTAGAAACTTTGTACAGTAGAAGGAAGTGGGTTGTTTAACTCGTACACAGAAAAATTACTCTTTTTTAAGAGACTCAAAATATTGGTGCTTTTTCCGCCATTGCTCAACACCGGTTGTAACGCTTGTTTTGTTTACTCGAAAACGTCTCCTCACGGTTTTGTTTATAACTTTTACACCCTAATTTGGAGCCTTTTCTCTGGTTTTTCCAGGGCAAGGTACAAAAACATCGATACAGATATTTAATTTCAACCTTTTTTGCTTTCTAAATGAGCAAAAACAATCTTTGTCGATACAGTTTTTGTGCTTAGGTCAAATATCTTACAAAAAACAAACTAAACTTTATCTTGAGGTGCCAAGTTTATGTTTCTGGCAAATGTGCGATTTAATGAAAAAGTATCCCGACCGCAAAATGTAGATTGCAATGCATGATATGATGCAATAAAGTCTCCTTCTTTTCCAAGAAAAATTTGAATATCATTAGCAAGTGGCATCACAAAATAACTGTCTGAGGCTTTTGGTCCATCTAATTTTATGGAGAAAAACCAATTTGAATCAATTGAATATGTCTACAAGAATAGATAAGATTACAAGGAGACTGAAAAAAGTGCAGAAAGGGTGAAGAAAGTTGAGAAACGACTACTTAATAAATGACGGCCCATTGTCATGTAAAGTATCTATTGGTCATCATTTTAAAACGCTCGTAAGATTCATAATACAAAGAAAAATGAGCTAGCCCTGAGCCAAACACAGTTCTCAGATGCAATTTCTGTATAGAATATTTAGCAAATTTCTTAAAAATTCTCCAGAATGTTTGCCAGAGGAGAAGGTCCGCTAGAATTTCAAATTTGCATTGTAATAGGGTGACGAGCAGCGAAAGTTTTTGCTCAGTGTTGCAATTTAGCTTACTTTTTGCGGGGATTATTTCTTGCCTCAGAAAATGCTTGTACTTTTACGCAGATGAAAATGGCAGACTCATTTTAATTTAATACGGTTTTCATTTGGCGGCAAAATCCGCCTCTCGGCTCATATAGCAAAATGTCTTGTTTTTTTGCGAGCCAAAAAATCGCCCAGTTTCTTCTGACCTCGACCCAAATACACCTTTTTCCAAACAGACGCCAATTTCGCGAAAACTCGGCATAATATGTCCATTTGTAAGCTTTTGCTTTCCGTATTTTCCGTGCTGAAAAAAGGTCGCATTGCTTAGGAATATTGCGAATTTTCTGGAATATGTAGAAATATCAAAGTAAATACAGACAAGGAGGTTGTTTAGGTTTTCTTTTATGCAGCACGTAGCTCGTTTTTACATTTTTATGTCCCCTCTCTATGTAAGCAATCTCAGACCTCTCCCCATGCATGTTGAATCATCTATCTTGTTGAAACCGAGACTTTAGCTAGGTAGGCCTACTCGCGAGTACAGTTTGTAATGGAAGCAGTAAAGAGCAAGACTGTTCCACCCAAGAAAACTATGGCTGAAAATTCACTCAAACGTATTTGAGCTAACTAAAACAAGTGCTCTTTTAGAGAAGAACCTTCAAATCGACCAGAATTGACGTATGATCAATGAAAACAGTAGGGAAGTTGTAAGGTTTGATTGAAGTCCAAATAATAGGCTTGAAAACATGCGCCCGAAATGCAAAATGGCGGAGGCAAGAATCTTTATAATCGTAATAACAATAATCGTACGGGGTGGTCCGACATTCTAAACATAGACCAGTGCGCGACTCGCGGTAAAAAGCTAGGTAGGGGTGCAATTCTGAAAAAGCCGAGAGTGGATGGAGGAGGGCCAAGAGTGGTCATTTGCCTCTGACCTGTTTTATCAAAAACGGCGGGGAACTCACTCTGAGTGCATCACTTTATAACATTATGCATAGACATCAGAATGTAAACAAAAATGTGCATAGATGTTACGCAAACAGATGTCGAGGATAGTTACAAGTACAATAAGTGGAACGTTCCGAAGCGTTCTCTTGGAGTCAAGCACTCAAGACAAGGGAGCGAATTTAATTCCTCGACGCATGAAGGTACAAACTACAAACGTAGACCAGACCAGACCAGAGCAGGCCCCCTTTGCACGATGTGCTCAATTCATCAAGCAGCTTGGTGTTTAGAATTTCACTCGTACATTATCTCTCCTTTACATTTTAATGCAGACCACATTGCGGATTGAAATGGAAAACAGGCAAATGCATAACAACGCAACCTGATACAATTTCACTCTGCTATCAAAACTTACATGCGTAAAAACATTTTGGAACGGAGATGTCATCATACCTTGAGCAGGGAACGTGGTTTTGTAGAAAACGTGCAAATATGGTTCGATTTACGTTTTTCGGCAGTGTCATAACATTATTAAGTGCAATACTGATACGATGGCCAAGTGTTTTGAATGAGACGGGTCATTATCAAATGACCACTTTTGGCCCCAGCCAAAACATTTTACAGATCGTCTGATCCCCAGCCGGCCCACATGCATTTCCTTCCAACCCTCGATCCTTTTTAAGAAACTGGCTTTTTATTGGGTTTTATGTGGGCAGAGCAGAAGTGATGCAAGAACCACAAGTCCAAGTAGTCCTTCTTTTGCTTTGGTATGCAGCTAGAGCTCGTTTTTAGAAATCTCGTCCGCTCTGCGCGAGATGTCGCTTTTTATTTGAATCCGGGTGATTGACTATTCGCTTCGGGATGAATTGATCGGTATCAAATGGACGTGTGTCCATTGTGCTAAATAAGACCCAGGTCATCTGGCGACGATTTGCCGCCGGTGTCATCTGTGTTGACCTCCCTCTTTGAACCACATTTGTTTTGTTGAATTGTAATACGAATTATTCCCATATGCACTTGAATTTTTGACTTTATGACAGGACATTTCTTCCCACGTTCTTGAAGTTCAGCCAGCTTAGGGATTAATCAAATGGCAGAGACAAAACTTTCGAAAATCGTGTGTTTATAATGTGATCGTCAGCTTAACCAAATTGAACTGCTTTGATCAGGGATGGACCTGAATATGCATGGCCAGTATGGGAAATGTGTACAAGAGTGTAATAAATACTTTTTTGCTTGAAAGATACTAGTAAAAAAGGATCTCCACGCGTACAACTATCGCTTGAAATCCGAGTCGTGACCGTGTGCCATCTTTTTTCAGCTCAGCTTTCAATGAATTTCGTGAGCTCTATAGATTTCTTTGAACAAAGTGGTACTTGAACTCAGGGTGTCCAGGGAAATGTGCTGTTTTTGGAGGGTTCTAAATGGGAACGTGTTACGAGACACCCTGTAAGTAAGGCTATTTTTTAGCTTTCGGCAGGGCAAGCAGGGGACAAATTTGAAATTTGCATCTCGTGCCGTTAAAGTTGCTTTAAAGAAAATTATTTGTGCAATACTTACATATTTAACATTAACCATTTCTTTGCTCTTACAGGTAAGTAAGTTCGTGTCCTCATGCGAAACGGGCTTTAAAAACTCATTGCAAATAGCGCTTCACGTTTCCCCTTTATTTTTATGAAGCGAGTCGAATTCTAGATAGCCAATATCGGCAAAAAAGGTAAGAAAATTATTTTTTAAAAGAGGAAGCATTTTTTATCCGACAAACGGAAAGTTGACATATCATCAGGTCATTAAAGTAAAATGCAACTCTTGGCATTTTGCGCGATTGCACCTACTATGTGGTTGACCCTCAAGTCAAAGAAATGAGAAAAAGAATAGAAACAACATTCCAGCGCCAGTGAAAGTGGATATTTTTAGAATTTTTGTCTCCGAAGCAAGACTAGTTGGACTATTTGATGCTGCCAGGCCATAAGTATTGCAAAATCGGCGGAGAATTGACCAAAAATTCCTGCTCAGATGACTTTCGTTCCAGAAACCAATGCAATCTAGAAAAAAAGTTTTTTTTAAAAGAGTTAAATGAATTGAACTAAGTACAACTACATAGATTTATATATATCTGATTGTTTTTGCTACTGTCGCAGAAATTTACAGCCCAGGCCTCCCAGAAGTGACACTGCTCTTAAAGTGAAATTCTCAAGACTCTTGATATCAATTTGATTGTTAGATGCGGGGGTCTAAAAACATCTGAATAAAGCCTTTTATTTTTTTGCCATTCTCAAATAAAACTGTGTTTTATCGGTTTGTCGGACCTGCAATTTTCCATGTGAAGCATCTCACTCAATTGGCGTCTGCAGTTTTTAACGGAATCAATCTATGGGAAAAATAAATGCATTTTCGGAGCCAAAAAACAAATCGTTAACCTTTATGGCGAGCGCAGATCAAATTGCGTGTAAACTACGGTTGGTCTAGGTCAAGTTTATCGTTTTGTTCGATTTTCTGCCAAATCACATCGTCGCCGTGCAATTTTCTCATCTAGCCAAAAATCACTACCATTTTTTCATGAATGGTCAAGAATAGTAGCCACCGTCCATAGAAAGAAATACACCTAAAAACTTGGCCGAAAATGTGCACAGCTGGACATGATAAGATTATCTTTCCTCGTAAAGTGCTTGCAGTTTTCTCGGGGTCTCATGCAAAATAATAGAGATCCATGTCAGCAATATATATGAGTTTCTTCTATGTACCGACCTATACATGAGCAGGACCTTGAGGATTTATGACGCAGAGCTCGCTCATAAGTAAGTGAAGCAAGCACTTGAATGGGCGTTGATCAGATTGAGTTGTGATTTTCTGCATACGAGTTGAAACAAGTCATTTACATGCGTAAAACCAACCACCAACTTCACATATGAAATCTATGCTCAGCTCGCCTCTTGCACCATGGAGAAAAGAATGGACTCCGAGAGTGCTTGAATACTAGCATGCCACATATGCAGAATAATTCTAGCTTTGGTCTCTTGGAAATTATTCGGTTTTGCTATTTTCTATCCAATCCACCACCACGACAAGGGGCCCACCTACTGTGAAAAACCTTTCATTTTTCCCCTCAAAATATCGGTTTGGTTTTTATAGATATTGCAAAAAATATCCTCCCGCGCGTTGAAGTCTCCAAAGAAATTGGACTATCGTGATTTTCCTTTTTTAAAAGTAAGTCTTTACATACAATCAGCGCTGTTATTAAAGAAAAGTGATAGCTGTAAAATTGCAATTTTGTGCGTCTGCCAGCGTCTGGCCACTTTGAAAACCAGACAGACAGTAGATTTCAAATCTGCTCATAAACAGTACGAGTGTGCTTCAATATTCTGCCATTTTTAAGCCAACTTGGCCTAAGAAAAACTGTAGTGTCGCCCGCGGGTAATCTGCTTCGAAAAGATGGGCGAGAAATTATGAAATGAAAAGTGCTCAAAATTGGTGTTAATGGCATAATTCCCCGTAGGGGAAAAATCCTGGAAATTCTGCCCACTGTTCACCTCCAATCCACCTACACGCTTTTTCGCTTTTTCATACAGCCTCCCATATACCCTAGACTGCACAAATGTATCCCATTTTGCTGACATCCTATTGGACTGTGTAGAAAAACTTGCAAAATCTTGTGCAGTCTGGTATTTTCCTTAACGACCGGAACAGTAGGAATGGGGAATAAATATTGGAGGTGTCGTATATGTTACTCAAAGCAATTTATATCGGTTCAAATTTGGCAGACGTATTTTCTCCACCATTGCACATGTTTGCAAATTAGAACGACCTTCGTCATGTATTAAAAATCAGAAAAAATTGAGGAACCTGAAAACAATTTTGCGTTGTGGCAGAGAAAGTATTTATAGTTTTCCCAGCGCCAACATGTAGGTCGAGGCTTTGGTGTTTTTCTATATTTTTTTAGCCCTTGTCACCTATTTTTATGAAAACTGTTGTTCCAGATGAAACAGGCCTCTGAATTATTTGTTGTTCTTCCGCAGTGGTTTGGTGTTTTCTTACAGAGAAAAACGGAGGCATGATGTCACAGAGTTTTCGCGGAAACGTGACCTGTAGTTAACCCTGTATTTTCCCAACTTTTTTGTTATGCATTCTTCTTCCGAAAACCGCGCAGTTCATACATGAAAAAGGCCATCGCTAAATAGGAGAGAGAGAGAGAGAGACCTTTTAAAACTTGCCAGGATGTTTTCTGGTGGTGTCAAATATGCAGGAATTATTAAGCAATCAACGGTTATTATTTCAAACTTTCCCCAATTTTGCTTGTAAATACAATGTATGAGATTGTAAACAAGATGCAGTTTTATAATGAAAATATCCCCACCGCTACCTACAAGGAAGTTTAATTACCAAGTTTGAAAAAATGCATTCTCAAACTTGCTTTTTACCGGTTGTCCCTATAAATTAGTTGGGAAATGACCGCTAGAGGCGAAATTGGCGCTGCAATTCATTAGCTACATTTTCTCGCCTTCCTTAAGCAAATTTTCCAGGGATAATTCTAAATGAACAAGCTCTAATTTTTGTAAGAAATTTCGTAGCAGGAATTGAAATGTTCCTTCTCAAAAGAAAATACGGGGACACAATGCAATTGTCGGAAAAAGTAGTGCCTTTTGTTGCAAAACAAGAAAAATGTTCTGTTTCTTTTCTGTAGCATTATATTGAATTCAATAGAGACAAGTTTAAAGTAAGGGATTTTTTTCTTTTTGAAGAAAATGCAGGGGAATTTTTTGGGCAATTTTTCAATAGCATATCCACATGACTAGGGCATGGAATTTTTTTTAAAAAGGTGCCCCTGTAGAAAGTGACTTCCAGAAAATCCGACCAATGCTGCCTCTATTTCTTGCATTGTCGAGCTGAGAAATTGGCTTGGGGCAAAGTTTCTATTTAGCACCACGACGGAAAGGTGACATTTTTCGGCCCTTTTCAGATATTTTTTTAACTTTTTCATGTTCAAAATAATTGCAAAATGCAAGCTGCCAACGGAGAATGACGTGCCTAAAATCTTGTCAGATAAAAAAGGGTTTCTTCTCTCTCTCCCTCGCGAAATCGTGATTATGGATTGATCGAAAACCGACGCGAGAGTCTTATTGTTGGATTTTTGTTGAGTGTAACAAGCCAAGCCAAATCATACTTACTGTCCTTTCGAATTAGGCTCACTCACCCCTTTGAGTTTGAGGCCCAGGTTAATTGCTATGGACAGTAATGGAATGGCTAAGGCGGGCTGCATGAAGGAGCTGTAAATACTAAATATAATGGACTTTGGGAACCGAACCTTCATTAAGAAGCCAATTGACCAGATTCTTATCGGATCTCCTCTCTGTGAGCTGGTTTTCTCCATGCTTGCATTTAGCATTCAAGCTTCCGTTTTTGAGTATCCTATACTGAGGATAATTGAGTAAATACTCATTTTTTGGGCAGAGGATAGAGTTGGGCTTTATTACAAGACCCCAAAATGAATGGATGTCGGGTGCATCGGTTCACAAACAAAACTCTTTGTTTTCTCCACTTTTCTTCAAGGCAAAATGTCAACAAATTATGTAAACCAGCTCTTTGTCGTGGTCACATGGGTAGCCCGTTGAAAGAAACCTATCGGGAAGCACATGACCAGGGGGGCTAGAATTTGTTAATGAATACTAATTCGAAATTGGCAATTATGATAATAGCTTTACGGACATGCTTATTATAAGCGGAATGGCTGGTTGTAAAGTAACTGAAGAGAAATGAAATGCAGATGGGAGATTTTAGAGGGAAGCATTGTAAAAGTAAAATTCTAAAGGTCTATAAGAGAATGCGTCATTACATAAACTGTACGCAAAATGACGAGCTATAGGGATCCCCTCTCCCTCCTCCCCATATCATTATTGCGTTAGAGAAACCACGTAGGTTATATAATAATTTTTCAGTTGTCTGCATCCATGTCTGTCTCCAAATTGTTCAGGCATTAATTTATGGATTTTGTTGAAACTTGATTATAAAGTCCAGAGGGTGCAGAAGGCGGACATTTCGGATAATAATATGCCCAATTTCTCGTGGCTCGAGCTCATGAAAGTGTATCGAATTTTGAGCATAATCTGATGTCGATTAGCTCTACTTTGTGTATCACATTTAACATTTTACCAAGTTCATGTAAGAAAAAGTTGGCTTTGAAATGACATTACGGGATATTTAGCAACCATTGTTTTGGTTCTCGCTCCGTTTCAGGCAAGCAAAACATAACAAAAAAGGCGGGACATTTCAAACGGGAAAATGTGCGGCATTTTACTAAGCCAATTTTCGCCGAAATTCTAAGTATCCCCTGGGGGAAATTCGAGAAGGACTAAGGACACAATTTGAAAGGAAATGCTGCACATACACACCAAATCCTCAACACAAAGCTGACAAAGCAGTACAAATTCAAGGCAGTTTAGCGAGGCTATTTGTTAGCGTTAGCCATATCCTACTAATATCATTAGACTGCACCTTTAGCTGCATACATTCTGTAGCCCATTGCTCTGGCAGATACCTAAGTAGTCCAATTACATTTTTTTGGACATTTCACATTTTATCTTCAAGCAACAAATTTAAAATTAAAAATGCAATTTCGGGATAACCCACGGATAACCAAGAAAGCCAACTCAGCCTTTTCAACGGCAACACCGAGAAAATTAGTAAACATTAACAACTTGTTTTCCATTTTACCAATTTAACTAGTCGGTGGAAGGCACCTATTCTGACAAAGAATATGTTGAAATCATGAAATGACAACTTATAGTTGTCAAAAATTTGTTTGCAAAGTTGAAATCTTTAAACAGGGAAAATAATTGTAAATTCATGAGATCCATACTGTTATGTAACAATTAAAAAGCCAAAACTGATCCTTTTTTCCCTCGTCGACTTCAACGCCATCTGTAGCTGCAATTTGTAAGCTCATATTATTGCCATTCTCTTTATTTTTGAAAGCCAGAAAACAAGTAACCAGAATTGTGATTGAAGTTTGCCACTTTTCAAACTTCTAAATATGGAGCTATCAGGAAAGAAATATCTGTGAAAACGATTGCCCCAGGGCGGGAAATTTGAAATCGCCAAAAAAAAGTCCGTAGAAAAGTTTACTTACGCGAAAACGAATCGTCGTTGAAAACGTGAAAAAATCACTTTACTTTCAGCTTCCCAATTCCAATTTTTTGAGGGAGGAGGAAAGATTTTAGTGCCCACGTAGTTTTTTCAAGTTGCGTCACTCTTTTCTCAAGAGATAATGCGTCAAAAAGCGTACGTAAGTCTTGAGGGGAATGGAAAGAAAAATCCCCCAAAAATGTGTACAAAAATCTCGCCCCCTCTTTTATAAACACGTACAATTTCCTACTCGCGGTCGGCTAGAGGAAAAATAGCTGGTGGCCAGATTGAAAAATTGTTTTATTGTCGAATCCTGACAAGAAATTTGTAGGAGATTAACCTGACAAAGTGGCCGAATCCATGTATTTACTAGTATGCTTTTGAATATTAATTTTCGGCATTTTTTTCGAATTGAAAAATACACAGCCTCACTTTCCTTTGTGATGATTTATTGTCCGATAGATGGCGCTGCGTGCGACTCGAAACGAAAAGAGAGTCGTAAAGTTTTTCTTGTGCAACAGGGTGCATGTCCACGTAACTTAATCATTTTTTTAACGTTTTGCATTTTTAAAAATTTGTCATATTTCACCAGGGGAGTGCACGTGCATTTTTCTCAAATGTGATGGTCATGCAGCAAGGAAGCCTGGAAAAAACGAATATGAAAACCCGAATACATTAACCCGAATTGTTGTCAGTGTCGATTTTTAAGTGTACACCTGTGGGAGAATCGTGAATATTAATTGTTTTAATGTAATCCACAATTCTAAAAATGAGCATAGCTGTTGTGTATATAGAATATAGACAACATATAGCAGAAGGATATACTATTGGAACATACGAACAAGAATTGTTGAATTGGAAAGTTGCAGGTTACATTTTACAAATTGAACTATCGATAGAGACCCCGGCATTACGGAGGTCTCGTTACGGGTCTTTTAAGGCAAAATATATATGGGGCCAAAAAATGCCCCAGGGCTCGAATCTAGCACGAGGCTAAAAATCTGATTAGAGCCCGTTTCATTTTAGCATGGGCACATCGCTCCATTATCGAGTGTCGGCCTATTTTCATGTTCTGGAGAGAAGTTGTCCGAAATCGCCTTTAGCGGCCACGGACCTCCCGTAAGGAATATAAGCGAAATCTCGCTGCTCGATGATATATTGCACCACCTCGGTTAAAAAATAGTTTCTTCATTCATTCGAAATTTCCCCCGAGCCGAGAGGGCAGTTCATTTCATAAGGCCCGCATTTCATTAGAGATGGGTCGAGCTCGAGCTTGAGCTCAAGAGCATGTCGAGACAAGTTTAAACTTGATGCACATGCCTATAATCGTGCCGGTCATTAGGAGGGCTTTATGGACTTATAAACTTAAAAGAGAGGAGGCGGCAGCGGAGGAGGAGAGGGAAATTTCGTGAGTCTTTTTACCAAATTTGCCCATTTTCAAGGGTCAGGTATCTTGGATATAATGGTAACTTTCTATTACTTAGGTACATATATGCAAACACTGGGCCCATACATATTTAATATATTTCTAGAGTTTGTTTCATTTAAGAATCGTGCATACCCATGTATCAGGTTAAAGAGGGGTTCATTTAACCCCTGCCATATTTTACTTGCCCGAGGGCTAAAAAGTAAGGCCCGGGTAAAATTAGCCACGCGCGTCTAGATATTTTCTTCTCTCTCTCTCTCCCGTACAATTTTAGAATTTCTTTCGTTGATTCGCTTTTAATACCAGGTTTTATCATATTTTATCCATGCTCCAGCGCCACTTTTTGTGATGCGACAACATTGTGAACTACAAACCAAAACAAATGACGTTACACCTATCCGTAGAATCCTAATCATAACTCACTCAGGCCTCGAGCTACAGGGAACGCGCTTTCACAATTTTTTAGCAACTAAATGCGCGAGTTTAGATATTGGTTTGGCAAGAATAATTTCAAGAAAAATTGTAGACGCAGTACCATCACTATCCTGCGGGCAAATTTTCACGAAAAAATAAACGTTTGTTAAAACGGATTTTTCACCAACTTTCAGCCCACTGGCAATACTTGTTATATTTCTATAGATACTTTACTTTCCAATCAAATAATAAATATGAAGGTTCTTTGATTTTTACTTTTCAATTTTCGAGCCAACAAACTACTATTTATCTCACATTGCGGCAAAATCAAAGCAAGACTTTCATAGGTTTCTAACCTTGTTCTCATCAATTACCATTTGAAAATATTTTAAAAATGCTCCATATTGTTTTTAGCTCATAGTAAAATGCATGGCCTACAAAAATAATTTACAGACAATATAATAACCTTATTTGTGGTTTTAAAAAAAGGTAATGTGGCAAAAAGTTATCGTCGACTAATGATTTTTACTAGGCATTGTTCCTATATTTTTGAAAAGGCCTTTTTTGAATAATCCTTGTAAATCATGACCGAAACCAGGGTCTACGAGTGACTTTGTTGACTAGTTTTCTCGTCTGAAAGATTAGCAAAAATCTTGTTTCTTAGCAGACAATTGCACATTATAACTCGAGGGCCTAGATGTGAAAATGAAAATACCAAGTAAAACACATCCATAGTTTTCTATAGTCCACGTTTCAACTTTTTGCGTCTACGTTTGTTTAGGAAAATGGCCAATAACAGTAATATTTTTGGCTTTTCTAAACAAAAATTGTCCATAAAATTACGTTAAAATAACATATAAATTGTTAAAGAATAAGAAATACTTTTTACAAGAAAGCGATGCTCAAAAAAACCAAGAAAAAGTAGAAAAAATATTTCACCTCAGGGCAAAACGAAAAATACATTTTTTAGTTAGAGTTTGGATTTTCAGTACTCATATCAGTACGTGTTTTTTAGAATGTACAATTGAAAAAAGTAGACAGGCCCTAGCTTTAATGCTTAATCTAAAATTCTAAAATTCGCCCTTTACTATGGACATTTCCAATAAGGAGTGAAATCTGAAGAAATCAGACCTCGGCTAGACAGATATCCCTGCAAGTTTTTTCTTACAAAAATTCCTTTTTGTGCCGGTAAAAAATTCTGTAGTGCTCTAAAGCTATCCATTCTAAATGCTTCCTCTTCCTTGCGCTGATTTTTTTTGAAAGGAAAGCGTTAGCCACAGAGGACTGATCAGGCTTTTAAGAATTTTAAGCTGACGGAGAAATCAAAACATGCCGAATGGTAAAGAGCAGTAAAATCTACACTCAGAGGCTGATTAGATATTTAAAAAGTCGACATATGTTCCAGGAAAAGTAAACAAACTTTCTGATTTATCAGCATTTGAATATTAGGAGAGTGTGCAAGCTCAGACAAGTCTAGACTTGAGCAGTCTCGTTCCGAAATGATTTGCCGCACGAAAAAACAATTTGAAATAGTAGGGTATACACAGTTGAACTGAAAAAAACTGAATGAATTTTTGAGCGCAAGCCCAAAACTTCCACGGACAGTTTCATCTGCCAGGGGGCTCGTAAGGTTTGTTTACATTTTTTATAAGCACTTGGAGATGAGATGGGCCTTTTCGCTGCAGGTGATTAACGCCACGCGAGAAACCATTTGATTGATGCTATATAAGCAGTGCACCGTTTCGTTTTACTCTACTCTACTATTTTCATTCATAACTTTTCCTTTCTAGACATGCAGCAAAAAATATTCCCCATGTCATATCATTACCCGCGAGCACCAATATATTTATTTTATTTTATTTATTTCAGATTTGAAAGAGAAGCCATGTGAGTGCATCGTGGACCTCCCAAATACTAAAGTGAAATTATTCAATTGACATCCTTTCCAAAGAAAAAGCAAAGGCAAAGGGAATGTCAAAACAACAATAAACAATGACAATCATAGACGTCGAATCGCTGCCTTTTTGGGCCCAACCCCCTCCCGGAGAAACAAGACGGATCATGCTGCAGAACAGACAAAGACAAGACGGAAACCCGATGCATCATCGAAAAATGACAACAACAAGAACGAAGCGATCCTACACCCGCGAGATCGCGCTGCTCGGCTGTGCCATAGTCCTGCTAAGCACAACATTTCCAATCGCCAACGCTCAAAACTCACAAAATAGCAAATTTCGACACAAGCGAGACGCGGCCATCGACACCCCAGATGGTGAGCTCAATTCATTTTTGGAAAAACGTGAAAAAATAGCACCTTCAGCTTCTTTTTTCTAGTCATTTTAGACTTTTGTTTGCACAGTGAATCTATCTACTTATGCGCTGTCTATCTATCGTAATCCAGTTTCGTCTTATTTAAGACGGTTTTGTCTTATTTACGCCAGTTCTGGTCTATCTATGAGCTTCATAAGTCTCAGTACATAGCC
>JAAUYL010041608.1_pt1 | contig 16038 bp, 13 predicted proteins | sample 7278011 | NCBI WGS metagenome assembly JAAUYL01 (sample SAMN14350225, study PRJNA611818) | marine sediment metagenome | isolation source: surface marine sediment (1.8m) | place: French Polynesia: Moorea | collected 2018-08
GTCGGAAAGGTAGCGATCGCTCAACTCATTCTAATTTTTTCTCATTCAAACTATTACGTTATAGTTTTTAGATTTTAGATAAAGTCGGAAATGTAGCGATCGCTCAACTCATTCTAATTTTGTCTCATTCAAACTATTACGTTACAGTTTTTAGATTTTAGATAAAGTCGGAAAGGTAGCGAGCATCTAACTTATGACTTCAGCCATAACAGGCAAGATGCCTCTGTTAAAATAAAGTTTCATCAACAGCTTTTTCTAATTCTGGAGTTAACTTTAGGTAGTCGCTCCACAGTCTCAAATAGTCAAAATCCAATATTTTTCGTCTAGCTTTGAGAACTGCCAATATATCACGCCATTGTTTTTGAGAATAATTATCCGCAATTTTGTACCATTTTAATTTCTGTAAAACAATATCTTCAGGGGAAGTAATATAAATAAGTTGATTTGTAGAAAATAATTGCACTTGTTTTCGGCGCGACATTGCTGACAAATCAAAATCATTAGATTGTTGAATAGGATAAATATCAGCTTTAATGACTGATGTTGTGTGAATAACATTAAAGCTATTAGTCTGTTGATAAAGCTGCTATTAATTGTTGTACTTTTTCTAGTTCTAAAATCACTGCAATATCGGCATTTTCTGTTTGTCTCCGTTCTCCCCAGAAGGAACTAGCAAGACCACCACCTAAATAGTAAGGAATATTCAAATTATCTAAAATTTAACCAATGGTTACAGCCAAATCTATTTCATAAACAATCAGAAAATCTGTATCAACTAATTTATTTATTGAACAATATTCCTCTCCTAATTTTAACTTTATATACTCTATTTTGAGTTGTTTATTAGTTAAATTATGATGTTGCTATTTAAATAAATCCCACCAGATTTGTTGTGACTGAATAGATGCTCTATGATATTGGATTATTCTGGTTTGTATAGGTATTTTACCTATAAGTTCAAACCAGATTTTTTCAGCTTCTATAGTTGTATCTGCTGCTTGAGTTTTGTACATTATATTATATCAGGTTAAATACTTACCTTAATCCCCTACTCCCTACTCCCCACTCCCCACTCCCTACTCCCTATTAGAAGAATTTAACCGTTTAGTGATTTGTTTAATTATGCCACTAAGAATAGCACCTCCCATCAAAATTCCAATAGCTGGGGTAAAGACTGGTTCCCATAATTTATGCCAAATATCCAGACCTAAAGACACTCCAGAATAACGACCAATAACAGCGATGGCGAACCAGGCAAAACCAATTATTACTAGAAATACATCTACTACTAAAAATGTATCTAACCAGTTGAGTAATTTTTCTTTCATTGTTAGTAATTCCTCATAAGTATTGTAATTTATTATAAAATATAGCAATCCTAAATATAAATAGCTTGTAATATTCTATCATATCAAATCTGGTTAATTTGCACATAGAATCCGATTATATTATATGTTTGTAATTTCTTAAATTACTTCAATCCCCCCATCTCCACATCTCCCCATCTCCCCAACTATATAATAAGTATTCAACCGGATTTGATATCATAGGGGTTTGGTTTCCAAATCTAATTTTCGCTTGGGTTTGGAGACCAAACCCCTACAGTTTTTTTCACAAATCCTGCACGGATTAGTATAATACTATTTCTAGATAGTAATGCTATATCTAGTTGTCATATCCCCATCTCCCCACACCTCCCACGCTCCCCATACTCCCTACTCCCTTATAGGTAGAAAAATAGTTACAGTTGTTTCTTGCTTAGGAATACTTTGGATAATTAATTTGCCATTATGTAATTCAGTCATCTGTTTAGCAAGAATTAGACCTAAACCGGAACCTTGTTGCTCATATATGTGACGATTAAATTGTTTATAAGCTCCCACGTTAGCAATTTCATTAATATTCATTCCTGTACCATTATCTATAAAATCAACAGCAAAAATATTCTGAAGTAATCTACCTATTACTTGCACTTTCGTATTGGGAGGAGAAAATTTAAAAGCATTATCTAACAACTCATCTATGATTTTCCTAAAGTTAGGCTCAGAAATTTTTAAATTAGCATTTTCCGATGTTATATCTAAATCTTTTAAGCGATTAAAACTTCTTGCTTTTTCAAGAGCAACCTCTCTAATTATTGACCTAGGATTACTAAGACTACCTGTTTTAAATAATTCTAATCTATCTCGATCTCGTGATAATAGCTCTAAATCTGTGTATAGTAAAAAATTTTGGATTAGTCGATATAAACGGTGAGCAGAAACGTTAATATTTTCTAGCATTGTTAAAATTTCATTCTCTTCCAAATCTTGAAAATCTTCAATTATAAATTGTGAATAACCAATAATTCCATTGAGGGGAGTGCGTAGTTCGTGAGGTAGAGATAAAGTGATGCTAGTTCTTAAGTCATCTAATTGTTCTTGAGTTCTTCTTTCAATAATACTTTTTTTATCTAACCTAGTATTAATAGCTTTCATTAATTCATCTCTAGTAAAAGGTTTCGTCAAGTAATCATCTGCTCCTAATTCCATTCCTTCTCTTAAATCAGCTTTTGTGGATTTTGCAGTCAGAAAAATAAATGGAATTGCTTCTGTTACTAAATTTTGCCGTAATGATTTTAATACTCCATACCCATCAACTTCAGGCATCATCACATCACAAAGAATTAAATCTGGAATTTCTTGTTGAGCCTTTTCTATTCCTACTCTGCCATTTTTTGCTCCTACTACCACAAAATCTTCTGCTTCTAAAATATCTGTAATGATTGTCAAAATTGATTTATCATCTTCAATCACTAGAATTTTTTTCATCTATATTTTCCTTTGCTAAATTCAATGGTAATATGACAGTAAATGTAGTTCCCACGCCGACTTCACTTTCTACAAAAATCTGACCTCTATGTAAATCTACAAAGTTTTTAACAATAGTAAGCCCCAAACCTGTACCAGAAATATTAGCAACATTTTGAGCGCGGTAGAAAGAATTAAATAGGTATTTTTGTTCTGTTGCTGGAATACCAATACCTTCATCTTGGATTTGAAAAATTGCATGATTATTCAAGTAATAAAGTTTAAGATAAACCTGACCACCTTGGGGCGAATATTTGACTGCATTCCAAAGTAAATTATGCAGAATATGTTCCAACAACTTTCCATCCATGAAAACTACTTCAGGTATTTTTCCCGTAGACTGATTTTGTGCTACTAACAGAGAATCATTTTGCCTATGATTTTGCTGATTTGAATCAAGCTGTAAGATTTTATTTAAAACACTTGTATCTGCCGATTTTTCTGTGATTAATTGTTGGGCTTCTTGAACGACAAAATCAAGGGAGTATTGACTATCAATGCTGAGTCTAATATCTTCTATAGTATCTCGACAGAACCTTTCTAAATCTAATGGTGCTGGGTTAAAATCAAAATTACCTGATTCTGTCTTGCCAATAACTAATATGTCATTAACCAACCCTGTCATGTGTTGAGCTGTAGCTTGAATACGATGCAAATAAGTCCGTTTTTTTTCTTCATTCCATTTATGACCGTAGTGTTCTAATGCTTCTGCGGAAGCTAATATGGTAGTTAAAGGAGTACGGAATTCATGGGATGCCATGGAAATGAAACGAGACTTAAGTTGATTTAGCTCTTTTTCTATTTCCAATGCTTTCTTAATTTCTGCTTCTGCCCATTTGCGTTCTGTAATATCTTCAATATCACCTTCATAAGCAATGAGGTTACCTTGTCGATCATTTACTGCTCTGGCATTTTCAGAAATCCAGACAATACTGCCATCAGCACGATAAGCTTTAGACTCAAATTTTAATACTGTTCCATCCCTATTAATCAAATCCAGAAACTCATCTCTACGACTAGAGTCAACATAAATTTGCTTGCCAATATCATTAACCTTTGCCATTAGTTGCTCTGGCGAGTCGTAACCAAATATCTTGGCTAAAGTAAGATTACTATATATATAGCGTCCATCTGGTGTAGACTGAAAAATACCTTCAACCGAGTTCTCAAGAATGCTGCGATACCTAGCTTCAGCCGAATGTAGTTTTTGATATGCTGTTTCTAGTTGTAATTTGGTATTAAATTCAGTTTTTTGCAAAGACTCATATAAATATACTGAGAGGTCACAAATTAAACATACCCAGAAGATACCAAAACACATCTTAACAAAATTCCAATCAAAGGATGCTACATCAAAACCAATAATCTGATTCACACTGAAGTAGTAACCTAAAATAGTCATTTGGGATATTAGATGGAGGAACCATCTGACTGGAATTAAAGTTGCCTGAGTAGAGAAAGTCAATATCCACAAAAAAAACTCAGGATTAACATTTCCTGTAATTGTATCTGAAATTTGCTCAATCATCGTCACGGCCCAAGAAGAACTCAGAAAGATTAGACCCAGATGACGATGACCCCAAGCAGTTCGCAACAGAAATATACAGCTTAGTAAAATAAAATGTACTAAAATTATGGCAATTCCCCACTCTTCTAAGCTAGGATATTTACCTTGTATGAAGTAGATTAGATTCAGTATAGTTCTAGTCAAAAAGAAGAAAAAAGCTAACCACAATGCTAAATTGAGCCGAGCGATTAAAAAACGATGTTGCCACTGTGGATAGGAGAGATTTGTGAAGTCTCTACAATTCTCAGAGGTAGGGTTAGCACTATCCAAATAGGTGAGTATTTGCCTAACTGGGAATAGTTTCTGTAGTTTTCTGAGCCATCTATTTAGCATTGCTAGTGAGATTGAAACTTCAGATTGAGATTATGAACTTTGTACATCAGAATACCCTGATAGTAGGTTTTATATCAGCTAACTACTATTGAAATTTGCCTCCTCATCATTAACAATAATTGAGGAGAACAAAAATTCTTGATTATTTGTAGCTAGCTTTATTTAAAATGATATCATTATTTTTAATGTATATTAGTTATACTTAATACCTAAACGTTTAGTCAGATTATGGTTAGTTATACCTTGCCTCAGAATCCAGATACAATCATAACTGTTAGGGGCAAAGATTCAGAAAAGGCCCGTCAGAAAGCTATGGATAAGCTTGTGGAAATGATGGACTCTGGTGAAATACCGACAGAATTAGAAAATGGATTTAGTCCGGAGCAGTTTATTGAGGTCAAAGAATCAAAAGAATCAAAAGAGATTACTTCTGAGGAAGAAGATGCTGTTGCTCAGGCAGTACAAATACTTAGCGATTTTGCGGCACTGAAGATGAAGGTTGTAGAGTCCAGAGAAGAGGCATTAAAAATTCGTTCTGCAATTGAGGTACTATTTACAGATGAACCTGTAACAGTTGAAGAAATTGCTAATCTTAAAGACGGTTTTAAGATGCTGAAAATTTTTGCTGTGGCTAATTTACGCTATAGAGAAGCAAAGGAGAAAGCAGAAGAAGCTCGTGTTATCCTAGATCGAGCGCTCAAATCTGAGGAATCAGAATTAAAGCAGTCTCCTAAATCAGGTAAGTAGGTCATTTCAGTTAGCCTTCTAGGTCGGAGCTACGCTTTTCATATCGCGTAGCGAAACAGTTATTCGTTAACATTACCTCCTGTAATAGGGAGGCTTAAAATACTGAATTTTCTTTTTTCTCCTCCTTAAAGGGGCAGGAGACCTGATTTTCTGGTCAACAATAGATTTATGCGTAATTTATTGGATGTCTGTATCTGTACATATCTAGTTATAGTAGTACAGATATAAGTAATAATAGTTTTGATTATTTATAACGGTAATATCACTGAGGGTGATGTAATTATGGTCTCTTGTAAGAAATTTCTAAAATTCCTTGCTCGTCACCCTAGTAATTCCGTATTATCGAATTTTGATCGGATAGTAGAAGATGCCGAGTTCCTGGTCTTTTGAGCAGATATTTACTTTATATTTACTACTCATAAAAAAGCATACTTTTCCACTAGACCTATACGAATGCTTGAATTAATAACAATTTCTAGATATTGAAATGTTTCAAGGCTAAATCAAAAAATCTCATGAATCTCTAACATTCAGCACTACAATTAAGTATTATCTAGAACAAAATAGTGATCTGAATCATTGACACAACTGAGATATCTCACATGATTAAAAGATGAGAGTCACTGAGGCTTTCTGAATAATAATTGATACTAGGTATCGTGATAATTAAATAAAACCTGTTTTAAAATTTTTTTAAGATACTACTGGAGAAAACTTTTAATCATGTCCACAAAACAAGCTCAGTTAATCAAATTCTTGAAGTGGGAGTTGTCCATCCCAGATTCTGCGATCGCTACTGCTTTACGACATCAGGAAGAAGACTATAACCAATTACCGATGATACTTTGGCAATACGGTCTCGTAACATTGAAGCAATTAGACCAAATATTTGATTGGTTACAGATGGCCAGTATTTAATCAATTGCTTTCCTCAATCACCTAGGAAGAGATATATTTTCTAGGTAATACAAGTTAATAACCTATATTTTAGGAGGTCTGAATTGGGTTTAAAACCAAGACAAATTAGAAAAATAAAATTGAATAAAAACTTTGAATTAAACAAGGGAGTATCTCAGCTAGCTTTTTCAGTAAGATTACTCTCTTTTTTTTTTTGGGAACAGGGAATAGGCAATAGGCAATAGCAAAAAATACTGTATCTCATTCATCAGAGAACCGCTATATAAATTATTAAATATCATCAATTATATTCTCAATCTGCTGTCCAACAGAAAAATTTTTGATTGTAACTAATTATCTTAACTTGGTATCATAACTATTATTTCGACGATAAACACTTACTAAATCAAACTCAAACATGACAAAAGAAACTATCGAAGCAGTTGTCAACTCTTACTTTATAAATATGGCAGCGATGAATGCCAAAGCATGGGTAGAAAACTTTACTGAAGACGGCGTTATCTATGACCCTGTGGGTAAGCCACCTAGTAATGTGCAGTCAGACTATGAGAAATTCTTTGGGCTATTATCGATGATTTTTGCCAAATTAGAATTGACACCAGACAATATATTTATTGTAGATAATGGGGCAGCAGTTAAATGGACAATGCAAGGAGTTGGAAAAAATGGTAACCAGGGAGTTGCAGAGGGAATTAGTGTGTTTGAGATTAATGAAAATGGTAAAATTAAACAAGTATCTTCTTATTGGGATGACGCTGCAATGATGGCTCAAATCAAAGGTAATTTGTGAAACTGTCGCGACTTTATCAAAACTTTGGTTGAAGACCGGTGCTTTCCTGCTAAGGGAGCGTCGGGAGAATGTCAATCTGTGGAGTCTCAAAACTAATAGAAATAGGCTTGGTTTGACTGTTGATGTCTGTGGAGGTCTTGCTGCCGACAATTCGATTTAGAAGCAGGAAGTAAACATTGAAATGTCATAACCAGTGATGTTTTATATCAGTTTTATGAAGCAGTTAAGCTAACCAGATAAAAAACGAGGAACTGATCTTTATCAGTTCCCTACTTTTCATTTCCACTTAAATCTATAATGTGCAAAGTATTCCCAAAAATTTGATAGCATCAATAATTTCTAGATTCCTAATTTCAATTTGAATCCTTTTCCAGATTGATCGCCGTCTAAAGTATCTTCTTCTAGGGGGTTTTCTACTTGACGCTCATCTGGGTTGACGGGAATAGAGACTCCGGGAATCACTTCTACGTTTTGCTCTTGACGACGCAGCTCATAAGATTTAATTCCTTCAGTAGAAGGATTACTAGATTCTGGGTCATCAATATATGTACGGTAATTATCATTAGTAATTGATCTGCCTTCTACTGTTTTGAGAGAGTCTCCAGATATAGTTGTTTTGGTTTGAGGGTTATTGGATTGTGCTTTGGCAGTAGTTGTAAAAGATAGCAAGATTGCACTAATACCCAAGATAGTAATAATTCTCTTCATAATTTATTTGCTTTTGAGTAGATACTTTTTATTGTAATATATCAATGCCTGAAAATACTAGGAAAACCTCCTCTAAATTTATAGATATAGTTTCAGTATAATCACTAAATTATCTTAAATATTTTAGTAAAAAATAATATAAGCATAAATACTCATTTGTATTCACAAATATTATTTTGTAGTCAAAAATCTATGTATTTTTAAGATTAATTAATTACTAATTACTGAATTAAATAAAAACATTAAATAAAACTTAAAATATTGAAGCAAGGCAATAGTTGAAGTTGCAAATTTAGTGTTTAGTATGCCTAATTGTTATTTGAGTATTTGGTGACAATAATTCTCCTGAATCATTTGATATTCAATACAGAGAAAAAATTATTTGTCAAGTTGATTCTGAACTTATTGATAAATTGATTAAATATAAATGTTAAAAAATAGTAGGTATTAGAGAGACATTTTCCAAAATTTTTAATGGCAAAAAATATAAAAATATGTAGAATATTATCTGAGTAATTAATGGTGAAAATTAATTGAGAAACTGATACTAATTATACCGAATTTTTTTCTGGCTATTTGCTAAAAATATTTCTTCTTAATCGGTTAAGCAGAATCAATATTATTGCTAGAACAAAGGATTATAGCGCTACGCGCAATTCAAAAGTCAAAAGCGCAAAGTGCGGTCTTGGGGTCTCCCCAAGTGGAGCAACTTTGCAAGAGAGTCAAAAGTCAAAAATAATCCCTGAGGCTCGTTTGAGCATTTATAAACGTCTTAACCTATTTATGTAGTGCTATATTTCGGGAAACATCCCTTTCCTTAAGAAGCGGGAAAAACTCTGCTAACTATTATGGCAATGATACCAAAACAAAATTGCACATGGTATTCCACTTTTGTCATTATGGCATGAGAAGAGCGCCGATGCACCCAATTTGATTGAGCCAGAATCAGGGGAAGAAATTGCTTACCAATGGGGGCTATCAACAGTATTAAAATAATTGGACAAAATTTAACATAAATAGACATTAACTGTGATATACTAAGTTTATGTCTAACTTAATTCAACTATTCCAAGAGGTGGCCGATCAATTGAAATGCAATCAATCAAGACTAAATTAAAAGTCAATAATAAACAAAAAACACTGCTAGCAAAACACGCAGGTGTAGCCCGTCATGCTTATAACTGGGGATTAGCTACTTGTATTACTGAGTATGAATCAACCAAAAAACGCCCTAGTGCTATCACTTTACATAAGCGTTTAGTGGCTGAAGTTAAGTCAATTAATCCTTGGTATTATGAGGTATCTAAATGTGCCCCACAACAAGCATTAAGAGACTTAGAAAGGGCATTTAAAAACTTTTTGACTATTCCTAAAGGTGGTTTTCCGAACTTTAAAAAAAAGGGTAGAAAAGATAGTTTCTCCGCGCGAAGGAAGTATTAAGATTCTCAAGGGAAACTATATAAAACTACCCAGAATAGGAATCGTAAAAACTTATGAAATCTTACCATCTGTGCCCATCAAAAATGTTACTATATCAAAACGTGCAGATAATTGGTACATCAGCTTTAAATATGATTATCAACCAACACCTACCGCCAAAAAACGAGATCTAATTGGTGTAGATGTGGGAATTAATACTCTAGCAACTTGTAGCGATGGAACAAAATTTGCTAACATCAAAGCCTACAAACAAGCTAAAAAACGATTAAGTCGCTATCAAAGCCGTGTTAACAAAAAAGAGCCAGGCTCCAAAAACAGAGTCAAGGCAGTAAAAAGACTAGCTAAGGCTCACAAAAAAGTAGCCGATATCAGAGCAGATACACTACATAAACTCACAACATGGTTAGCTAAAAACCACAGCACCATAGTAATTGAGGATTTAAACGTAAGTGGAATGCTCAAAAACCATAAACTAGCAAGTGCTATTGCTGATTGTGGTTTTTATGAGTTTAAACGTCAGCTTACATACAAATGTGAATGGTACGGCAGTGAATTAGTCATAGCTGATAGATTTTATCCAAGTTCTCAAATATGTTCAAACTGTGGGCATCAACAGAAAATGCCGTTGCACTTGAGAACTTATGAATGTAGTGAATGCGGTTTTGAAGCTGATAGAGATTTTAATGCTGCTGTCAACTTGAAAAACTATGTGTATCAGTAGCTTGAGTTTCAAGCGAATTTAAGCCTGTGGAGAAGATAAGTTGCAGACAATAGTCAGTGATCTTCTGTGAAGCAGGAAGCTAACTCCAAAGCTTATGCAATCGTGTATGGGTAAGTTTGGGTAAGTTTAGTAGAACGGAAAGGTTTGATCTTTCATCAGACAATCTCCAACCTCATAGCAGGAATGTTCGAGGGAGTTATATCATGTCCGGATTCTGTAACTTTCTCCTTTTTATACTTTCTTTCTCCTCTCTTCCCTGCTGACTCCTGACTCCTTCTTCTCTAAGAGTATTTCTCTGGTTTTACAATGCGCTAGATTGAAGTCTCGGTTGTTGCAGCGCGTTGTGATGTGGTAAGAATATCCTGCCTTGAATTCTCTTTTTGGTCTGCCGATGTCTTTTCAGTTAACGGTTATCAGTTATCAGTTAACTGAAAAGTGTCAGGTATCGTTGAGAAAAGAAGAGAAGAGAATTTTAAGCTATAAGAAAGTTTTTCATCAACTACAAACTCAATGATCCGGATTAAAGATAAAAATCTATAGGACTGCGCTCAAACAGATAAACCACATCCTCACAACCAAAACCTTGTAGGGACGTTGCATGCAAGGTCCCTACAGTGGTCTACCCAAATGAAAACTGCTGTATGTTAGCATTTTGAGCAGACAAGATTCGATCTCCCAATCCTTCCCACACTTTAGAAGTCAGAAGTCATATAAAATCTGGATAATTACTATAGCCAAGTCCGCAGCGACTTACACTCGTGGAAGGAAGCAATCTCAGGGATGCGCGGAGATTGCTTCCTTCCGTGGCAATGACGAGTGTTCAACCGGATTCTATATCAGAAGTCAGAAGTCAGAAGTGATACTCCCCACCCTCCCCACCCTCCCCATCTCCCCACTCTTACCAAGGAGTACCGATCATCATAAAAGAAGCCCAATAATAGGGATGGGAAAAATTCATATCTTCGGCAAATTCAGCATCTGGCAGTTTCACGCCATCATCTCCAATTCGACTACTTCTTAGCCTTCCTGCTTCCAGACGTAGATCGCCATTAATCATTGCTATCTGTGCTTGCCTCAACGCTTCTGCTTTCACAGTAGTGTCTTGCCAACTCAACTGTCGATAAAATTCTCTCATCAACCCTAAAGTTCCCCCATCATCGACCTGCCATAAACTTGCTAAAACTGATTTAACTCCTGCTTGCACAGCTAACCCAGCAAAACCTAATTCTGCATCCAAATTACCGAAAGCAGTTTCACAAGCACTCAATACTAATAACTCTATTGGTTCCCCATTTTTGGCTAACTTTCGTAATTGATCGAACTTTAATTGTTCGTTCCATAACTGAATAAAAGACTCGTTAGGTGCACTAGGTTGAAAAGAGCCATGAGTTGCTAAATGTACAATCCTTGCTCCCTGTTTTATCCGTTGCTTTTGGAGATTTTCAAATGTAAAACTTTCATCAAAGAAAATTTTACCTCGCCAATTTTGCCGAATCATTTTTAATTCTAGGGGAACAGCAGGTAAAGATACTATGTTAGGGTCTTGAAAATCTGAGGCTCCCATTGCTAAGACTGATAAATCTTTAATATTTTTGTAGCTCGTATCAGTCATATTAATACTAGGAATTAACCCCATACTATACTTTTCTATTAAGAATTTTTCGCCATCATGGAGAGCTGCAAAAGGAATACTGCGCATGGCTGGGTCTAGAGAGAACATAAGTGTATCTATTTCCCGTTTTTGTAATTCTGCTTCTAAGGGTGAAATTAACAATTTATATAATTTTTGCGCAGCAGTTAAATATTTATTGGGATTGCTAGGGCTAGGATGACTGACTCCTCCAATAAAGCTTCGCATTTGTTGACGCAATTCATCATTATTAGCGACTTCTATTCTCTGAAAAACTGGTGAACCTTGAGAGGTAACTAAAATTAATTCTAGGTATTCAGGTTGAGAAATAACATAAATAACTGCTGGTTTTTTTCCTGTTTGATTAGCAACTGTATTTAGTGATTCTCTAATGCTAGTTTCGGTAATAACTGGCAAGTTATCTAGATTGATTTTTAATTCGTTAGCAAAGGCTTTGCTACGGATTTTATCGATTTTATCCGGGGATCTTCGGTGGTTGAGACTAGCAAGAATTAGATTTCCTGATTGGGGGCTAATAGTTGGTATTTTCTGCTCTGAAGTCATATTATTCCTCAGACTATTATTTTCTTTTTTACTATCATTATTAACCAGTTTTGTTGTGGAAGATCGAACTAGCTCGCCATTTTCTAATCCACCAAGTTCACGAGGAGAATCTACTGTTTCTTCTAAATTATAATTGACATTTTGATCTAGATTAATATTTTCGTTAATTACCATATTTTGAGTGGGGTATCTGGGTTGAATATTAACTTGACCATCAATATTATTAATCGAGTTAATGCCACTAGAAAAATTAATTTGATTGCTCATTAGACCGATCGTGCCTCCACCATTATTTGTAATTTTACCCACTGTTAAATTTTCACCAGAAATAATTAAAGAACTGCTTCTGTTTACAATTGACGTCTGATTGTCTATAGCAAATGAACCGCTACGATTGTGGTCACTATCGGCTACAAGTTTTACCTGAGTTTGAGGTGTATCTAATCTGTGATTATCGGAGTTTAAATTTAGTTGACGATCGGATAAATTATTGATAGTAATATCATTAGTTGCTGCTAAAGTAACATCTGCATTATTAGTCATTTGTTCTAGAGAATTTTCGGAAACATTCAAGTTGGTAAACTGATGGTTTTCTGCTTCCGAAACTTGGGAATTAGTTTCTGGGTTGACCGTAATATTCTCCGACTCCAGTCGTATATCCCCAACATTATTCTCAGCACTTAAATCAACTGTGCCACTAAAACTGCCTCCACCAGAAATTTGCACAGACCCACCTTCGCCTAAATTTCCACTACCCCGGGCGCTGATGTGGCCAGATATATCAATTTGCTCTCCAGCGATCGCTACATTTCCACCCTTACCAGTCAAATTAGCGTTGGCAGAAATTATAGAATCTGAGCTAAGATGAACGTGAGTATTTTGTTCCTGGTTAACTGTATAATTACCTAGGCTAACTGTCCCACCACCCCCATCCCCCGAGACATTAATATTAGCCTGGTTAAGGGCGATTCGATCGCCCACAATCTCTACATTTCCTCCTACTAGTTTTGTATTTTCCTGACTCAGGGGAGGTAGGGAACGATTAGTAAATTGAGTGTTTGAAGCATCGAGATTACCGGAGATAACCACGGAACCGGGGGTAGTTGCTGTTTCATCTCCACTTAGTATAAACTGCCCATCTTGATTGATGGTGACTCTTGTAGCATTCTCCCTTGTACCTTCCCCAGTTAACATTTTTGGCAAAGACAGAGGATCGATTTGCCCATCTGAACTATCTGGCAAGCGATCGCTGGATATTTCCAAATTCAGCAAGTGTCCCTCTTTGCTAATTCTTACCATTGACTGATTTGGCACAGCAGCAATACGAATATTGCCACCGGGGGCTGCGATAGTACCATAATTAACGACACTCCCAGCTATGAGGGTGACGTTTTGCCCTGGTTTGACTTGGAGGTTGCCATTATTAATAATTCCTGCGGGTTCTTTGGGAAAAGTAAAGGCGCTGGGATTTCCGATCAGTGAGGCATAGTTATTTTTACCTGTTGCACTGAACCACTGATTATTAAATTCGATGCCAGTAGCGGTAGTGGCAGCAAAAGCTGCGGGTATATTTAGTTGAGCATTTTTACCAAAAATAATTCCGGCTGGATTAACAATATATAGGTTAGAATTGCCTCCTGCTACTTGAATTAAACCGTTAATAAATGAAGAGTTACCACCTTTTACACGAGTAATAATATTTTTAATTGTTTCAGTTGAGGAAAAGTTTGCTGTTTGACCTTTATGGAGGTTAAATTCGCTAAAACTATGAAAAAGATTTGCTCCGTCTCTTGATAGTCTACCTCCATGAATATTGAAGCGATTGCCTGCTTTTTCAACTATTGTATTTGTACCATCTGTTGATGTTTTAATTGGTTGTGCTTTAACTACAGGAGGTAAGAGCAAGTATGCTAAATAGCTAATAGGAGATATTCTAGCTGCTATATCTGCGATTGGCGACAGGTAAACAGTTGATAGTTCAGAACTGTTTTTATATTTACTAACTTGAGATTTTTTTGTTTTAATTTTGGAGTTGGGATTTCCTATTTTTCTGAAAATATCTATCTTTGGTTTAGATTCTTTTTGAGATTCATGTTTCATCTTACTGTCTCCGTTTATAATAATAAAATAAATAGGAATAACCGATGATTTTATTTGGCAAAATAATAATTAGAATCATCTTGAAACTGATGTGATAATTTTTCAATTATTGTCTGGCGATAATTACGATCAAAATCGTCAATCTTCAAGGAAAAATATTAACAATATATAAATAACAAAAATATCGAAATCAAACTAAAATTTATCTAGCTTTTATTTTTATCATAGCTAATTTCATAGCTTGATTTGCTGTCTTTTTGTTTCTTAAGTCACATAGTTAGATGGTTATCAGGATATGAGATATTTTCCCTGAATGGGTAATAACTTACCTACTGGGTCAAGTCAAAATATTAAAAATTTAATTTAAATTCAACTTTTAATATTGTGTAAATAAGACAAATATCAAAATCAAACCTATCTAGCTCTTATTTTCATAATAGCTAATTTTATACGTTGACTTGCTGTTTTTTTGTTTTTTAAGTCACATAGTTTTGATGGGTATAGCCATATTAAATATTATACCTTAATGGGCAATAACCTACCTATTATACTAAACCAATCATTGGTTGTACCCCCCTAAAACTTAGATATGCTAATATATAAAAGAAGTACAAAATTGCTTGACTCTAATGGCTTTTTGTTTGTATACTTAATAGTGGGTTTGACCCTTTTAGATATTTTCCCTGACAGGATTGATAAGCAACCATTAAAGTCTAACCAATCATTGGTTACACCCCTCCTAAAAAAAAGAGGATCAAATACATGAAATAATTGGAAAAATTGCTTGAAGATCATAGATATGTGTTTGTATTTCCAAAACCCTGGGCTTAACCAATCATGTATTTGACTAAGCACAGAAACTTTGTTCTTTCAACCTTTAATAATTAAGTAAAAAGTAGTGATGAATACTAAAGCTGTCTCAAGTCCGATGAAAAAATTGACTGGTCTCTTACTAACTATTACTGCCAGCGCTTTAATTAGTTTGCCAGTATTAGCTCAAAACTATTATTCTGCTGCGATATTCAATCCACGGCGTAATTCAACAAGTCGCAGTGTTGATGGTACAATTGCTGGAGAATTTGATGCAGCAATCAAGTATTATCAGAACTTCCAAACTTTTGCAGATGCAGTAAACCAAGCGGGTTTAATGGAACAATTCCGCTCATCCAATTCCCGCGGTGCCGTAGAATATACAGTTTTTGTCCCCACAGATGCAGCTTTTGCAGCTTTGCCAGAAGCTACAAGGAAAGAGCTATTCAAACCAGAAAACAAGGAGAAATTACTTAAACTTTTGAACTATCACATTGTTCCTGGTGCTGTTTCTAATGAAGAGGTGGCAGAGGGAATGGTGGAAACTGTTTCTGGCGATCGAATTACAATTAATCTAGATGCTATTGAGGATAAAATTACTCTGAATGAGTCCAGCACTATTGAGTCATCCCAACGTGCTAAAAATGGAGTGATAATATTAGTGGATGAAGTTTTGATACCAGAGGAACTATAACAGGACTTAAGCAACCGAACCCAGAAACCCAGTTTTTTCCAAGATTTCTATTAGACATCTCCAATAATAAAAAATCAAATCAATTATCCGATAGAAACCATCAATTATTTTCCCCTACTCCCTACTCCCTCTTTTCTGGAGATGTCTAATAATATTCGGATAATCTA
>JAAUYL010085607.1_pt1 | contig 16020 bp, 9 predicted proteins | sample 7278011 | NCBI WGS metagenome assembly JAAUYL01 (sample SAMN14350225, study PRJNA611818) | marine sediment metagenome | isolation source: surface marine sediment (1.8m) | place: French Polynesia: Moorea | collected 2018-08
ATAAGGACTGACACCAACCACATGCTTGGACTTTGTTCCGGATCCATTAGCCTCATTAACCTAAATACAAAAAAAAGAATTATCCAATTACAATTAGAATTAAATTCAACCGGTTATAATGTAGCTCTGACCAGCTTCGAACTATCCATTTCTGATATCATGCCGGAGATCAAAAAGTAGTTTGAATTTTAGTTTAGGCGTCCAAAGATAACCATCTCACAAGATGATGCCGACGTTGCTAATGATCACCAAGCACCAAAAATGGAGCAAATCAAATTCCGCGCATTTTTCGGAAATTAGCTCAAATCCAGGTCGATCTCAAAAGATTCTGATTTTTGTCTGTCTTTCTTCATCCAATATTTTTTCGTGAAAATGGGAGCGGAATATCTCATAACACTTTTTATATTCGAATTTATGCATCGACGCAGAAAGATTTCTCGCGCTTTCGTTCACAATAAAACGACGGGTTTCTTTTGAGCCTTTTTCTCCTGTCTAGGAACCTTAACCCGGCTATTGTCTATTAACCTTTAAATAAGGCCAATTATTGCCGTATAAAAGCTCGAGGCAGGGAAATCCGGGAATAACAAATCGATAAAAGCCGGAAAATCGACGACCCTAAATTTTGTGCCCAAAATGACCCTCTTTGCGAAAGAAGATCATGATCAGAAAACGGGGAATATCTTGGTCCTGCATCTCATTAATATCTTTCACATCCAAATGACCGTATCGCTGATGTCTGCTTCTCTTAAGCTTGACCAGAAAAAAAACCGGCAAGTTTGTCCGGAAAACTTGAAAAATGTCTGAAACCCCCTCGTTATGTAGATAACTCGTACTCCGTCCGGGTTTTGGAAATTTCCGGCTCATTCCGGGCTAAGTTCCCGGAAAAATAATGAAAAATCATGCATGGAATGAGGCTTGATCGAGATTCTTTGCAAATCCCTCCATTTTCCTTTTCTTTCTTTAGGAGAAAAATCGCCCTTTTCAGATGGACGATTATATGAATAATCCCGGCTGGCGGGAGGGCTCAAAAAAGTCCGCGGAAATGAGCTTTGACCAATATGAAAAGAAGTTGGGAGGTTTGGTGACTTTTCCAACATTTTCTTCCGAAACCAAAAGAGCAAATATTTTTTTCCGTTCTTCAAGATTCATGATCAATGACAATTAAGTTATCGTTTACCAGCCTAAGCTAAGTTAATAAACGCATGATCTGCTCAGAAGTGACACATGCACTAACATAGACCAATGATAAGCCTGGAAATTACCATGCATGTGTCCTTATTGGGAAGGCCATGCGAAATGAGCCAAAAAGAAGGCAGTATTCAATTAGCTTTCTTATTGTGTTTGTTGTTCGTGTTGAATGCCATTTTCTTGAAAAATTACGCATTTTATTTGGGGGAACAAGACTGAACACTCCAAACAACAAACATCACAGGAACATAATAGCTTAGTAAAGTAATTTAATACTGTAAAATTAGCAGATGATATCGAAGACTCTCTGTGTAGCTTTCCATTTGAAACAAAACTTTCAGACCACCTACCTACAAAGGCTTTTTCCAAAGATAGCTAGCTATACATTCTTTCCAATACAAGAGGAAGGAGTATACCAACCAGCTAAGTGATAAATAACTCGAAAAGAGAGGCTGAAATCAATACTTTGCACTGTTACTTTTTCCCATTTTTCCAAGCCTTTTTTCAGTCACTCTAAACAAATCTTACTGAGAAGAATTTGGAAAATTCTGAAAGCCGATCTTAATTTTTCAGGACAGTAGCTCAATGCTAGTGGTGGTGCCATATGTAGCGGAGTTTAGTTCTTAGTTTTGCTCTGCTGTGTATCTTTGTGTGTATTGGTAATATTGGCAAGAAAAGTGTATAACTTTTTTCTCCCTCGTCTTCGGTTTGGTTTGGAAGTAAGTATAGTGTATGTGCTTTCGGAAAGTAGCAAAAATATGTGTGTTTGTATACAGTGTTGGCCGGAAATGGAAAGCTCAGCGCTCCTCTTTCCTATTTTCAAGAGGGAGTTGATGACATCAGAAAACCGAACGAACAAGACGGAAAATCGCGGCCTATAACACTTAGCAAATAACAATACCAAGTTGGTTTCTAGACCTTCTTTCAAATCTGAGAGCTAAGGCTATCATAAACTATCGAAAGGCATAGATGAGCTGTGAGCTGAGAGAGAGCTACCAATGTACTTGTTATTGTCTTTTAAACTTAGAGGGAACACTTGCACTTTTAAGGCTATTGATGTTTAAATAAATGTGGCAGCAGACGCTTTTTCTGGAAATTCGCTGTCAAATGTTGCAAGATTCTTATCGAATGCAACCACCAAAAAGTATCTTCGTGTTCTTATTATTGGTTAGTTATTAAAGAGCTGGAAAATCGGGGTGATAAATCCGACACCTCCTGCTGGGGGAACCAGTTAATTTTCGGGGATTTTCTTCGAAAACGTGCATTGATTTACCCAGAAAAGTCGTTTAAAAAGTTTGATTTGATCAGGTCGGGTTAAATTGTACAATACGTATAACCAAAAAGAGTTACCAAAAAAAAGCTATCAATTAGTTCGAGGGACCTCGTTAAGAAACGAAAATACGATTTTGCCGAGAGAAAAGGAGAGAGAGAGAGAAAAAAATGTTAAAAAATGCCCGAAAATTCCGAGGGTAAATTAGCTACGGATCTATGACAGAGTTGTCCATTTTTCTTCGTTAATTTATGCAGGCCAAGCAAGCGCATTTTAAGAAGGTGTGCCATTAAAATTTCCCCCTTAAAATACAGGCTAGGTTTGAATTTTTCAAGACTTCACTTATCAGCTACAATATTCTCGTTCCCAAGGTAAAACAAAACATCAATTAAAACCGAAGGAATTTGGGGCTCATGTCCGATGCAGATTGATCTTTTAACTTAAAACGTGAAGTCAAGTCAAGGATTTTTCTCGGTCGGTCCAAAGTAATGCACCACACAACATTCCTTCGCATTAATTACTGTCTTCAAATCCGTGGAGTTTGAATAAAAAATTAGCTGTCTGCTATACATTTTACGAGCTGTGGAAAATTAGGGATTTTTTCCAATTTTGATGATGATCAGATTTCTAGAGATTTTTGCGGTCCAGCGGTTTTAAGTGATCGAGTGTAAAAATGGTCCGTTTTTTGCCTAGAAATGACTTGTTTTGCTTTGCTTTTGCTTTTGTTCTTTTTACAAAAAACTACAATAATAACAATTCTGTAATGCCTCGCCAATCGGGAAAATTCGCACGAAATTAGAGAACTGATGTTATAATTTTCTGGCTCTTGTGTTGGCACAATACTTCAATAGCAATCAAATAATTCCTGAATGAAAGGGGAATTTCTCCGGAAAATATTTTAAAGAATTTTTTTTGACAAAAAAGATCTTTGAATTTCTTTGAATCTCTGAAAGGTAAAAATTTAAATTTTTCTTTAAAAGATATATTTTTTCCGGAATAACATAACTCTAGGTTCTCTGCAGCTTTCCCGATAAATGCACACTTTATCGAAATTTAATGGCAGGCTCAAAATTGTGATAGACTGGTGTGAGTTGGAAAAACGGAAAATAATTACGACAAAAAATAGAAAAAAAAATCCTGTACCATGCTGGCAAAAATTACACGACGAATTATTTGGTGAGCTGATCCTCTAAAATCTATCACACGTCTGCTCCAGATCTGTCAAGCATTTTTAGCGCGCAATTACGTTGCTTTAAAACCTTGTAATTAACCCATTATTTTGGCTAGAACTGTTTTGAGAAAAGAATAGAAAATGGGAATTTTAGTGCACTTTTTAAGCGCCGGATATTTGTTTTCTTTTACCGATAATTACTTCTTTTCTCAAAATTGGCTTCTGCGGTTACTAAGAAGCTAAGAAGCGCGGGGAAGTATTTCGAAAAACGGGTTAAGACGATTAGGGTTGACGAAATTTTTTTGGCTTGTCTAAAGATACTCTTCGAACGAGAGCCCGGAAAAAAAGAGTTTTGTTCAACACTAGCCAAATGACTGAGCATATTGAGGATCTCACGTCTTGTTCAAATAGGCAATTAGCTCGTATTTTTTTCACAAAAAGTCATTGTTTTTTACCACTTTTAGAAACCAATATTACCAATATATTCTCTTTTTTCTCTTGAAAGAAAACTCATTACTTACGTGCCAAAGAGTTCCTCCATTCTGAAAAGAAAACAAAGAGTTCAAATAGAGCTGTAAAATAATTTGTATTGGAAAAAAAGAAGAAGAAAATAAGAGGTGTTAAATGAGATAACGATCTCAGGGTAGGCAAGCCCACTTTTTACGACCGAAAAGAATCTTTTTTTTGTTTTTCACAAAATGATCCAACACTATTTTCCGAGGAAAGTTTAGCAATTAGAAGGAGGTTCTTAGAGAAAGTCTTTGTAGGGTTAGTCATCAGCTTGTCTCGAATTCAAGCAATTAAAATACCAGTTTGAGTGTCGGTCTTAATTGTAAGGACCCACAATTTTGCAGTGTCGATCTTACCGGGTTCGAAGGTCGAACTTAGTCCAAGACCCATTGTACTTAATTTCTACATCTTGGCGCAAATGAGCCAGCTTCTCTCCATCTCTGCTTCGTTACACAGACCCGCCCTCATTTAGAAAGCAGTTGCTTCGACGGCTAAAGCAAAAGGAGCAGCAGTTTCTCTCTGGTTCTGGGCGCAAATTAAACCATGGGGATTCGTTAGCGAGAGGAAAACGAAAGCTCATTGGCGCGGCGGTCTTGCGCAGTCGACCCCCACTAATTGGCAGCACTTTGGCATTTGTAAATCTTCGGGCCGGATCTTAAGACCGAAAATATTTGCACAAAATTGAACAATTCTGATAAAAAAAAAGAGAGAACAAATCCATCATTGAGTTAGGCCTACCTTTAGCGCAAAAATTGTAATGTAATAACACCAAATAATCACGGAATTTTTCGCTTCAATCTGTGATTATATGACCAAACTGTTCCATGACTACTGGGATTCACTGTTAAAAATATACAATTTGTTCTTTAATCTAACATGTTCATTGCTCAGACAAAGAGAGAAAGAAACAGCAGCATGCGTTTTTGATATAATAGCCCGTCTGAAAAGCGATCGAAATATAATCAAATAGTACAGAATCACTTTTTTGCAGTCCAATTTCGAATTTTTTTCTTCACAATTTCTGATCGATAACATTTGTTTTACAAGCATTTTGTAAGCTGAAGCTGAATTAATGACTTGTTTGGTTTATCTTGATTTTCCTTGCTCTTCTGAGGATAAATTAAAATTATTGTACTCGAGTTGACCGGCATTAATTAAAAGATGCGCTCGCTCGCGCGCCGGTCACGTGCTCTAGGCTTTGTTATCAAGATTTTTCTTGACCGCTAACAAGAGATGCGGGGCTATGAAATTACAAGTCGAGGGTATCAATTACATGATCATCTTTGTGCTGAGAAATTAATTGCTTACATTTTCCAGGGAAGAAAAAAATGCATTTTTCTGCTGTAGTTTTTTGTGTTGTTGGTGTTCATGAAAAGTAAACAGGAAATTAAGGTTCTCTCTGGTACTTTTTATAAGGTATTGCCACTAAATAAAGAAATGCTTTCTCTAGGGTGGTTGACATCTAAAATGTTACTTTGTGCTAGATATTTTTGGACGCTCTTGGTTTCCAGCATTGTGAAAATCAACTTGAAGCTTATTTGACCTGAGCTGTCAAGGCAAGAAAGCCAAGAGTGTCGGAATAGAATTTTTCATACAATCGAGAAGCCAAGAATTCCTCGGATTTCAAATTGAAGTCTATTTGAATACTTTTGTTTGTTTTTTTTTTGTGTTTTTCTGGCAAAATTGGTTTTTCGGTAGTTCGCGTGATTAAATGAAATTAACGATTTTCAATGAATAAGAGCGGAGGAAGTCTATTGTGTTGGCTTTTAATGATTTGTTTTAAACGGAAAAATATTGAAATATTTTTCATTTAGAAAAAAATGCCAAAAAGTGATGGTGGTGGTAGCTTATGAGTTTTTGAGCCAATGAGATTCTGCGCCTAATGAGTTCTCAACTCTCTCTTTTCGGTTGGCCTATAATAATTCTGCACGTACCCTGTTAGCTCCTTAAAGTTCGGGTGAAATATCAAAATCATTAAGCAATTATAAGGTAAAAAAAGATTAGGCAATTGGTTGGTTTCAATATATTTTTTTCGTAATATCATGGAATTTTATTTCACCAGACTTTAGCCAAAACTCATCACACGGCTCGGCTCGTTATTTATGCTGCAACGTGCCCCCGCAAAGTAACTCCGCCACCAGCTTGTCTTTATGAACTACACACAATTTTTCAGTTGAAGCTCACCCACATCTTCCACTATACAAATGTAAACAATCGTATGTTATATGTAGTGGTGTACCTGCTTCCATGTAACCATGTAACGTTCATTTCGCCAGTTGTAAAAGGGGAGGGGGCGGGCTAATTAAAAAGTCAGCTGTTGCCATTAGCCAAACAGTAAACGAAACCCCACCTCTCTCTCTCTATTATGATATGCTAACTTCGTTGCTTTACAAGCTAAAGTGCTTTTCAACAGTTATCCACATTTCACCGTCTACAGCGACTCTGAGTAATAATGAACAGTAGCGCTACCAAACGTGATCAGTCGAAGCTATAGACGTGCTCTCCGGCTAGTGTTTTTTAAAGTCCCACTTTTTTACAAATTGCAAAACACACTAAGTATGTTTTTTGGAGATTGAGTAAAGTAAATAAAAATGGACCGTAAAAGTAAACAATTTGGGTTCTAAATTAGCAATTCTTGCTAACTTTTGTCACAGAAAGTAAACTGTTTTCTCAAGAATTTAAGGCAGAATGCAAACTGGCAGGTGAATTATGTTTGACTTTAATTGTTCAGCGTCTCAATTTGCCAAGAAGAGACAAGGGTGGCTCGTAAAATTGCAAGCTGTTCGGACTTGAAATTAGGGTGACATAAAATTCCATGAAAATTAAAAAAACTAAACAAAAGCAAACTTTTATCTTGTAAGACTGCTAAAACTTCGTACCTCGTTACGGGTTTGACAAACATTTTTCTAAGTCAAAAGTGAAGTTAAAAGAAGCTTGATTTTCTCAGAAATCTAAAGACTTTTTTGCTGTGAGTTCTTGAAAGTGTTTGAGTCTGCGGGTCGGTGTTAAATATTGTTGCTTAGAGGTTCTAATTGTCAACTAAAGCCATAAATATTCTGTCAAAGTTTGCTTTTGTCTTCTTTCACTCCTTCTTTTCTCACACTTCAAGTCTACCTTTTCAAGTAAAAAAGGTGTAAATAAATACTTTTTTTAATAAATACAATAAGTATCTATATTTAAAACCTATTGCATTATAGTTTTTGGATTGCATTTAAGGAACCTGTATTCACTAAATTCATATCAGAGGAGAGCTGTCATATGAGATCACGCGCTCTTAAAAGAAAAATGCCGTTGAACGAATCATGTGTATGGAAGAAAATATATAATGTTTCAAGAAAGAAAATAATGTAAAAATCAATTCAAATTGGTTTTATTACATTTATTTTTATACAGCTGAAACCGGCCACTTTTCAGAGTTTGCATGCATAACGAGCCCTTCTCTCATTCTCCTCGAAATTGCGGTTATCATCTATATTTTTCGGACAACAATCAGTGCCATCAAAGAGAAGAGACATTCAAGAACCAATTCCTTTTATCGTTCGTCAATAAATTGAGTTTTGATTTTCCAATATGACGAGGGCCTTTGTCGTCATCTATCCCTATCTAAAAGTGTCAAATACAAGAGCAAGGACTTCAATTTCCTTCGCAGCTCAGAAGCAAAAGAATGAGATATTCTATCTTTACTATAGTGCGTATTTTATATGGATCGAGCTTCGAGAATTTTAGAAAGCTCCTCTGGTATCCGTTGAAGCAGCCTCCCACTTCGTGATAATGAGAAAGCATGGTTCATTATTGTCTTTTAAACTTAAAATCGGTCCTATTGTCCTTTCTTAAGGGTGGGGCGCGCGTTTAAGACCGACCCAAAACTTTTCCCTTGCTTCTATTGTCGATCTTATCCCGCCGCCCCGCGAGTAAATCATGGTCGAAAGACGAATGTGTTTCTCCCCGCATTAGAATTCAAATCAGCTTTCGGTCTTAGGAAGGCGCCCCAGGTCCCCTGTTTCTTCCGGGGCGGCAATCTAAGGCCGAAAAAATCCCTAAGTTTCGATCTTAGATCAGTATTTGACTTAGGCATCAGCTGAAAAATCTTAAAAGTCCTCCCTCCCTCCATTTAAAGTCGCCCTAAATGTATGCAGATTCAAGCCTAAAATTGCAAAATGTTCTGTATTTCTAGGCAAAGAAGGATTATAATAAAGAAAGCTGAGTAGTTTTTGCTTCTTTGGGAGAGAGATGGGCGACTTGTGCTGTGTGTTTGGATTTGCATTATGAAAAACGCTTCGAAAAGGATTTTTTTCATTCGGCGCCCTATAACAACAGAAGAAGAGAGGCTCAGGTTATTGGCCCTAATCATTTATGAAAAAGAAATTCTTAATTTGAGTACTTTAAAGTATTGATGTCATCTTAGTTTGTCTTTTTCTCTATTTAATAGATGAGGAAGGGCTTGGTTTGAGCCGGGTTTATGTGTCTGTGTGTTCACTGGACTGCTTTTCAATGCATGCTTCTGTGGACAAAGAAGATATGAGCCTTTCATTCACAGTTGAGCTAAAGAAGAAAAATCCTCGAGCGGAGCGTGAAAGATCTGCGAGCGACATCACTACCATTGAAATTAAAATTGATACGTTTTCATTGAGGCTTTGGACGTCTAAAAGTGCAAATTTGAAGGAGGCGAATGGAAAATATTGCTTTCTTCTCCTTTTGCTCTCCTTTTTTATTTAGCAAAGCAAGGGGAGAAGAGATTGGGATTTCGAAATAAACTACATTATTGAGCTACTATTTTTACGCCAACAATCCAGACTCCAGAGCAATGTATCTACTAATGCACAAATTCTGGTATTAACAGCCTAGCAATCCTTGTTGGTAAATATACCCAACAAAGCCACAATTTATAAAATGTTGTCTCCAACTGTGGTTGTGGTTTAAAAATGTTTGAAAGGGAAGGGGGCATGTTTGAGCTCACTAATTGCGATTGTCTTTCATGTTCTTTTTATCTTGTTTTATCTTTTTATAATGCTCTCTCTCGCTCCATTGTCGGCTGTGTCTATTCCAAATGAAGCAGCACCCCCTATGCAGTAGCGTTTGAACTAATGACGACATCAAGTCCCAGTCCGGCCTTAAGCAGCCTTATCAAGAACAACAAAGCCAAACACATTTCATCTACGCTTTGAAATCAGAGGAGAGTGTAATTCAAGTAGCATCTACACGTTGGATAATTAGAAGACCCACCGCCGAGCTGGAAAACCAAAACCAACTTCTCTTTCCGTCGATAGATGGCGCTGCAGGCAGACAAAATTACAAGAATAGGGAGCTTAATTGAAACGGAGTATAACAGTAGAGAACCGGTTGGTTAGCTTAGTAAAGAGCAATTGCTTGGAGGCATGAAGTTGTCACATGCATTTGTTAGTTGGAAAAAATTAAGCCCCTTTTGTGCTCGTTCTTCCGTTTTTGCTGTATAGTGTGTTTCACACAAGTAGTTCCTATCTGAAAACCGGTTTGTGCCACTTAGTTATTAATTCTTAAGGGCTTAAATAATCTGAAACAGACTTTGCATTTGACTAATAACTCGAGCTTCCCACAGTTTTTGCTCAGGAAGAAAAGAGAGACACCTTTAGAATGCTACTTACTTTTACTTTGTTGTTGGTACTATTTTTATGTCATGTAAGCAAAACCTAATAAGAGAACCTGCCTGCCAAAATATCCACGAAAAAATCTGTTCTTTTGTGAAGTCAATTAGTCGAGGGAAGCGTGTGTCTGACAGGTTTAATACAGAGGATTCAGGGAGTATTTTTCTGCCTTACTTTTGCAGCCTTTTCGGTTCGTATTTTTTCACATGACTGGGGCCAATTCATAAGTGCGAAAATTGGTCTCCCTCTCCAGTAAAAAATGAAAGAAGGGGGCAGTCTGCAGCTGAGAAAACGAATGAGGAAAAGATATTTTATGATTTCCATTTTCCGATGGATAAAATATTACAGTCTTTCCCCAAAGTTCTAGTGATCTGTAGGTGTACCGACAAAATATCCCCGCCGAAATATCCCCGCCGAAATATCCCCAGCGGAAATATCCCTAACCAAAACATCTCCAGCAAAAATATCCCCAGCACAAAAATATCCCTACTTCAAAAATGTCCCCATTATAGAAATGTCCCCAGCAAAAATATCCCCAGTAAAAATGTCCCCAGTGCAAAAATATCCCCAGGGCAAAAATGTCCCCTATGCAAAAACATCCCCAGTGCAAAAATATCCCCAGTTCAAAAATGTCCCCAGTTCAAAAATGTCCCCATGGCAAAAATATCCCCACTGCAATAATATCCCCAGGGCAAAAATGTCCCCATGGCAAAAATATCCCCAGGGCAAAAATATCCCCAGTGCAAAAATGTCCCCAGTGCAAAATTATCCCCACGCAAAAATATAGGATGAAAATATGCCCACTGCAAAAATACCTCCAGGGCAAAATTTTTAGGAGTGAAAAATCCTCATACAATTCCTGATAATTTATTAATATTTTTCTCTTTCCTGCACCATTAAAAATAAATGTTATTTTGCATATGACAAATTCACCTTGGTATTTGGAAATGTTTGTTTACGTTGCAAGATATTCAATTTCATTCATCTAAAATGCGAGAGTGGAGCGGAGAGTAGAGCGGAATGTGGAGCGAAGCTAGAAAGATATTTTTACTTTCAAATAAAGCTCTTACTTCTTAGTGTAGCTGTTTAATTAGCTGCATACAAAATTGGACAGAATTTCCAATTAGCCATGAGAAATGTGCAGTTATCATTATAATTGCATTATATGGCGCGTGACTTTGAACATCTATCGTTTATATTGCGCGCGAGTTTTTAAAATGTCCAGACAAAGTGGCGTCATAACATAAAATCCGTTAAAACCACGTTTTAAATTTAAAATCCATGAAAGTGCTTTGAATTTGAAACCATTTTCAAAATGGACGGTGAAGAAAGACCAGACGCACAGGATCAAGGACAGCAAGACCTCCCGGATGGATACGTACAAAATCCGGCAGTGATTGGGGAGCAGGTCTTTTTCGTGGCGACTCAGAAAGGCAGCAATAAAATCTCAATCTCCGGATACTATTTCAACTACCAGAAGTCAAAGAAGTCCGACCAAAATATCAAGATGTATCGGTGTGAAAGCTACTTCTCGAAGAAGTGCTGCGCTCGGATCCATGTTCTTGACAACAAAATCCACAAAAGCATCGGTGCACACAATCACCCACCCGACGGAGTTCATGGTGATGTCCTACAAGTAAGTTTCGTAAGACTTAAACTTAAATACTTTCAAAAAAGTTTTTCGGTAAAGGAATTAATCATTGTCAAAGAAATCATTCTTGTCTATGGCCATCCCTCGTCCATCCAGGATCCATATTGATCGAGGGGAAGTAAGTTTTATATAGTGCGATTATGAATCGAAAATGATGATGAGACGAAGCCGGAGTGGTGGTGGATATCAAATGACGCTAATTAATAATTAATTAAAATAAATTATCGTTTGCCACGATAAGAAAATCTTGCACAAAAACTGATCCTTGACAATTACATATATCCCTCTCCTCAACGTGATTATTTTAAACTTTTTTTCATTTTCTTCATGTTCAGGCCAATGCACAAATAAGACATGGAGCAAGAACGACCAACAGCGACACTCGCACTATCATTGAGGATGTTACCAATGGGATGCCAGAGGCTACGGCTGTCCAGATGGGGACTTTGTCAAACTTAAAACGGACTGTCCAACGAGCACGGGCAGCACATGCTGGCGTCCCTGGAAACCCCAGATCATTAGCTGAGCTTGTCATTCCCAATCGTCAACAGTCTTTTGACGATGGAACACAATTCCTTCTGTTTGACAGTGGACCGGAAACGGAAGACAATAGGTTAGTATAGTCTGAAACATAATTGTCATTCACATTCTAGGTGAAAGATGGAAAATCAAAAATCTAGCGGAAAATGCGGTTCCCTTAAATCTCTGAATTATGTTAATTTTCTCAAAAAGCTCTTGGCTAGCAGATTATTTAAACTTCATATCTTAACCTTTGTAACTGATCACAATCTTCTCTATGAATACTTTTTACCTTTTTAGAAAGGTTACAAAAATATTATTTTGCAAAAAAGCCAAATTTCCCTTACATAGAAAACATTTTTGTATTTTCACTTCACTAAGATTCGCATCATTCAAATGTCTTGGCTTCTGACATGAAAGTTAACCACATATTCAACGTTCATTCTCTGAACGCTGATTTCACCAGACACGATTTTTTGTATATATTTTCAAGAAAATATTGTCTCTATTTCAGAATTCTCGTGTTCTCAACTCACAGAAGCTTAGAGCTGCTTGCCAGGAGCCGAGATTGGCACTCAGATGGAACCTTTGGATTCTTACCGACCTTCGTGAAGCAGCTCTATACGCTGCACGCCAAGGTGCATGGCCACATTGTGCCCTTGGTCTATGCCATTTTGCCAAAGAAGGACGAGGACACCTACACGAGACTGTTGCAAGCTCTTGTTCATTTGCAGGTATAGACACCAAACAGATCATGTCATTACCTGAATGTCTAGCATAGGGAAGCTAAGATCTAGATCTGAAACCATGAGAAAATTCATCCAGAGCTCCAATGCCAGTACGCAATTCACTTGGCAGAGAATGCGTACAAATAGGCAAGGTGAAACTAGTCTGGGCAAAAAGAAAATATCTGTTTAAACCTAATTAAGCCTAATTTGTTGAGACAAAACCGACCTCTTTTTACTTTTTATCTGAGAAAGATCTATGAACCGGAAGTCGCTAAGGAGCGTCAGTCATTTCCGGTTGTCAATTTGTCAATGACCTTCCTTGATCTAAATGAAATATTTATACAGGGTCCCTCGTAAAGAATGTACCTATTTCTAAAAGTATCCAGTTAATACCGGATCCGTTAGCGGTAACCAGCGGTAACCAGCGGTTACTAACGGATTGCAAAGGAATAGGAGGAGGGGGAGGAGGAGGAGGAAAGGAAGGGTACAAGTAGTTGACATCCAATTGGGATAACTGTAACAGCATTGAAGCAAGAATAGGCGCATGCCTCTGACTGTAACAGTCTTGTTTCGTTTTAAATGAGTGTCTCAAAAGTCGTGAGCAAGAATTTCCACTATTATTCATTGGGGAAACATGATGTGTAAATCTAGCACTAATACATAAATGCAACTATTTATGTCTTGTTAATGTTAAAATTTTTAAAATTATTTCTGGGTCTCAGCTTAAAATATATTGTATGATGCATAGATAGATAGATAGATGTCTAGCCTTTTTCTATTTTAGCCAAACCTGAACCCGTATTTTTGGACGCTGGATTTCGAGACTGCCATGATCAACGCCATTACAACAGTTTTTCCTGGGGCAGTCATCAAAGGCTGTTTTTTTCATCTGACAAAGGCCCACTGGAGGAAAGTCCAGCGGCTTGGCCTCGTCCCAGACTATGAAGACCCTGAATTTGCCTTGTTGGTGAAAGCTTTTACAGCCCTGGCCTTTGTCCCAGTCAATGATGTCCGCAACTCCTTTCGAGCAATTGTTGACAACCCCAATTTTGATCCTCGACTGGCTGAATATGCTTCGTACATTGAGGTATTCAAATACCAAATACCCAAAATACCATATTCTTTTAATTTTGCTAACGTGTTAATTTTCTATCAATCAAGACACTTGGATTGGACGCCTTGGTCAAGAAGCCAGATTTAAACCAGAGCTGTGGAACATGAGAGAGCGCACTTTGGCCAACAAAGAAAGAACCAATAACAGGGAATAATTGTCATGCCCTATTTTACTTTTTGCCCTTTTGCCGGATTTACTAAGCTTGCTGATACTTTTAATCTCAAGTGTAGCGCTCTGTAAACATGAGCGTATCAGTAAATTGGGCCTAAAAAGCAGGATTTTGCTACAAAATGCCTCGTATATATGGCGACAAAAACGGGCTAAAATGGTGGGGGAAAATTGCCGCAAAAATAAGTCCTTCTTTAGACTTTTACTTGATCTCAAGCGGAGCGAAATCCGAACGAAGTGAGGATGAGTGTAGTGATCAGTATTTTTTCATGACGGTACGGTTTTTTAGTAAAAATTGACACAAAAAACGTCCAGCTTCCCGAAAAAATTACCTCCTCTCTCAGACGTTATATAGGAAGGCTACATTGACACGAAAAGCATCCAAAACCCCGCAAAAATTACATCCTCATATAACGAATACTTTTCTGAAGCTACGCTTCAGACTCTTTACTTGATATAAACAGAAGGAAACCAAACCAGTTTTTCAGTGAGGCCTCAACTCTAAAAATAACTAATAGCGTTTACTTGTCATCCTGCTTTGCCTATTTACATTTGATCATTCGGGGAGTCCATTACGAGTGGAGAAGCACATTTTCTGGGTAATTTTGCTCAAAAATCTTAAATCGCTTGCAAAGTTGCAACGTTTAGTAGTGACGGATTTGACGACCATTATTTTGTGTACAATTTGTATGTTATCAGTCGATGATTTTTAGGTGGGGCATGACAATATTAATCTCTGAATTAGCCTCGAAGGCTTTCATTCCGGTTTTCAAAATAAACTTCGCCAGGCCAGTCCCAATTTTTTTAGAATGGTCGAAGCTCTAAAAAGTGAGCACCTGGCCAAGTCATTTCTGATTCAGCAAATCAGTGCCGGTCACCCCCCTCCCCCGAAAAAGGCTCGCTACGTTGCAGCCAACAACAGGCTGAAAGCTGCAGTTCAAAGTAAATAATTGACATAGAAATCACATTTGTTCCGACTATTCCCTTAATATTCCCTTCCCTAATGATTCAGTCCACGCTCATTTCTTGAAGTTATGGGGAGTGTGGGAAGTTCCATTCTGCCTTGAAAAAACACCCTTTCCAAAGTCTTTTTTGACTTGAAAAATGGCATCAAGATAAAAATTCCATAATTTTTGCCACGAAATAATCAATTTGGGCTTGTTTGAAAGATAATTATTTGAATTTTCAAATCTGATGTTTTGAATGACGATAACATTAGTTTATCGTCTGCTTTTTTGTTACTCACTCTTTATTGAATTTTTAATTCGCAGAAAAAATGACAGTCCTCACTGTTAGCCTTTTTTGAGCTTTAGAGCATTTTGCGAAAATATTCTTTTTTTAATTAAAAGAAAGTCGGACAAATGTGAGTAAATTGCCTCCTTTATAGCTTACGACGCAGTCCCGATTCTTGATTTCCTACGAGCAGTTGCTCACAACCTTTCACTTGGCTAAAATGTCATTAAAATTGTGAAATTGAGCTGTTTTCACTATAACTTATTCTACCGTAATGCTGTGTAAACACTATTATTTAAAAGTTTTTCTTTGTGCTGTATTAGGCTTGAAATTACTCTAAGATACATCTTTGCTCAATTACTAACATGTTAAGACAACTAACAAATTCTTTAAATATATGGAAAATGAACCTTTTTGTCTCACAAAGTATATTCTGCATTATTTTTAATTTACCTAATTTAGTTGGTTCCCATGGTTTACATCTTAATATGAAAGCTTTAAAAGTTGATATTTCATCTATGCAAATAAAATCTTATGTGTCCCATTTTGCATCAGAATGTCTCCTGAGCTGGTGTTTTCCGCAGATTGCTCCCTTTTCGCTTTTTTAATTTGAAGGTTATTTTTTAGTCACAGCTACTTTCATGGCAAAAAAAATCATATGGATATGATAGAACTGAACACATACTACACTATGGATTTTTCTGTGCAGGGGACATTTTTTTCCTTGGAACATTTTTGCACTGGGGACATTTTTGCCCTGGGGATATTTTGGCACTGGGGACATTTTTGCACTGGGGACATTTTTGGACAGGGGATATTTTTGCACTGGGGATATTTTTGCACTGGG
>JAAUYL010093824.1_pt1 | contig 16016 bp, 7 predicted proteins | sample 7278011 | NCBI WGS metagenome assembly JAAUYL01 (sample SAMN14350225, study PRJNA611818) | marine sediment metagenome | isolation source: surface marine sediment (1.8m) | place: French Polynesia: Moorea | collected 2018-08
CTATAAAAACCTCATATTTTCCAACCGATTAATATCCATAATTTGCTCGACTAAACTTTGCTGTACCGTAATAAATATAAATGTACTGCTAGAGAAATTTTTGTTGGGTTACGCTGGCACTTAACCCAACCTACGGTATTTTAATTCCTTACTAACAAGCACGAACGATCGCTCCTCAAAAAAAATACAAACTTCCCTATAAAAACCTCATATTTTCTAACCGATTAATATCCATAATTTGCTCGACTAAACTTTGCCAATTTCTTTGAATTTTGATCCGATTAGCCATAGTCTTAAACTCCGGCCAAACCTTCTGTCGCACTTGTTCATCATCTAAAAAAATCTCCCAATCATCTTTAATATCCTCAGCATACGATATCCGATCTACAAACTCAGCTACCATCGCATAAGCTAACTGTTTCGGTTCAGATAATAACTTATCTAAATCTGACTTACATAAATCAATTACCCGTTGATGAATTTTCTGAATTTCTATCAACACTTTTTCCGAAGGTTCAGCATTGTTAGTAGAAATTTCCTTCTCCATTTTCTCCAGTAAAAGTTCTGACTTAATTTTTTCCTCGTCAGATATATTACCTGATTTTAATAGGTTGGATAGCCTTTTTTCCCACCAATCTTTTATTTGCTCTATAGTCTGAAACTGAGCCATAATTTTATTAATATTAAATTTCTCAGGATCTAAAATTTCTTCCATTTCCGAACGCAACTTTTCTAAATCGGGAGTTAAACTTAGAGTTTTTTTATCGGGGTTAAGTTGATTAATATGCTGTCTGACTTGACGCTGAATAATACCTGCATAAGATACGTTAAAAGCGGAAATAGTTTCAAACCCTAACTTCAGATTTTCTAAATCCCCTGGAATATGCTCTGCCATCCATTTTAAGAAGTCAATTTCTCGCACATCAGTTAATCCTCCTAGTTGTACTTCATCAGTTAATAACCAAGCTATTTCTGATTTGATCGTATCTAGAGAATCTTGAATTTTTCCATCTAGAAATAAGAATTGTTTGGATAAATCAGTTCTGACAATATGTAGATAACGGCTGTAAGCTTCAGTATATGAACCAAATCTATTTCTATCTTTTTTGATTTGCTCTACAGACTTGGGAATAGATGGCAGTTTTTGGCAATTTTCTATAACTTCATTTACTTCTTTTTGGAAAGTTTCATCTGTTTTATCGCTTGCCAACTCAATAGTTTCTAAATATGGCTGTAAAGTATTAGTTAATTTATCCCAAAATTGCTTAAACGACTTCTGAAAAAGTCTTTTATCTCCGGCATATTGTTGGAGAGCAGAACTAGCTTTTTCTAACTCAGCTTGCAAATCTTTACTTAACTTAGTCAACTTATTTTCAAAAGTTAGGGCATATTTATGGTCTAACTCAGTAATATTTTCCGTCAAATACTGCAAGATTTTTTCTAACACATTCGCCGTTGCTTCTGTATTAGCACAGTCAGAAATCATGCAGTGAGCAAACTCCATCCTTGTATTAGGAAGTTCATCTAAAAAACCCTGACAATTTTTAGAATTATCTCCTTGGTCTGAGTCAGGAGCAGTCTTATTAAGAATTAAAAATGACCATCTTGATAAAGGAATTGTAGGTATTCCTTTTTGCGCTTTATCGTACAGACCCACATCAGAATCTTTATCCCAATAATCTCCTCCGGGATTAGGTTTTCGCATAAATAAAGCAAAGTCTACATCTTCACTCAAAACCTTAATCATTCGCTCTACATCTCCTACCCCTGTATCCCCTAAACCAGGCAAATCTACTACTGCTATTTGACCAATATCTGAGTGGGGAAACTCAGATTCAATTTCTACTTTTTTGACAGCTAAATAATTGTAATAAACTTGTTTACCATTAACATCATCTTGGGCAACATATTCTCTAATTTTTTCTTGGGTAATAGGAAAAATTGGTTTGAGATTGAACAAATCTTTGTATTGAGGATAATGTTCTTTATACCGCTTCAAATATTCATATTTTGCTTGGTCTACTTTATTAGACTTGTCGCTGGGTAATGGAGGTAAACCTTTGTTAATAAAATCGTCAAAATTTTCTGGTATTGTTCCTAATGATAAGTCTTCATAGTAAAGCTTAATCACGTCTTCTAGTAAACTTTGTGGAGAGTGAGGGTAGACTTTTCCTGTAGTGGATTTTGCTTGTAATTGATGATAAATAATGCTCATAACTCCCGTACAATGTTGTCCGCTACCGTCAGGAATTTCATTACGAGTTAATCCAGTTAAAGTCTGTAAAAATTTGCTTTTGCCTTGCCTTGGTTTACCAACTACACCAATATTTAGAGTTTTGCGATAAAAGCGTGCTTTTAGTTTACTAATTGTCGTTAAATTCCTTGTTATCTCTTGCTCTATTTCATGCAAATTAATCCCTTGTAAAGTTTCTAATGTTTGAGAATCATTAAGCTGAGGAAGAAAATTATTCCGTTCTTTAATTAGTCGTTGAATATATTGCTGTAGAGAAGTCAAATGAGCCTCTACTTTTTCAACTCTCTTAGCTAGAGGTTGACGTTTTTCTATGATATTTTTAATTTTCGAGGATATATCTTTCATTAATGGATAATGGATAATGGATAATGGATAATTACTTCTGGTTAAAACCCTAACGGAATTGAATATAAGCAAATATCCTAGCACTTTTTTTCCCTTGAAAGGGGAGGTATTTAATTAATAATTATTAATTATTAATTATTTAGTAACCATAAGCTGTGTTTAAAAATTGGTGAGCCTTGAGTATTGTTATTTAACATCCAAGTATAACAATAGGAGAAGCGATATATCTGCTAAAAAAATTGTATAAAATCAGATTTTAAAAGAAAGCGATCGCTCCGAATTTTCGCACCTAAAAATTAGCATAATTATCAATCAAACTAACTTTTGCATTAACCAAAATCTATTTTACTAAGTAATATGATATCCGCTTAATTAGTCATAAATAAAATTGGAGAATTGTTTACTTCCTATATCTCTATCTTTATTCTGTCTTCCCTGCATACTCCAGACTTTTATTTAATTGTTTATTGATTTATAACTGTTCAACTCGAAATGATATACCTAATTATTCTGACTCCTGACTCCTGAATTATGACTCCTTGTAAAGTTTCCGATGCTTGAGAATCATTAAGCTCAGGAATAAAATTATTCCGTTCTCTAATTAGTCGTTGAATATATTGCTGTAGAGAAGTCAAATGAGCCTCTACTTTTTCAACTCTCTTAGCTAGAGGTTGACGTTTTTCTATGATATTTTTAATTTTCCAGGATATATCCTTAACCATAAGCAGTGTTGAAAAATTGGTGAGCCTTGACTATTGTTATTTAACATCCAAGTATAACATCGGAGAACCGAGCTATCAGCTCAAAAGATTCTCTAAAATCAGATTTTAAAACAGAGCGATCGCTCCGAATTTTCGCACATCAAAATTAGCATAATTATCAATCAAACTAACCGTTGCATTAACCAAAATCTATTTTACTAATACCATTTCACAGAATTCTGAATTCTGAATTCAGAAGTTAGATTGGATAAGCTAAAAACTTTGACAACAGAAAGGTTTGAGGCAACTATTTGACATTTAAACTTTGAAATTATTTGTGACATCTTTAAAGTGAATTGGTATAAGTAATATGGTATCTGCTTAATTAGTCATAAATAAAATTGGAGAATTTTTGACTTCCTATATCTCTATCTTTATTCTGTATTCCCTCTAGATTCCAGACTTCTATTTAATTATTTATTGATTTATAACTCTTCAACCCGAAATGATATATCTAATTATTCTGATTCCTGAATTATGACTCCTTGCAAAATTTCCGATGTGTGAGAATCATTAAGTTGAGGGAGAAAATTATTTCTTGCTCTAATTAGTCGTTGAATATATTGCTGTATATCAGCTCAAAATATTCTCTAAAATCAGATTTTAAAAGAGAGCGATCGCTCTGAATTTTCGCACCTCAAAATTAGCATAATTATCAATCAAATTAACTGTTGCATTAACCAAAATCTATTTTACTAAGTAATATGATATCCGCTTAATTAGTCAGAAATAAAATTGGATAATTGTTTACTTCCTATATCTCTATCTTTATTCGGTCTTCTCTCCAGGCTCCAGATTTATATTTAATTGTTTATTGATTTATAACTGTTCAACTCCAAATGATATAACTAATCTACTGTACCTTATCTCAAACTTAATTACCGAATAATTAAGGTTTAAAGCCTCTCTTTTCAAGGAGAAACAAGAAAAAATTTTCCTTTTATTCAATCCTCTTCCTTTTAGGGAAAGGTAATTATCAATTATCCATTATACATTATTGAAAGCTATATTCAGATTTTATTCTCTGAGAAAAGCTACTTACAATTATTCATATCCCTAACTTTTTTATGGCTTTTTTTGTTATATAGCAATCAGAAATTAGATGTGATAATTGAGGTTTTCCTTAAAAGTCAAGAAGATAGCAGTTATCTTATGAATAACATAATTTTTTTCTTCTTCTCTGTTCCCTGTTCCCTATTCCCTGTTCCCTGTTCGCTAAAAGTAGCCAATATCTCACAACTTAAATCATATTACTATATAAGTCATTTAGTATAGTTTTTGATCGATAAATTAAGATTTTTATCATCCTAGCTATTGATTGTACATTTTTTACTTTCCCATAACTGATACTTAGGTATAATTAAATAAAGACGTAAGCATTCAGGTACTAGCCTTCAGCTTTTCCTTGGTAATAATCCTACACCAAGTAATTAATAGGAAAAATTAGTAAAGAATGCTTTTAGAGTAACTTTTAATTTTCACTCAATCTTTCAACTCTGATTCTTCCTTTAAAAAGAATAAGTTAATGGCTGACAGCTAATAACTGATGGCTGAATGCTCTTACCAAAACACTACTAAACTATCGCATCTACAGACCCATGGATATTGCCAAAATTAGCACCGAATCAGTAGAATTGCTCTCCCTTATTACTGGAAAAAAATTGACTAAAAAGGATATTACGCCACCAGTATTGTTTTTAGCAAATCTAGTAATTATCCTGATAGGTGTTATCTATGCAGATGGAAAAGTAGTAGAAGAAGAAAAAGCTAGACTGAAAATAACCATCCATAAATTTATCCCTCCTAAAGGCAATGTCTTGGAATTAACTAAATTAATGATTCATGGAGTATCTCAGCAGCAGCTTTACAAAAAAATTGAGACAATATTGAAATTAATCCCTCCTCTTTCTACTCCAGAAAAATTGTTACTAATTAGCTTTGGTTATGAAATGTCTGCTGCGGATGGAGATATGGATGTACGGGAGAAAAAATATCTAGAAATTGTGGGAAAAAAATTAGGTGTTAGACCCCAACGTTTACAACTTTTAGAAGCAGGATTTATTCATCAAGACAATCTCGATCAAAAATCTATCGATGAAGTGAAATATTTACTTAATCCGGCGCGTTTCCATCAGTTAGATAATATTTTTGTTAAAGCTGCTAGTGAAATGCTAAATTCACTTTTGCCCAGTCACAACCAAAAACAAAACAAAACAAATAAACTCAAACAAACTGTTGTTTATAAAGAATTAAAAGAGTTTCAAAAATATAAACAGGAACTAGAGAATATTTGTAACCAAACATATAAAATATTTGCCGAATCAAGTGAGCGAGATTTACTGCCTAATACATTAATATCTGAAGTAGATAAAATCTTAGAAAAAATACAATCCCAAAAATTCCGAATTGCAGCCATCGGAGAATTTAGTCAAGGTAAATCAACTTTATTAAATGCTTTACTCGGAGAGAAAATTCAACCAGTCAGAGAAATTCCCTGTAGTGGCACAGTTACAGTTTTAAAATATGGGGATAAAAAGCGGGTTATTTGTCGTTACAAAGATGGCAAAGAAGTAGAAATTCCTTTGACAGAATATCAGTCAAAAGCAACTATTTCAGAAACAGCAGCTTTAGGAAATATGAATGAGGAATTAGCCCACTCAGAGCTAGAGGAAATAATTTTTGAACATCCAGATTTAGAATTATTTCAAAGTGGGGTAGAAATTCTTGACTCTCCTGGTTTAAATGAACATCCAGACCGGACTGCTATTACTCAAAAATTATTAGAAAATACAGATGCAGTAATTTTCCTAACTAATGCTTCTCGTCCATTAACTCAAGGGGAACGAGACTTAATTCAAAATGTGAAGTTGCAGTTAAATGGAAATAAAATTGATTTACCTGCGGATAATTTATTTGTGTTAGTGAATTTTATCGATCTAGTCAGAAGTGAAAAGATTCGTCAGCAAATTAGAAATAGATTAGAAAATTTTCTGTTGGGTGAAAAACCGATTCTTGCTGATGGGAGTCGTTTACATTTTATTTCTGCTCAAGCTGCTTTAGATGGAATTTTAGAATGTGAAGAAAATGAATATTTGACCTACTTTAATAATTTCACGCACTCCATAGAAAAGTTTCTGACTGTTGAGCGGGGTGCTGTAGAAATTCAGCAAATTTTCACTAAGATTAATGCTTTGATTTCTGAAGGAATAAAAGCATTAGAGCAAGCCGAAAAAGTTTTAGATGGTAAGGTGTATTTGTCTGTAGAGGCAAAAGTAGAAGTATTGAAAAAAATAGAGGATGCTAGTGGGCGAGATGTGAAAATTTTATCAACTACTGAAAAATTAAAAAATAAGAGTATTAAACAAGCTGCTGAGGCTTGGAATAAATGGGTAGAAGGATTAGGCGATCGCCTAGAGAAAAAAAGTTATGAATGGTGTTCAGAACATTCTCTTCTCTGGGATAAAGAAAAAGTTCTCAAAGATTATGCGGAAGGATTTGCAAGTTCTCTGGCAACTGAATTAGAAAACTGGAGTAATCGGGAAGTTAAAGAAATTGTGGTGAATAATTTACAAATTTTAAGCAAGGAAGTATGCCAAAATCTAGAAGTTATTAGAATGGATTTACAGGCAGTAGATTGTCAAATAAATTCTAACTTGAATGAGCAATTTGATTTGGCAATTGAAAATATTAAAGCAGATGGATTAGATATCTCTTCAATAACTAAGTTAGGAGAAAATTATGATGATAATAAAAGAGGTGGTTTATGGGAAAATTTAACATTAGGTGGTTTAACTGCAGGTGCTTTATTTATGTTTACAGGAGTAGGATTTTTACCCATACTTTTAACTGGAGGTGCTGTGGTTTTGATTAGCTCATTTTTTGGCATGAGTCCTGATGATGAGAATCCAGAAATAAAAATTAAACAGCAAGTTTATGATGCCTGTTTTCAGAAGTTTGATAAATCTACTGCGGAAATATTTAATCGGATTTGTGAAAATGTTGCTGAAGTTTTCTACAGTCAGTTTAAATCAGCAAGTAAAGTGATTGAGCAGGCAATATTTCTTTACGAAAATCTCCTAGAACAAGAAGACAAAGCTCACCAAGAAACTCAGGAACAATTAGAGTCACAGAAAAATATCATCGCCGAAAAAAAACAGCAACTTACAGAAATAAAAAATAAAATTGAAACAGTTATAACTAAAATTATTGACAGGAAATAAACTTCTCTTAGTTTATAAAAAATGAACAAATAAATCTCTATTTAGTCAAGGCAAGTAATACCGTGTCACCGAAGTTAAAACTCAAAATAAAAAAGTCAGAGGATATCAACTTATAGCTTTCTTTTAAATAGCATTATTTTTGATAATTTGCAATCAGCCAAACCCTAATAAATATGCTATATTCAAAGACTGTTGCTTATAAAAATACATAAATAAAATGTTTACAAAACCTACCATTGCATTTATAGCTAAGAAAGAATTGGTTAGGACATAGACTGATGATGAATCTTAGACTAGGAAATGTTTTTCCAACTGTTCCCAGTTAAGTGTTCCCTGCTATAGTACCGTTCTTAGAAACCTATGATTATCTATATAAATCTATGATTTTCTTGCTTATAATCTGTTCTATTCCTGCTTCGTTCCTGGTAACGTCGGCGTTATCCAGTCCACAGGCTGTCACGGGCGTTTGCTGCGCAACACTAGCGCGAAACGCGGAACGCGGAGCGTAGCTCTCACTGCCCACCATAGCTAAATTGAATGCTGCATTCAAGTCTCGGTCGCAGCTAAAATTGCAGTGTTCGCAATTTGATTACGCGCTCTGATAACAACAGAGACTCGCGATTCAGTTCCACACCTACTGCAGGTCTTAGAACTAGGAAACCATCTATCAACAATTATGAGCTTCAGAACCATATAACTCACACTTGTACTCTAACTGTCTTCTGAACTCGTAAAACCCCATATCAGCTACAGCCTTAGATAGCTTGTGATTGGCCATCATTCCTGATACATTTAAGTCTTCTATGACAATCGTGCCGTGATTCAAGGCTTACGTAAGTTGTCAATTTATGCAATGTATCTTTTCTAATGTTAGCAACATTAGTGTGTAGTCTAGCTATTTTTAGCTGTGCTGCCCTCCAGTTATTGGAAAACTTGGTTTTATGTCTGTTCAGATATTGTAGTCTCGATAGTTTGGCTTCTAACTTTCTATAAGATTTGGCACCAGAGAATACCTCTCCAGTTGAGAGTGAAGAAGCGTGATTTAACTCCCAAATCTACACCAACTACATCAACTGATTTCTCAGTGACTTGAGGTTCTGTTTCTATCTTGAAGCTAATGAACCAACCATCGGCTTTTTTAGTTATATTTACAGCTAAACGGAGTAACATTATCTGGCAAGATTTCAAAGGTTTTTACCCATCCAATTCTCGGTAATTTAATGTGATTAAAACCTACTGTTATAGAACCATCAAGAGTGAAGCTATCATCTCTACCTTTTTTCTTGAATTTAGGTTGACCAGAAACTTTGGTAAAACAACGCTTCCAGGCAACGGACAAATACCTCAAAGCATATTGAGGCGCTGTTTTAGAAACTTCATAATACCAATAGCTATTAGGTTTAACCATTGCTACTAATAGTTTATGTAAGTCAATGGCAGTGGGAAATTTAAGTTTACTCTCAGGATTATGGGAATTGTGATTAAGAATGTTTCTAGTTAACCATAATCCCCAATTCCAGGCATGACGTTAGCGAAGCTATGCGCCAGCAAACTACACCTGCGTGTTTAGCCAGTAATGTTTTTTGCTGTTTTGTGGGGTGTAATTCAGTTTTGAATCCAAGTAGCATAAACAGATAATTCCAGATTTTTATAGATAATACCAGATTTTAGCCAACAGCTTCCTTGCCCTGGTATGCGAAAAAAACCGCATCGATACCGAACATATCATCAGTTTATTAGCACAAGGCGATCACCAGGTAACAAGATTTTCTTGTTAAAAAAATTTTCAGGTAGTAGGTTTTAGGTTGTAGATTACTGAGAGCTTTACCTACAACTTCAAACCTATTACCTTCTACACATTAGGTACACTCTGCTCAAATACTATTTATATCAAATAATCATTGATTATGAAAACTTTCTAGGCTTTTTAATTAACTTTGCGCAGTCTAAACCCAAATGCTAGAGCTACAAGAGAACCAAAGATTGTTGAAGGTTCGGGTACAGACTGTACTCCTCCTGTGAAGTCTCCCATCTTAACGATAACCCCGTGCTTAGAAGAGCCGCCATTTGGTGTCATTGCAATTTTACCAGTCATCTGCCAACCATCTTCTAAAGTATCCCCTGTAACGAAAATGTTTGTCCAACTATTTATGTTTTCCTCTAACTGGTTAACTTCGTAGTCGAAAGTGACACCATCAACTTCTTCTATTAATAGGTATGACTGTCGCTTCACCAAAAATTGAATAGCATTGCCCATCTCCCAATCAGCTTCGTAGGAAACTTCTTCATCACCAATGTTTGCAGTTACTTTGGAACCAACCTCCCAGTTGATTGAGAAATCATAAATATTATAAATATTATCAATATTATCATTATCAGGATCAGGATCAGGATTCAACCATTCCAAGCCTCGTTTTTCACTAAATGTACCGCTATTACTCGTTTGTGTTCCTACACCCAATTGCCAGTCCTGATTAATTTTTGTTTTACCACTTCTTACTTCAACACCATAAACTCCTGGCTGGACATCATATCTTGTTTGGTAGGAACCAGCATCACCAGTAAAGGTTTTCGTGCTGCCATCATATGAAAGATTGTCTAGTAGTTTCAGAGTGCTAGCTTTAGCACTTTCAGGTGATAACAAGCTAATACCAATCACAGTAGCAATCGCAGTAGTGGATAATAGTCTATTAATCATGATTTTTTTCTTAGTAGTTTTCGTTACCCTGTTTGGTTTTGTTTGATTTGTTAACACTGTAACTAACACATTTGTCTAATGTCAATCATGTTTACTACATCTTTACTGAATCTTTAAGAAACTGGCAATAATGATTTTTTTCTTCATCGTTTCTTTAATATAAGCAAGTTTTCATCGGTTGTGAGTGAGTATGATTAATTTTCTGAGGAAGTAGCCTCTGTCTGATACTAAATCAGATTTATAGAGTATCCTGATGAGATGCGGTATAGACGAGATATGGAGAGGATTCAAGAGGATTTTTAAAAGAGCATTTTAATAACCGGATTTGGTATGACCTATATATAGAATACTACATTAGGGATGATGCAGTAGAAATTCGGGCGTTGGTAATTGGTTAAGATGATTTTCTACTAGGGGTGATACCCATCACTTATTCTAGTTAGATATTTATATCATGTTCAGATAATCAGCGATAGAACTCCGTTCCGCTTACGCGACCAAAAAACCTCCTCCGTTTAAACCAATATTCCCTTCAGCATAGCTGCCTTCAGGATAGCTGCCTTCCTTCCTCCAAAGTGTAAGTCTTCAACCTGACATGATATTAGAAGTATCAGAAACAGATTACTCTTAAAGTTTCATCTCTTGATTTACTAACGCCGAAATTCTATTATTCTCAACTCTGCAGTTTCAAGATCGGCAGCAACATTAACTGATAATTTGATCTCATCTTTCCGATTTGCTATTGAAGTTATACCACTTTGCGCGGATGGTGAGGTACAGTTGAAGACTATTTCCTATTTACTAAAGCGATCAAACTTTCTACTTCACTAACTCCGAAACTGCTGTAATCTACTTTGAAAGAGGGTTTAATTTGAGTAGACCGCAAAATTTATGGTGTTGGGAGTCATTTCATTGATCAGTTAGACTCCTGGGTCGTAACTTCGTTAACAATACCTCCAGCAATAACGAAGCAATAAATACATAATTTTCTTTTTTTATCCCCTGAAAATTTAAAGAGGAGGCTATTAACCTTATTTCTTTGGTCAGGAAATATGCTACACTAAAAGGCTGTTGCTGATAAAAATCCATAAATAAAATGTCTACAAAACCCACCATTGCATTTAGTCACCTGGGATGCGAAAAAAACCGCATTGATACCGAACATATCATCGGTTTACTCGCACAAGCAGGTTATTCAGTAGATGCTAACGAAGAATTAGCAGACTACGTTGTTGTTAACACCTGTAGTTTTATTCAAGCTGCTAGAGAAGAGTCTGTCCGTACTTTAGTAGAATTAGCCGAAGCTAATAAAAAAATAGTCATCGCAGGTTGCATGGCACAACACTTCCAAGAAGAATTACTCGCTGAGTTGCCAGAAGCAGTAGCATTGGTAGGTACTGGTGATTATCATAAAATAGTAGATGTGATGCAACGAGTAGAAAAAGGCGATCGCGTCAAAGAAGTTACTCCCGAACCAACTTACATCGCTGATGAAACCACCCCCCGTTACCGTACAACATCCGAAGGCGTTGCTTATGTGAGAATTGCCGAAGGATGCGACTATCGTTGTGCTTTCTGTATCATTCCTCATCTGCGGGGAAATCAGCGATCGCGTACCATAGAATCTATTGTTGCTGAAGTCCAACAATTGGCCTACCAGGGCGTTAAAGAAATCATCCTTATCTCCCAAATAACCACTAACTATGGAGTCGATATTTACGGCCAACCAAAACTGGCCGAATTGCTCCGCGCCTTGGGACAAATTGATATACCCTGGATTAGAATGCACTACGCCTATCCCACTGGTTTAACACCCAAAGTCATAACCGCCATCCAAGAAACTCCCAACGTTTTACCTTATCTCGACTTACCCCTACAACATTCTCATCCCGAAATTCTCAGGGCCATGAATAGACCTTGGCAAGGTCAGGTTAATGATGATATAATCCAAAGAATTAAAGCAACTATGCCCAACGCCGTGTTGCGGACAACTTTTATAGTCGGCTTCCCTGGTGAAACGGAAGAGCATCATGCACATTTAGTGAAATTTGTCAAGCGTCACGAATTCGATCATGTTGGGGTGTTTACTTTCTCTGCAGAAGAGGGAACACCTGCTTATAGTTTGCCTAATCAGTTGCCCCAAGCAGTGATGGATGCCCGCCAGAAAGAAATTATGGAAGTCCAGCAGTCCATATCTTGGCAACAGAATCAAAAATCAGTGGGGCAAGTGGTTGATGTGCTGATTGAACAAGAAAATCCCCAAACAGGAGAGTTAATTGGTAGATCTGCCAGGTTTTCTCCAGAAGTAGATGGACTTGTTTATGCTCAAGGGGAGGCCAGATTAGGGACTATTGTTCCAGTAAAAATTACAGATGCAGATATTTACGATTTGTATGGTTATGTAGATTAGATTTTTTGGCTAATCGGCAATAATTTTGAAGTGGGGTAATTTCAGTTATCAGTTATCAGTTATCAGTTATCAGTATCTCAACCGAATAAGGAGGCTTGAAATACGGAATCTTCTTTTCTGTTGGTCGATTGGATATGGCGAGGAAACCTCGCCATCCCTCAACCGCTTTTTATCCTCTTAAAAGAGGAGGCGTAACTACCCAAATTTTTCGCTAAAACTTTCAGGACTTACCCACCCAAACAAGAAACCGGGTTGATTCCCCTAATTATTTTTGTTCAAATCGCCGTGACAAAAACACTTCTGACTTAATGTAAGGGCGAATGGCCATTCTTTATCAAGGACTCTCGATACAACAAATGATGCAGTAAAAAATTATTATAAAATCTAGTATCTAAAAAAAGAGCTGAGTTAAGGAAAATGTGTAAAAAATACACTAAATGTTAAGTCATTTGTTATTATGTAAATGATTATGAAGTTTAACAGGGGCCACTGAGAGTAACAAACTGTAGATTATCTAAACTGCTTGTTGAGACTAATGCTGAAGTGCGAAGACGCGGTTAAGCAAAGAGATAAAGGTAATTTTCCTTTACTGTATTCAATGGGCAACTTGAAGATACACAACAGCTTATTACTTTTAAACAGAGGCTCCAACCTGCCTTAACGTACCCAACTAGGGAGAAAAGGAACAGGGCATTTGGCCTTTATCAAAATCTCGGCAGAAGACCCACGTTCTCTTGTATAGAGAATGTCGGTATAAATGCTGGGTCATACTGACTACTTACAAATATAGATCTAAAAAATTGTAAAAACAATTTGGCCGCTGGGCTAGCGCTGACTAGGGAAGCCTTCGGATTAGCGATGTAGTGTGGATAGACCGTAACACCAAAAGAGAGTAGTAGTAATTGAGAAATTGCCCCTACCTGGAAAGGCAGGTCTTAAGAAACAGAAACCTAAATCGTGTTTTTCGGCTGTCGTCGCCATGAAAAGCGCAGCGGTGTGTAGCAGGGTTTAGGAATCCTCCACTGTGGTCTCAAGGCAGTGTTGGGAGGAGCTAAATCTGTCGTTATATTTTCAGGTTAAACCTTAACCGTTGAGAAAATACAGATATCGCTTAACTCTTAGCAGTCAACTCTAGTGCTATCAGTTGAGTGTAAATTGTGAGTGGCAAAGGCATACTGCCCTACCAATAAGCTAGCTATAACTACAGCAAATAAACTGGAAAGTTGTGGCTAGTAAGGGCTTATGAGCAGCTATGGTTGACCATAAATCCGCCTCCAAGTTGGGTGAGAAAGGAACCAGATGTAAATAGTTTACATAGGAGAATTAATGGATTTATCGTTTGCAAATTTAGGAATTTCAGAGGAGCGTGCAAATCATCTGGAAACAATTGGTTTTACCGAACCTACTCCGATTCAAGCTCAAGCAATACCACATTTGCTGGCAGGAACGGATATTGTAGGTCAAGCTCAAACAGGAACAGGTAAAACAGCAGCGTTTTCTTTACCCATATTGGAGCGGATAGATTTAAATACAAACGCAGTTCAAGCGTTAATTTTAACTCCCACTCGTGAGTTGGCACTACAAGTTACAGAAGCAATTCGTCAATTTACTGGTTTGGATAGCAAAACTCCGATTAAACGGCGGTTATTTGTTCTAACTGTTTATGGGGGTCAGTCTATTGAACGTCAGATTCAGCGTTTACAAAAAGGTGTTCATATTGTCGTGGGAACACCAGGGCGAATTATAGATATGCTTAATCGGAATAGTTTGAAACTAGATCATTTGAAAATGATGGTTTTAGACGAAGCTGATGAAATGTTGAGCATGGGTTTTATTCAGGATGTGGAAAAAATTCTGGACGCTGCACCTGTTGAACGTCAAACAGCTTTCTTTTCTGCTACTATGGATTATTCAATCCGGAAACTGGTGAATAAGTATTTGCGATCGCCAGTAACAGTCAAAGTAGCTCAACAAAAAACTACTCCGAAGCGCATTACTCAAACTGCGTACATAGTACCTCGTGGTTGGTCTAAAGGAAAAGCTCTACAACCAATTCTAGAATTAGAAGACCCAGAAGCAGCTTTGATATTTGTGCGCACAAGGCAAGCTGCAGCAGAACTGACAAATCAATTACAATCAGCAGGTCACAGTGTTGATGAGTATCACGGCAACTTAAACCAATCCCAACGGGAACGATTGTTAAGTCGCTTCCGGAATCAACAAGTACGTTGGGTTGTGGCAACTGATATTGCAGCTCGTGGTTTAGATGTGGATCATTTAACTCATGTGATTAACTACGATTTGCCTGATAGTGTAGATAGTTACGTTCACCGCATTGGTCGTACAGGTCGTGCAGGTCGGGAAGGAACAGCAATTTCGTTGATTAACCCTGTAGATAAACGGAAGTTGCGGTTGATAGAACGTCATTTGCGTCAACGTTTGGATACTCGTTCAATTCCTAAGCGCTCTCAAATTGAAGCCAGGCAGTTACAGAAATTACAGGATAAGGTGCGAGATGCTCTGAGTGGGGAGCGGATGGCTTCTTTCTTGCCCTTAATTTCTCAGTTAGGTGAAGAATACGATCCCCATGCAGTTGCTGCTGCTGCTTTACAGATAGCTTATGATGAAACTCGTCCTGCTTGGATGGGGCCTGATTATGCTCAGGAGGAAGAAGCGCCTATCTTTGAAACTCCGAAACCAAGGCTGAAAAAGCAGCCACCTAAGAAGTCTCGTAATCAAAGTTATTCTGATAAAAATCAGAAAGTAAAGGACGAGACTTATGTAGAAGAGGCATCTGTTTCACAGAATAATTAGATAATTAGGGAGTAGGGAGTAGGTAGGGACGTTGCATAAGGGCGTCCGTACAGAGTCAGGATAAATAGGAATTTTAGAGACGTGGGCGATCGCGTCTCTAATTTTTTTTAAATAGGGAGTAGGGAGTAGGGAATAGGGAGTAGGGAGTAGGATAGGGAACAATATCAAATACCCTTGGTTTGGAGAATAAATTTCTCCTATTAGTATTGTTCAATAATTAATAATTAACAATTAATAATTAATAATTACCTCTTCTTAAAACATTGAGGATTGGTTCAAAGGAATTTTTTTGTTTTTTTCTCCACGGCGAGTGAGAGGCTTTAAACCTTAATTGTTCGGTAAAAGTAAAAACTGAAATTAGTCAGGGTTTGGTGAGCAAACCCCTACGATATTAAATTTTATCGGGGTTGCACAATCAGGAATGATGAAATCTGAAAGTAGATATTTTTGAATAATTCTTTCCTCAATATATGTACAGTTGAAAATCTATTATCATTCTTTAATGTGCAACCCC
>JAAUYL010078472.1_pt1 | contig 16005 bp, 13 predicted proteins | sample 7278011 | NCBI WGS metagenome assembly JAAUYL01 (sample SAMN14350225, study PRJNA611818) | marine sediment metagenome | isolation source: surface marine sediment (1.8m) | place: French Polynesia: Moorea | collected 2018-08
AATTTGGAGGAGCATTCTGTGGTGATTAATCTGGATTTCAGAGATAGTAGGTCAAATTTTTCATACCATTTGAATAAATTCTAATGTTATTAAGTAAAAGTAATTTTTACAAAAAATATATTTAATGATAGTTTTTACTGTTTGTAATTGAAAATGAAATGGTAACATTGAAATTGACCTAAAAATTATGTTTACTTCAAACAATAAAATGAATTTTGATTTCTGACACTAGCGCCATCTGTTGCAGCTTTGGAGAATATGGAAGCTCAATTTACGTCACAATTCCAAGACAATCTCAACTTTTCGTTTGAAACAAATAAATTCAGATCTTTTCTCATTCTAATTTATGTATTTTTCTTGAATGAAGCTGATTTTTTACATTTAATTTATTAATGCAAAAAGTAAATCCCATAAGAAACGAATTTTTCCTGAGTTTTTAAAAATGTTTTTTCTGCCTCAACTTGCATTTACTGGTGTGCCACCAGTTTTGGTGGCATGAACAACATTATTGTCCTAAAGCTTTGCTAGCAGCTTTAAAAATATTCTAACACCATTTTCCACATCTGTAAGGAGCCCTCTTCTTGTCTATGAACATTAAAAATTAACTGATAGGAGGTTAAATTCATGATTTTGATCATGCCTTTGTCTACTGAAAGTCAGTAGACGGATAAATAGACATCGCGAGTGAGCATTCTTGGTTTATTTTTCTATGCGTCAATGATTCTTCAAGGAAAAATCAATATTTATAGGAACGGAGTAGAAACAATTGTTGTGTCGTTTCTTTTGGAGGTGATTGCAGCATTAGATTCTAGAAAAATGGACGAGACAAGCTGGTTTCTAAATCAAACAATATATATTTTTTAATTCACTTGGGTGCCTTTGTCGCACATGAATTGCTAATGATCTTTTAAGTTTATAAGTTTTTTGGCAGAACTCACTTGGAAATCTTTCTCTGTCTTCCTCGTGGGTCTTCAAATAAAAACCAAGGCTTTGCTTCGATGTAAACTCTTTGCTGAAGTGAAAATCAAAGTACTTATTCAATATAAACCTTCTGTCGCAGAGATTGCATGCGATTCTGTTCGAATCTTTTTTTCCTCTTTATTATGTACGTTGGCAATGTGGATCCTTAGTGCTTTTCTGTCATAGAACATTCGGCCACAAACGTCACATTTTTCCGATTTTTTTCGCACAGAGTGGATTTTTGAGTGAATTGACAACCCACTAGAGGTGCCGAATCGTCTATCGCAATCTTTGCACTGGTATTGTTTCAAACCTTGATGGACAATCTTTTCATGTTGTTTCAGGTAGGCCATTTGTTTGAACGTGCTTTCGCAAATGGAGCATGTATAGCAACTATGGGAATGGACACGTCTTTCGTGTGCCTTCAAAAGTTGATCTGTTTTGGTCACGAAGTCACAAAAGTTGCACTGGAAGTCTGGCCTTTCGCAATGTATGTTTTTCACGTGTCTCCGCAGTAGTTCAGCCACTTGAAAGGTTTTGTCACAGTGAGGGCATTTTATTAACTCACCCTCTGTCTCGTTATGGCTAGTCAGGAGGTGAGCTTTCAAGGCCTTGGGACAAAAGAATGCCCTGTCGCAGACGTTGCATTTGTTTACTTTCCTCTGTGAAGTATCTGAGTGAATTCTTCTGGTGTGTTGTGCCAGGTTGGTGAACTCTTTTTGGCAAAGGTTGCAGGTTTTCTTAGGTCCGTGAGTGCTTCTTTTGTGACAGTAGAGGTTTTGCTTGTTTGAAAATGTTTTGTTGCAGATGTCGCATGGGTGCTGCTCATTAATTTCATGGATGTTTCTCACATGCGCCCGAAGATCCAGTTTTCGATAAAAGGTCTTTTGGCAAATGTTGCACGGATAAAGAGGAGCATTATCTTTTGGATGCCGCCTTTCTATATGCTGCTTTAATTCCCGTTTTTGCATAAAATGTTTCTCGCATTTTTCGCACTCGTATCGCGCAATCCTCTCGTGAACGAAGCTGACATGGTCTTGGAGATAAGATTTTATGACAAAGTCCTTGTCACACTGGTTGCACTTGTGTCTGAGCCTGAGCTTTGCTATTTTTAAGTGTACATTTTCATGATGCATTTTTAGGTTACCATTTCTTGCAAAAGTTTTGTCACACTCCTTGCACCAAAACTCTGATTTTCCCACCATTTTTGTAAGCTACTCAAACTCCGAATGCAAACTGGAACTATATCGTAATTTTGGGTCAATTTCTTTTAGAGGCGGAGTAGCATCATTTTACAATTTTGAGCTCTAATAGAATCCAGCCCAAAACAAGAATTGCGGGCTGTGAATGGAAGCGCATCAAGTGGTTTATGATTATGCTGATAAATCAAGCCATTTGAAAGTAAATACGCGTATGAGCACACACCTTTGATATCTTTCAAGTAGCAAAGGCTTTATGTTATTTATTTTTACTCCTCCAGTCTTGGGCGTGGCTGCACTCACATGTAGAGTCAGAAGGCTATCAAACTCTCCTTTTTGCAATTCCTCCAATTTCAAATGAACATCGTGCAGTGGTGGAAAAAACCATTTTGAGTACCCAAGATTGAATATCATCACCTTTTGGTTCTTTGTATGTAGTTCGACTGCATTAGATAAACAAACTCCTACATAGAGTCTAGATGATGTTAATGCTAATGTTTGTGTAAAAGGTGTCAAGGTGAGATGGGGAAAAATCCCCCATGCTGAGATGAAATTGCAAAAAGGTAATGCTGCTTCATTCGATCTCTTTTCTTCGGCTGGGAACCGAATAAATAATAACAAGAGCGAACACCTGCTTAAAGTGGCAATAACAACAACACCACCAACTTTTAAACGCCACATGACCACCAGTTTTTTGTAAACACAGATCGATAAAGGTCGATCTTAGATAATATTAACATCCCCTTGCCAAAAACCCCAGACAATCGACATTTTTAAACGCCTAAGATTTCACACCTCGTTTCAAAAGAATGGTACACTTATTACATTCCGGAACCAATTTTGACCAATAAACAATTATGGTGATCGTAAAAGAATCAAGAATTTTATGTGCTTTTTCACGAAATTACAAATAATCTTTATTGCCACAACAAGGATAATTCCAGGACCGTTTTGAAGGCTGCCAGCATGTTGTGATCGAAAAGCGGTTACGCTATACCAAGTACCAAGTTTGATCAGCTTAGTACTAAGTATTTAGTATCGATTGCAAGATGGTTAGTATGGTTAGTATATCCCTTTGGAAATAAGTCCACACCCATGTTTTTGTGAGCCATGCCGAATTACATTTGGTCATGAGACCTCTGTGATAGATATTTCAGAGGAAGTCGGACTTATTTCAACACATTCCCTTGTATTTTATTTTATTGGTCGAGCTTATTCCAAGCTCGGAGTCGAACTTATTTCAACGCCCCAGAATAATACGTGAGGTAAGCAACAGCTCCCGAGATTTGATCGCGCAATACTTCCTCGCAATCGCGGCTTAGAAGGGGGGTCGCGCAATTTAATCCGACAATGGGAAAAAATTACGACCGAAATTGAAACTCTGTTTTCAAACCGAGAATCGGGAGATTAGAAATAAAACCCATCATGGTCAAGCAAATAATCAAAAGATCAAGTTCAAGTTTGTGTTTGTTTTATTTTAGCCATTTTATAACGAGTCATTAATTTGGGCAAGGCAGCATGGAAATAATTTATTATTTTTGCCAAGGATAAGAAAAATCTTCGAGTCTGAGCCCTCTAGCGAATTAAAAGCGTACACTAATGAACATATTTTGACACTTGGTTCCCATTAAACCATCATGATTTTTCGATTAATTAATTATCTCTCATCTCTGGCAAATATGGCTATTTCAGCATAAATACTTTGTTTCGCATATATTCCAGTTTGGAGCTTTAAAAAGGGCGTAGTTAACCCTTGTCATTGCAAAAAATCAACCTGGTCAACTTAGTTTTAAGCTTGAGAAATCGCTTAAAGTTATTAGGGGAGTGAGTGAAAAAATATTGCCCAGGGCGAATTTTAACAGAGAATTCAGACCTTCAAAGCAAAAGCAAGACTTATGTTTTATTTTCCCCTCTAACAAGTCTAAAACAAGATGGAATTCGTGTAACAAATCTGACCTAAATTCACTTTGAAAGCAGGGGGGTAGTTTTTTTGCAAACATCACAAAGCTTTCTTTTTGTTTTAGTTCGGGTCAAGTGAGATTTTATCTACCGCGACAAAGCAATTGAAACATTTATTTGAATACTTTTAGGTTTCAGGCACTCATACAAAAAGGGGTGGAAATATGCTTTCATGTTCTCGAATGGATGCGTTAAAAAGTTAGGGTATTTTTTGCCCACCGGCTGTTATAAACTCTAGGGTGGAGCTTCAACTAAAGGGAATAATTTACTAATGACAAGAGCAATAAAAACTGTCATTTATTGACCTCCCCTTTGCATTAAAATTAGAAATTACCCGACAAAAAAAATATTGTCTGCATTGCGAAATTGGCGCAAGTTTTCATGTTTGGATGGCTGTAATTAAATCCCAATTAAAACGTAAAAATTACATCAGCTTCACATTGCAAGAAAATGATTTTCCGCGAGGAGGAAGTGTGGTGCTAGTGAAATTATCTTCCTTTCTAGTTTCACAACTTTTTTTGAAATGCAATGCAAGTTGTTTATATTTTTAAATTTGGGACATTGCGTTATTTTTTGGCGAATTTCTTCGTAGACGAGAATTGTCGCTTTCAATTTAAGAATTTGTCTGACACACAAAAGCAACAGCTCAGAAAACAAGATTGCTAACTTGATCTCAAAAGAAAATTGGGGTGAGCTTTTAGGGGGGAGACGCTTGCACAGTGTCTTACCCATTTCTCGTGTCAATAAACAGCCCAAAATCCCACGTGTCACCAGGGTCAAAGTCACTGTGTTTTCTCCGTAAAGAGTTTGTTTCTTCATTGGAAAGTGAAGTGCAGTTGAATTTCTAGTTGCAAATTCGTCAGAAGTGTTTACACAAACTAAAGACATAAAAATGTGAAGCAAACATGGCAAAAATCGGGGAAATTCTGGTTGCACTGGCATTCTTAAACTATTGTCGCGGAGGGCTGAGTCAAAAACAATTACCTCAATTAGAAGATGATTACAGTCATTATGACGAAGAAGAGTATTACGATGAGACAGAATATTATGAGGAAGGCTCAGAACTTGAAGGAGAAGATGGCAGTGGAGACTACATATACTCGTATCAGGTAAATAATACTGTAATTTTTCCTGATATCCATTGAAATGAAAGTATTTCGCAATACCTACCTTCGTAGAGTTCAACGCGCGCAAAAACGCCAAAATGACACATAAAAGTTTTACCTCACCCTAACGTGCTGCAAACCTGGTCTTGCATTTATAGCAAAGCTAGGGAATTCTTGAATATTTTTGAAAAATAATAGATGACTTGAATGGCAGCAAGTTTGCTAGAGACGAAGATGCAAGCCATATCTAAGGGAAATTGATGTGCAAAGCTTCAAAAAGCTCGAGCAGACAAATGTGTGGATGCTGAAAATCTATCAATGTACTACTGCTCACCTTCAGTTTTCCAATTACCTAATAGAAAATGTATGCATCAACAGGCTTGAAGCTCTCACCCAAAATTCATATATGTGACCGATTTGATTTATAGCTCTCCTTGCACTTGGCAAATTTTTTCAGGACTATAATGAGAATTCGGAGGAGTCCGAGATGATTGAAGTCATTCCAGAAATCACCAGCTTGCCGGAGATTTTCGTCGTGCAAAAAGGAGAAACTGCAAAACTGCCTTGCAAAGCAACCGTAAGTCAATATAACAAAGTCCTGTTATATGCTCTCAAAATGATCTTGAAAATGCCAATTTTTGAAAAGGAAACTGAAATCACGACACATAATTAGTTTTTGGGGGATAAACAGCGTCCTTTGTACACTAAAACCGAAACCAAGGCAATTGGTTTGAGGTTTTGTTTTGTTTTAAAAAATGTTATTTCTTATGGAGATTTACTGATAAATCAATCAATTCTGAGAAGTCCTGACCCGAGCAGGGGGATAAAAAATTAGAGTCGTGTTTTCGTGATCTTGGCATACTTTCATTTATCATTCTTAAAGTCCACATTTTTTTCTCCTGCAGGATGCCTCCCAATTGGTCCGGATTTGGTCCCGGGACGATGGAAATGTTATTTTCACGGGAGCGATAAAAGTTTCGAGACAGGAAAATTATCGGCTAGACAAAACCGACAACACGACTCTTGTCGTCTCGAACGCGGGACCCGGTGACGCGGGGTCTTATACATGCAGGCATGGCTTTGTTGTTCTTGTTCTTCTCATTGTCATTACCCACGAGCAAAATGGCAATTGTTTACAGGGTCATGGTGAGGGCGCAAGATGAAGTCACTGTCACGCACCGATTGATGGTTAATACCCAGAGTTTTGTTGTATCACCTGTAAGTTAAAGGTTGCCTTTGCTTATTAAAGCTAGATCTATATTTTGCTCTTTCTTAAAGGTACCTGAAAATGGACCTATTGAAGTGGAAGAACAAGAGAATCTCGAGCTTGAATGCAAAATTGCAGGAGAAGATGCTCCCCAAACCACTGACGGAGAGGTTCGGTGGACTCGCGACGGTTCGAGGTTTCGTGACGGCTCTTACACGATGTCAGCGGGCGCCATCTTGAAAATTGATAACGTTACCAAAGATGACGGCGGTTTCTACTTTTGCACCGCCACTTCCACCAAAGGTGACATTATACTCCAGTCTTTGAATATCAGATTTCATTTACCTATCCTACTATCCTACAGGTGAAACAAAGTCAGCTCAGATTGAGGTACGGGTGCTGTTCTCACCCAAAGTGGTGGCTTTAAACAAAGTGACGATCCAAACAGGAAGTGGGTTAGCAGCAGAGTTCACATGTGTTGTCACTGGCCAACCTGAGCCGAAAGTTTCTTGGTACAAGGGGACAGAAGTGCTCAGACTCAATGACAGGATCATCACTGCCAATGCTGGATCCAAGCACATTCTTACCATCAACAGGTATGCCAATTCTATCAAATATCAAGGGCCAAGGCCCAAGACTATGTTTACCATGACATTTCCAGGTTGAGATCTGATGACATAGGCCAGTACATGTGCTACATCACAAATGATCTTGGTGCACATCAAAAGACACTCATGTTCACAGCCGAGGACATCATGGAACAGACACATGATTTGGAAAAGACTTCCAATTCAGGGTATCACAACTTCAACATTGCGAGCTTGGTTTTTCTGATGTCAACCATTTGTATTTAGGATGTCAGAGAGGAAGGCTGGAATTGTGTCAAGGAAGCTGGAAGAGTTGGCAGAAAAGACAACTTTGGACAGGGAGGCCCTGGAGCTTTTCCGTCAAAGAGTTGAAGCTGACATGGCCAGTCTCAGAAACCTGACATACAGGGCAATATCTCAAGGTAAATAAATTCAAGTCTGATTTAGTTGTGAAGTTTCTTCATGGGTTCCATCTTGCAGGGAACGAAGGATCCAGTTCTGACACCATGGAACAGTCAGTTTTCTCAGATCTCCAGCGCCTCCAAATGGAATTGGGAAGCTTGAAGACATCCTCTGAAAGATCCATAAGGGACCTGGTAGATTTCCAAAGAAAATCCATGGACGACTTCCAGATACTCTGGGACCATGTCAACGAGCTCCAAGAAGTCTCCAATCTGACAACTAAAAATATGGAGGACATTTATGACAAAGACATTCTCAGCCTTCAAAACTTCAAATCCACCACTGAAAACGAGATGGCAAAACTTAGGTAACAAAATATAGAACCTTTCCAACAAGTACTTGTAACTATTCCTGAAGGTCTGAAATGGATGAATTTCTGTCCTTGACAATGCCTGATGGAGAGCTGAAGAGTGGTGGTTACACTGAAGACTCTGTTACTCAAGACGTGTCCACAGAACTTCTTTGGACCAAAAGAAAAATTGACAACCTGGAAGATGACCAGAAGAGGACAAGGGACAGCATGGCCAAGATGCAAGAGTCCCAAAACATCTTGACAACAGAGATCAACAAGATCTTCCAAGACATTGACGCCTTCAAAAAGGAAGCCCAATCCTTGAACCAGGATCAGCTCAGGTTGCAAAGGGAAATCCAGAGGATTGAAGATGTTGACATGACTGACATGAAGAACGAATTGACTGAACATGATAGAGCTCTGAACGATTTTGAACATTTCAAGGAGAAGGCCATCACAGATTTCAATGAAGCCCAGGGAGCAAATGAGGACAGGTACTGACCAAACATTAAAGTTGTGAACCACAACAATCATTTGTTGACATTGCAGGTTTACTGTGGTTGTCAAGGAGATGCAGAAAATCAAGAGCCAAATCTACTATTTGCAGCAGTCCATCCTTCAATTGAGAAACCCTGAAGTCTTCAGTCAAGCTGGAGAAAATGGGTTTCCAACCACAACCACAGAAGGATCTGTGGTGCCATTGCCACCAAAACAATCGGATGACAATTCCTTCGAAAGTGAGTCCATTCTTTAAATCTGTAAGCACAATTTGATTTGAACCATTCATTTCAGACGCTATGGATTTGAAAACATCCGACAAGAAAGTATCCAGGAGACTGAACAAATTGGAGGACAAAATCTCAAAATGTGCCAAGCAGAATGATCTCGCCAGAGTGTCTTCGGAAATAGAGACCAGCTCGCGACAGTTTTCATCTGCAATTGACAGTGTAAACGAGCAGGTCTGGAGCATTCAACAGTCCACATATTTTAAGATTCTATACGAAAATCAACCTTTTCTTCTTTTGTAGGTTAGATTGTTGAAAGAGGCTGCTGATGGCCTCGAAAATGGCCTCTCTGCGTCAAACCGGAAGTCAGCTGCAAATGAGAACCGGATATTTGACCTCGTGGCCTCTCAGAAAAAGTACAACGTTATCATCAGAGGAATTCGACAAGAAAAGCGATTGGAGCGTCCATCTCATTTGGAAGCTTTGGTCAAAAGGTTTTTCGTGGAGATGCTAAACCTGAATTCAATGAGCTTTGACGAGGTAAGCACTTAGTTAACATTATTTATTATATTTATTGAGTATTTTTTATATTAGGTTGAAAGGATAAAACCTGTGAAAGAGGGAGACGTTGTAAATAATGGTGCTCCGGTTCAAGTGAAATTCCCTAATATTCGTGAAAAGGTCAGGATTTTACAAGCGGGACGAGCAGCATCGAAATTACTAAAGGAAGCCGGTATAACCGTTGGCGAAGACTTTACAGAACAGGTTAATTCTCTTTAATAATATCCAATCGAATTATTTATAACCGTTAATTTTTTCAGGTTTTAAAGCACCGCCAGAGATTGGCAGCTTTTGCAAGAAGGAGAGCGAAGCAGACGAAGAAAAAATGGGCCTTGAAATACGACGAGCTCTTTTTCAATGGAAAGGTGTTTGTTTTTGACGAGACACAGAATCGGGTTGTGCCAAAAAATGTCTGAGAAATAAATAAATAATCGATCCTAGCGCCATCTCTTTCCGTTCACAATTTGTCTTGTCCAACGTCTCTCGACTTCGGACATTTTGATGGGCTGATATGCCCTTTTGCCTCGTCAGGCACCAATAACATACACATCACCCATAACCTGTGATTTTGATGAAAGATTTCCTATTATATATTACACGGCCAGGATGTGACGTACCAGAATTTGGTCGGTTCTACGACAATACCCTCCCCTTCTCCTTTAATAGTGCAGGGGGTGTTTTGACGCAAAACCGACATTTGGACGTGGGGTCAACTAGGGTCTCCCCTATCGCAGGACTTTCAATACAAGATGTATCAGGGTAAAGGTGATTTCACATAAGAAATGCAGCCCCTATTGTTTGTTTGCCAAGATTATGTGAAAACGATAATAGCCACAACAAGATAGATATTTTGATTCTCATTCGAACCAAGGTGCGAAGGTGAAGGGGGTATCCCAGGGGCATCTTGAAACAAAAACAAGTTTTCACAACAAAAACAATCTTGGTTCCGGCAAAAAACGTCTTTAGTAGACTCAAAATTCGATGACAGCTCCTCTTTGGTTTCATTTATTTGATGTCAATCAATGTGACAAATATTTTACCAGTTTTCCCCGGATCAAATTTTCCTGTTAAAATGCTAATAGCGTCTCGCGCTTATTTTATGACATTTTTGAAAAATCTCTCTGAGCATCTCCCTTGAAAAATGGACAATCAAAATGTCTTGAGCATAATTTGATATTTCGTAACCCCATCCACTCACCAAAATCTTATTTTTTTAAAGATTCTTGTGACAAACTACAATTTTACTCCTACGCTAAAATAACTTTTAATCCAATTAACATTTTTTAAGTGGTTGCAAAATATCAAATCCCCATATATCACAAAGCACTTAACATTTAAAACGGAGAATTGGAACTTATCACAATTCAAAATATTAAAGAAATTAAAAATGATCGATAATTGAAATTCTGAATGCGATTTCGCGAGGTGGAAAAACAGCGTTTTGTTCGGGTTAATTTATAATAATCGCGTGTCGGTAGCCGTTTTCAAAAGCCAGAGAGAGGCACCTCAAAACATGTGTCATACATAAATCACGGCACAGTGCATCCATCAAGCTAGATTTGCCCATTCCAGTACAGCAAGTAGGAGGCACTGTGTTTAGAAATATTACATTAAACTTTAATATAGGAGACCACACGAGATTTTTAGCAATGTGGGTGGTTACGGAAAAAGTTACATCTTTGCAATCTTATAATTTCTTTCCGATTTAAAAATGGTTTTAGATCACAGTTAATCATACTGCACAGTTCCTCTTTTAAAAGAAGATCTTGTTATGGCATCAACTGTGGAAAATTCAAGGCCTGTGTCTGTTTGTTTGGCGGGGAGAAGGTGGCCAAATTCTGAAGATTATGCAAAATATGCCCATTCTCTCGATGTGTGGGTAAATTCCCGCTTGGCGCGAGACTGTGTCAAATTGGTTAATGCGACAGGAAAAGCCCGCGAAAATTCAAAATGTCTTTTTTATGGGGTGACGGTCAATTTTAATGACAGAGTTTAAAGGAAATCAAAGAAAAAAAGGTTTTGAGCGGAGCGTGGCACAGTGACATGGCGTTACGATTTATGACTGCAACGTGCCTACACTTTTAAGCTGTGTCGGCATTTCGTACACGTGGTTTTGGACGCCTATATATTTTAATGTTTGTTTTCATGCCAATTTGTTATTTTCTCCAATTCTCAAAGAGTTGCAAATATGTGAATTTTTTTTCTTTTTTTGCTTGACCACATGCTGATTTTTGCATCTTGTTAATGGCAATTTGCAATTAATTTTTGAATTAAAATCTCTGCAAGTTTCTCTTATTTTCTCTAATATAGATATCACAGATTTTTTGTGCCACTGCATAAACATATCAGAAGAAAGACCTCAACTCTATACCATCTATTGAAAAGAGTATTTATCTCAAGTCATTGCTAAAACCATAATCTAAGCAATGAAGTCCCAATCTGTGAAGCATCTGAGCCCAAAATATTCTTTTTCAGTATAGAGAAACTACAGGATGGCTGAGGTTCTGAGGTCACATTTGAACTTTTGAAACAGTTGGAATTCTTTTTGCCGCCAAAAAGCGTCATGCATATTCATGGAACAAATCATGCAGCGCCATCTAGCGGAGAAGACGAGAAAAAACGCTAGGTACAAATTTCCAAAAGCAATACAATGAGCTACCGTGATTTAACCAGACTTTTTAGGTTTTCATTTAACAATTTGAACCCAGCCTTTGTATTTCAAGTTTAGCCAGAATACAAACAAAACAAAGCAGCAGTTTTTCCACGATATAGTCATAGGAAATAGACTCTGTTTCAATATTTTTTTCATTAATTACCAGGAACTAAAATACAAAGAGAACTGGGTTAGTTAAATACTTTTTTGTTTACACTTTTTATCATTGATTATGGTCGATAAAATGAAATGCTAATTTTCTAATCAGCGTTGCGAAAAATCGGCAAATCAGCGTAAGACAAAGGCGAAATAAAAATGCGAATCATGGCTATTTTTTAATGTTTTCTGGGCCTTTTTCAAGGCTTGAAAAAGCCTATATGAAATTAGTATTTTTCAACAGCTGCTCGCGCACACAATTTCGTATTCAGAAAGTAAAGTAGGGTGACTATCAGTTTTTCAAAAATTAAAAAAAAAACATGAGCACCTTTATTGCCAGTTTCACATAAGTTTTGGTAACCAACCACTTGCCTGAACTTGACTTTTAGTGCCTTTGAAAAATTTGACGCAGCATCCAATGACTTAATATACCCGGCTCATGCACAGTGGCTTCGTTTGCAAGTCATATTAGCTGAGGATATATTTCTTGAACCCCAATTTATTTTCGAGCGAAGCGATGCAGGCCTTCGCTCGCTCCTTTACCCAGTGTTGACTTTGGACGCCAAATTATAGTTTATATTTTTAGCTAGCATCTGGACCCTCATGCTTAGAGCATTAATTTTCAGGGTCGCACTTCATGCAGCAGTGAATCTTCATTTTTTTCTGTCGCAAGACAGTTGCCCTTCTATGCCTTCGCCTCAACTACGGAACCATATTTCTGGGGACTTGGTATTCACATGAAAAGAGCCAATTAAAAAGAGTAAAGGTTTCCTTAGAAAACGGTGAATTATGAAACCAAGGTTAAGGGGGTCAAAACATGTAATAACCATTATATTTTGTTATAAGAAAAGGACAAATGTGAACGCATTTCCTTAAAAGAAGAACAGTTACGGTACTGGCTCAAAGATGGCGCTTGGTTCGAAAAAGAGAAAGCTGTCCACCGAAGTAAATAAAGGCCACTGCTGGCAGGCCTTTTTTGTGGTGCATGGTAGCGCCAGCTGACTCTTAACTTTGTTATTCTTTTATAGTCCCTCTTATAATTCTCTTCCCAAGACCAAGGGTACCATCTTAAAACAATGTTACTGTTAGCTAAACATGTAGATATAGTGTTGTGTTTGAATAATTGATATTAATGCTCACCATCAGTTAGAAATGGATGCAGCAGGCAAGAATGGAACAGAAGATCATGGTTAAAAGACAATAATAGCACAAGCCTGACCTCTCCAGAGAGGCGCTTTTTTGGCAAAAACACCCTGTATATTATTATTCTATAGAAAAAAAGAAAGAATATAGTGCAAAACAAAAGCAAGAGCAACAAAAAAGATAAAACAGTGGCTTCTCTTCAGTCTCAAGAGGAGGTTGTTTGTTATTGGTTTTACAGATTTTCTGTGAAAATGAAGATTGTCATTGACAATGTCAGCGACGGAGACGCGATTCCTCACAGGCTTTTGCTTGTCCGAGGTCGAGTTGAGAACCTAGATTCCAGTGTTTTAGATGGTAAGAACATATAAACAATTGCATTACTTTCATTTTGAAAAGATTTACTTTTATTGTTTCTAGACGACAATGACTTGCAAAAACAAGATGACCCGCTTGATTTGCTCCGGTCACCGATTTTGTCACCGAGCTCCGGACCTAAGCGCTTATTGGTTACTTCCAAAACCGAAGCCAACTCTCGTTACTCATTGGTAGAGTCGATCAAGCTTGGTCCTGGCGGGAAATTCAAACTGATCATCCGCCTCAAACCAGGAGCAAACTGGTTCAGCTTCGAGTTCTGCCGAATCGTGAAACATCTCTTTGTCAGTTGCTCGGCGAAGATTGCTCAAGCTGAGCAATCGCACAAGATCAAATTAATTTACATAGTCAACGCAGACAATCCCAATGGAGAATTTCAGGTCAGAACGTCTCGGAAAGTTATCAAGAAAAATCACGCAACCTTTCCAATATTTTTTAGGCTCCGGATGGTGTTCAAAATGATCTCTCGTCGGCGATCAGGAGGATTTCAACCGCTGGATCGTTGATTCAATGCTTCATGTCGGACAGCCTCGACGCTCACGGGCTCGGGCGGAAAACGGTAACCCCATTAACCCGCTCGCTTTTTCAAACTCTATACAAATGCCAAGTTTTCAGATTCAATTTGCTCAAAACTACGATGATGAGGACCAGAATCAGAGTATCCTGGACGAGGCAATGCCTTCGGTTTTTGTGTTCAAGTCAAGCCTGACCAAATCTGAGTCTCATAAAATGGGGCAAAATGAGCTGTGGAACTTCCATGCAAAAGAACTGATTCAAGCCTACCAAAACCATGACGATCTCAACTGTATCAAATACCTTGCAATCACCAGTGCCACGACGTAAACAAAGTCATAAATGAATGTTATTAAATGGGTGTGTTAATTTTGTTTACATTTTCAGGTACGAAAATCCGAAGCAAATCAAATTCATCGACCACGAGCAGGTGGTCAAAATGACAAAGTCTCACGTCGCTCTGGGAGGAGGTGGCTTGGCATTGATAGGCTCAGGCTGTCTCTATTCTTGGCCGGAGAAATTTCAAGTAAAATTATGAAATCATTATTGTCTAAATTAAAAAAATCCTTTTATTGTTACAGGACGTACAATCAACGCTGTTAGATAAAACTAAAATCGACACCAACTTGGTGATGGACGATTCAGCGTACAGGTGAAAAAGGAATTAAAATAATAATTTCGTTATTTCACCAATATATCTATTATTTTTAGAGGGACAATCGGTGGCTGTTTTGCGACGACTTTAGGAGCGGCAATTCATGAACTAGGACACACTCTTGATCTTGGACACAGCGAAGCTGGAATTATGGCGCGAGGTTTCGACGACCTCGACAAATTTTTTACAGCCTCTCGCAACGAACAAACTGCCACTGCCGCCATTTTGCAATCAGGTCTGAAATTTTGCGGAGCCACGAGAAAAGTAGCACCTAAAAAGCCGGAAGAAATTCCGGGAAAATCCACTGTAAACGAATCCGGAGCGTCTCAACAAGATCCCACGAGTTTTCTCGAGCAGTACCAAAAGCGAAAATATTATCGGAAAATGGTCCAAGATTGCGGAGGAGCATACTGGTCGAGGTCTTGTGCCTTGATTTTGAGCTGTAACAAGTGAGCAATATTTTTGAAATCATCCATTATTTTTCTGAGTATTTTTGTTTTTCCTTTTTTAGGTGGTTAAATCGCGATCAAGTTCTGGAAGAATCCGCGATTGAATTTGATCACAGGACAAATTCAGTTCTTGGTTTGAATGAGGATGGTATTTGCGTGGTTGAAATCAGAGATGAAAATGGGACGGTAAGATAATCACCATAAATCAATTGGGTAATTGAAAGTTAATGATATATTATTTAGGTTTTGCACTACGAAGAGCCCGAGTTTTCAGAGGCCACCGGCCGAAAATTACATCGAATCCAGCGTCCGGATTTGCTTGTGGATCAAAATGTTCTCTTCGCGACTGATTTCGCCGGAAACACCCTGAAAATCGACGTCTTGCCAATAGAGTTTTAAACTAAAAGTTTGAGCTACCGATTACAAATAACTGACATTCTCATAATTCACATTGAAATCACTTTGCCAAAGTAAAATATGTAGTTCGTGCCTTGAAATCACTTGCCCTGCCTGAAAATACACTTAATGTGGTCACTTTTTGAAAGTTTCCCGCCGACGTTTGAATTTCACAACAAGTATGAATCAGAAGGAAACAAAGTCAAGCTCAACTTTAATATTTCAAATAATTTACAAAATTGAGCTCACATGCTATCAAGTCAATACATTAGAGTTATCAAAAAAATGTCTTGCTTGGAAAATGTCCAATTTTAACCACAGCGTTAACCCAGTCGGCTGTCTTAAATTGAGAGCAAATACTTTTTGCCTCCAACTTTGTTGCTTTGCTCAACAGTTGTCCTTGTTTATTGTGAAAGTGGATTTTGACTTTTGAGTTAAAATTCAGAATTTTCTTTTCAAGTGTCAAGTGAATGAGAGTTTGATTCAAGGCTCTCAAAGATAGCCAGTGCCATTGACAGTCGAGTTTGACCTGCTCCTTGCTCCTTCTGTGATTTCATTCGTTACATTTGTGGTGACTGAGGACTTTTCCAGAAGAAACAGCATTGAATCC
>JAAUYL010019700.1_pt1 | contig 15966 bp, 12 predicted proteins | sample 7278011 | NCBI WGS metagenome assembly JAAUYL01 (sample SAMN14350225, study PRJNA611818) | marine sediment metagenome | isolation source: surface marine sediment (1.8m) | place: French Polynesia: Moorea | collected 2018-08
ACCAAAATAAATATGGTTCTGATGAAATTGTAATGATTACTCTTAAAGATGTTATTAAACGTTTAAGCAACTTTTTACCAGAATACCAAAATAAATATGGTTCTGATGAAACTGTAATGATTACTCTTAATGCTTTACAAGAATATTATGATTTTAATTTAGAACTTGGTTTAGAGAATGAGACAAATGAGACGGCTTATCAAACTATTTCTAAAATTAAAAATAACCTTCCCTCAGATAATCATCTCTTAGGGAAAGAGGGTGGAACTAAAACATTCAAAAAAGCTGATATTCAAGCATTAGCAAAAATAGATATTACAGAATTTTTTACTTCTCGATATAGTATCCGCCAATTCACAGATGAAGAGGTGGATATATCATTAATAGAAAAAGCTGTAATAATGGCTGAAAAAACACTTTCTGTTTCTAATTGTCAATCCTGTAGAGTATATGCTTTTAGTGAATAAAATAATAAGCAAAAAAAAAGGTTTTTTTGTCAAAATGGTAATAGAGGTTTTGGAGATAAAGCTAGTAAAGTATTAATTTTCACCTCTAATTTAGAACACTTTGGCTCTATAGGAGAAAGATATCAAGGTTGGATTGACGGGGGTATGTTTTCTATGTCATTAGTTTATGGGTTGTATTCTCTTGGTTTAGGAACTTTTTGTCTCAATTGGAGTGTTAAAAATAAACAGGATAAGCAACTAAAAATGATTGCTGGAATTCCAGATTCTGATTTAGTAATTATGATGATTACAGTTGGTTATTTACCTGAATAATTTAAGGTTAAACAGTATCCCTGAAAGCCTCTCAAGGAAGTATTGATAATTGGAAATAATTAGAAAAAATATCCTTAATTTCCATAAATTATTAGACTCTTTCTGAACTTTGTTCATATCTGAAAAATATTCAAGACAATTACTTTCGAGAATTATTATGAGCGATCTATTACTTACCATTTTTTTGCCAATATCTTCTTTATTAATTTCCACTTATGCTTTATTGCTGTGGATTATTCGGATATTGGGTTTTGTTCGTCGTCTTCCTAATTCGGCAATTATTCTACCACCTGCTGCTCCAGGTAGTTTAGGAGATGAAGCAATGGTTTGCGCTTCGATAGACTATCTCAGCCAACAAGGAATAGAAAATATTAGTCTCATAGAGCATACTCATAAGCAGACATATCCAGTTGATGTAATTGAGAATATAAATGTGAGAAATTTCTTTATGTATCAAAGCTGGTATAAATTTATTGCCTCTTTTATATATGTAGGCTGGAAAGTTAATCAATATGAAAGATTTTATGCTCTTGGTGCAGATGTGATGGATGGATATTATTCTAATTATTATACTTTTAAAACTGTCAAAATTGCAGAAATAGCTTCATTTATTGGTTGTTCAACAGGAATTTTAGGTTTTAGTTGTAATCGTCAACCAACAAATATTTCCAAACAATTACTCAGTGCATTACCGTCAAGTGTTCGACTTAATGCAAGAGATAAAATTTCATATCAAAGATTAATTGATTCAATTTATCACCCTATTAATTTAGTAGCAGATTTAGCTTTTTTATTAAAACCTGTTGAACAGTCGGATAAATTAGCTAGGGTATTGGAATGGGTTAATAGTCAGAAAAGTCAAAATAAGATTGTTTTGGGAATTAATATTCACATCCTACTACTAAAAAAATTAGAGGGAATCACAGCTAATGATTTGGTTCAAGTTTTAGCTGAAACTATAACAAAATTGCACCAAGATAATTCACAGTTAAGTTTTATTTTTTTACCTCACGATCGCCGTAAAATCAATGGTTTTAATGATAATTTTTTATCAAAAAAAGTAATAGAAAGTCTTCCCTCTGAAGTTGCTTCATCCTGTTTCAAAATTCCTTTTCCTTGTTTAGCTAGAGAAATTAAGGCAATAGTTAAACATATAGATTGTGTACTTACTGGTAGGATGCACTTAGGCATTGCTTGTTTAGGGCAGGGTACACCAATTGCTTGTATTACTTATCAGGGAAAATTTCAAGGTCTCTACCAACATTTTAATCTTGAACCTTTATTTATTGAACCGAAAAAACTATTCGTTCCTAATCAAAATGAGTTAGTAGAATTAGTGCATAAATTAATCGAGCAAAGACAAAGTTTGCACGAACAAATTATAAGTAAACTTGATGATGTCAAAGAACTTTCCCAAGCAAATTTTACTTCAATTATCTGATTTTTTTTTCTAGCTGAAGGCAACTTTCAACTTAATTTGATATCAGGGAAAATTCAAGGTTAAAAAGAGAAACTAAACTGTCTAATCGTTGATTTATATAAAGGTTGGCAGAAGACCCACGTTTTCCTGTAAGGAAGCGTCGGGATGAATACCAACCCATGCTATAATAATACCGCTTTAGTGTTAGTAATTAGGTTGAAAACATTGAAAGCTAGATACAAATCAGGAATTAGTTTGGTTCAAAGATGTAGCATCTACACCATTACAAAAATCTCTGTAAACATGAGCATATAAGAATTTATTTAATAGTTGTACTGGAAAACGTAAAAGTATCAAAGTTAATCCTCCTAAATTCATGCATTAGAAAGTCAAAGCAAACTGCAAGAAAAGTAGGTGCTAATTATAAGATTGGTCAAGATAAAATCTATCTACTAAAAGTAGGTAAGATTAAAGGAATAGCAGAAAATAAATTATCCCAATTTTTCTACTAATCGCGTTAACTGGTTACTTCCTACTCCCTTACTTTTTCAATTTCTTCCCTACTCCCTACTCCCTCCGACCTACTCCCTTATTTTCATAGCTAATGGGATAATTTTTTATTTGGAAGTCCCTAAAATAGTTTGGTCTAGAGAATTACCTAGTGCAAGATGGCGGAAATAACTGACCAGTTACAAAATCCTAAAAGCCTTACTAACCAATACTTTTAAATGCATGACTTTTAATTTCCGCGTAGTGGCAATAGTATAATTTGACATAAATTAATGTATTTCACATCTACTGTGAAATATTATAGAAAAACTTATCCAATAGATAGTAGCGAATAAAATTATGAAATTAATGCACGATGGACTCAAAGATTTTTTGCTTCTAGAAGAATATATTGAGTCTCAAAAAATCGGATTTATTTCTTTAGAAGTTCCTCTTCCTAAATGGATTCTAAATTTCAGTCAATCTATTAAATACTCAATAGGTTTACAGGTTCGCCGTGAGTATCGCCACATTTCTATGGGTTTAAAATCCCTCAAATTTTCTGATGTTGATACTATTTTTATTTTTGAGCTTTACAATCAACATTTGTTATTTGTTATGCCTTTATTCGCTCTCATGGCATTACGAGGGAAAGAAGTTTTAATATGTTTACATGGCAATCAACAATTTGCCATGACTAACAAAATTAAATTTTTGGGATTACTCTATCTAAAAGCTTATTTAAAGCTATTTAAAAATCTCAAAGTTGCTACTTTTGAAGTAGATGATGATGTACTTCCTGAGAAATTTAGATTACCAGATACATCTAAATATATAATTCCTCATCCTATTATTAGTGAAGCTAAACCTAAATTCTTACCAGGAGAAAGATTACCTTCTAATGCGGCGATTAAAATTGGTGTTGTGGGAATGATTCGCCCAGACAAACCAATTGCTCAGGTAATTGATAAATTACAAGAATATATTAAATCTTCTGAGCATCAATGCGAACTCGTAATTGGAACACCTTTTGGTCAAAAACCAGATTATTTAGACCAACTAAATGTCACTCTTTATGACACTACTAAACAAGAAGACTATATCAATATTTTAACTGAAATAGATATTTTAGTAATTCATTATGACAAAGAGCGTTATTACTATCGAACCAGTGGAGTAATTAGTGATGCTGCTTCTTGTGGATGCTACATTATTGCTTCTGATTATCCTGTTATTAAACATCAAGTTAATTGGCCGGAAAAAATTGGTTCTACCTTTTCTAATTTTGATGAAATTTCTACTCTTATAGATGAGGGTATAGTTCATATTCGAGAAAAGGGGCAGGATAATCACTGGTTGTGGCGAGAAGGAAGAAGTGCAAAAGCTATAGCGAAAATTTTATTTCCCGATAACTATAAATCAGAAAATAAGGTTGATAAAGGTGACTATTCTGAATTAGGGAATAATAGCTGACAGACTGTTTTTAAGATTTTTCAATATGGATAATGGATAATGGATCATTAGAAAATGTTTAGAGTTAGATAGAAATAGGGAGAGAAAATTAGAGATTTAAAAAACTATTTCATTATTTCATTATCAATTATTAGGAGATGCTTTATACCCTAATTTTTTGGTAAAATAATTATGAAGAGATGTGGATCAACTAAATATTCAACCTGGAATAAGACTATAGATGGAAATTAGTCGACAGTCAGGAAGTATTAGTATTCATACTCCTAAAATTATTGTTAAAAATAAGTGACAAATAATTGTTCTTTACTAAAAACAGGAAGTCTCAAGGCTCCCCTTTTAAGGGGATGAAAAAAATATTCACCATGCATATTTCAAGGAAGAGGCTAAACTCGGAGGTACTGGTAATTGATAATTGAAATTACCTGTGTTCTCTATTAAATATTCCCTATTCCCTATATTCTAATTATGAATAATCTGCGAAAATTCTCTTATAAATATCCCACTCTTGAACCAGGAATTTTAATTAAACGTTATAAAAGGTTTCTGGCAGATATAGAGTTAAAGTCTGGAGAAATTATTACTGCTCACTGTGCGAATACAGGTCCGATGACTGGAGTTTCTATTCCAGGAAGTAATGTGATGGTTTCTCATAGTAATAATCCTAAACGAAAATTAGCTTATACTTGGGAATTAATTGAAGTAAGGGATAATGAACCGACTTGGGTGGGAATTAATACGGCTTTGCCAAATCGAATTATTAAGTTAGCTTTGGCAGAATATTTGTTTCCTGAATTGAGAGATTATCAGGAAATTAAAACGGAAGTTGTTTATGGGAAAGAAAGGAAAAGTAGGGTGGATTTTAAGTTAATTACCGAGACTCAAAATATTTATCTTGAGGTGAAGAATACTACTTGGGCAGATCGACGAGTTGCTTTATTTCCAGATACGGTTACGGAGAGGGGGCAAAAACATTTACGGGAATTAATAGAGGTAGTTGAACAAGGGGAAAGAGCTGTATGTTTGTTTTTGATAAATCGTGGTGATTGTTATCAGTTTGCTCCTGGAGATATTGCCGACCCTGATTATGGTAAACTTTTAAGAGAAGCTATGATAAAAGGGGTAGAAATTTTGCCTTGTAGATTTGCAGTTACTCCTCAAGAAATTCGTTACTTAGGTATAGCAGAATTTATTAATTAAGATATTGAATGTTGGGTGAAAAAATATCAAAAAAATATTCAACAGCTTCAAGTATAAATCTCTATTATTTTTTGATAAATAGCAGGTGACTTTAAATTAAGTTGTCACAATTGTTTGATGCTTTAGTGTTGCGTATGCCACAATAGACATCTCCAGAAAAGAGGGAGTAGGGAGTAGGGAGTAGGGAGTAGGAGGAAATAATTGACTCGATAATTGATTGGATTTTTTATTTTTGGAGATGTCTAATAGTGGCAAATAAATTTTATGTTTTAAATTTGTAATTAACTTGATTCCTTCATACAGATTAACTTCTCAGAGTGATTTAATAGATAGCAGTTGAAGTAAAGGAGATGTAGATTTTCTTTTTAAGACTTTCCTGTTCCCTTTACACCGATATTTGCATATCCTGAGTACCTTGCTAACGGCTGTAGGAAAATAAATATACACTCAAAAATCTGTGTCATGGTAAACATTCAGCTATTAGTCAACAATACATTGAGATTGACAAGGAATTTAGAGCTTTATTTCTAGAAGGCGATTTACATTGTGTCTATGAGAAGAGTATTACTGAAGCAAAATTTGTTGGAAATTTAAGTAGATTACATTGGGAGGGAGGAAAAGCTAAAATTGTCTTGGATAAAAATTTTTTAGAACGAATAAAATATTGTTGTAAACCCATATTTGAAAATTGTGAATTAAGATATACAGGGCTAGATATAGCTTTCGATAAAGATGATAAACTTTGGCTGATTGAAGCTAACTCTGCACCAGGATTCAATTATTTTGTGAGAGACTGTGGAGAAGAATTAGCAATAGAATGGTATAGGAAGTCTCTCCTATCAATCTTCTGCAAATAGTCTTAGGGACTTCCAAATAAAAAATTATCCCATTAGCTATGAAAATAAGGGAGTAGGGAATAGAGATTCATTAATGGATAATGGATAATGGATAATTACAAGAAGGTTAAAACCGTACGGGAATTGAATATAAGGAAATTCAAGAGCACTTTTCTCTTTTGGGAGATTGGATATGGCTAGGTTTCCTCAGCATTCCATCCTAAGGTCATGCTCCGCTTTCCGACCGCTTTTTACCCCCTTAAAAGGGGAGGCGCATACCCACAATTTTTCAGTAAACATAAGAATAATTGGTAGTCCTAAAGATGTAAGGATGTGAGTTACTAAATACCTTCAATTGCCACAAGTTAAACGAGTAAAATCATTACTTGTTTACCACTACCGAATAATTAAGACGCTCCTAGCTAATAATTATCAAAAAGGTTTCAAATGTTTGTATTAATTACTTAATAATTGAAGTGTTGCTTAAGTATAGCAATACTTTATCATCCAACCAGATTTATATCTGCCTTAACCCAGCTAATACCATTTCTCAAAAAGAATGCTATACCCGATCAGGTGGGGAGTTTGGGGAGTTTGAGGGTAGAGACGTTGCATACAACGTCCGTACAACATAAGAATAATAAACATTAACTGGGCTGTTTTTAGCAAAAAAGTGATTTACCCTGTGTTAATTACTTAATAACTGAAGTGCGACCTAAGTATAGCAATGCTTTTGGGAATTGGTATAATAAACTAGGTTTCTAGTTTGATAATTTTGATAAAAATATCAATTATTGTTAACAAACCCGGTTTCCCACTGTTTGAAGATTTATTTTTATAGATCTTTTCTAAAATGACTACTTCTGTGAGAATTGAGGTGTTTCTTAAAAGTATAGAATATAGCAGTTATTATATTCATACATATTCATTTTTTTTCTTCTCTGTTCTCTGTTTCCCGTTCCCTGCTCCCTAAAAGTATCCAATATCTCACAACTTAAATCATATTGCTATAGTAAAACCAACATAACAAAGAAGAACAAATGCTAAGATTATCCCGGAAAATCTCTCTAGGAATCACAATACTTTTACTTACACTTACCAGTGGATGTTCTCTACTTCTCAAACCATCTCCCAAAGTTCATATCACTTTAGGTAACCCAAGTAATGCCACAACTTCTATCGAAAATTCAGATAATTTTTTAATGGAAAAACCCCAATATGTATTGTCATATAACCGAAATAAAGGAACAGCAAATTGGGTGAGTTGGCAACTCAATAAATCTTGGTTAGGAAATGTAGAAAGACAGGATGATTTTCGCCCAGATGAGAGTTTGCCTGAAGACTGGTATCAGGTCAGACCAAATGATTATAGAAATAGTGGTTATGACCGAGGACATTTAATTCCTTCAGCAGACCGGACTGCTAATGAAAATGATAATTCAGCCACATTTTTAATGACAAATATAATTCCCCAGAGTCCAGATAATAATCGGGAAACTTGGCGGGAGTTAGAACAATATTCTCGCGAACTTGTACGACAAGGAAATGAACTTTATATTATTGCTGGAGGATATAGAAAAAAATCAACTCTTGCCAGTGGAAAACTAACTATTCCTAGTCGGACATGGAAAATTATCGTAGTTTTAAAACCAGGTAGTGGTGTAAGAGGAGTTAATAAAAATACTAGAGTTATTGCAGTGGATATGCCTAATTCTAATCGGATTAGAAGTGATTGGAAAGCTTACCGAGTTTCTGTAGATAAAATTGAAAGTGCTACTGGTTATGATTTTCTTTCAAAAGTTCCTCAAGAAATTCAAGATGCGATTGAAAGTCGAGTTGATAATTAGTAGAAAAGAGGGAATAGGGAATAGGGAATAGGGAATAGGGAACAGTTGGAAAAACATTTTTATAGTCTAAGATTAATCATTTATCAATTATCCATTAATGTATATATCTATCGACTTATCTACTTTTCTTATTCCTTCTGCCTTCTTCCTTCTTCAAAAAATCCTGAAATGAACTGTATTGATTTATAATATTTAAGTCTCAATAGAAACTGTAGCTACACCAGCATAATCTCCAGAATTAGTCTTACCAATTATATAAACATCAATTTCAATTTCACCCACTTTATAGACTTTTAAATCACTTAAATATTGTTTCATTAGCCTGACAATTGCCTGATATCTTTTCACTTTATTAGCTTCTTCTGAATTATGCCAATCTTTACGAGTAACTACACCTTGAAAAAAGGTATCAAATTCTATAACTTTAATTGGAGTATCCAAAGAATGTTTAGTAATTTTCAAAACCACTTCATTATCTAGTAAAATTTTTTCACCAAATTGCCAAGTCAAAGCTTCCAAGGGATAATCAGATTCACTCATCCATAGTAAACCTTTTGCTGTTTCATGTAGTAACTCAAAAATTTCTAAATTAGTTAGAGTCATCTTGCATTAATTTTAAATTAATCAACAAATTTCTTGATAATTTTGGCATTCTCTGGGTTGAATATTGCCAAGAAAATCTTTAATATTACTAGCATAACTTGAGTCTTTATTTTTGAGACGAGATTAAAAATTAAAAGTATGAAAGTATGAAAATTGAATTGCTAAACAGAATGAGTTAATTAGGTAGCCTAACTTTCAACTCCACTGTTTACTCATGCAATTAATTTAATTATTGAGGTGGAATATCTAACCTATGTTTACCATCACAAAGTTCGACAATTTCTAAATTCGCTAGACTCATCTTGTATTAATTTCAAATTAATCAACAAATTTCTTGATAATTTTGGCATTCTCTGGGTTGAATATTGCCAAGAAAATCTTTAAATATTACTAGCATAACTTGAGTCTTTATTTTTGAGACGAGATTAAAAATTAAAAGCATCAAAATTATTCCATAGTTGTAGGATGATAATCATGCTTTCCAGAACCTAAAACTGTAGTTATATAAAGAAAAATTTTTGGGCAGATATCACAATCATCCCATGATAGTAAAACGCCAAAAATTCAGTTCTCAAAAAGAATAAATTATGGAGATTTACCAACTTTCTTCTGCCTTCTTCCTTCTTGTTTCTTTCTTGTTTCTTTCTTCCTCAATAAACTATTAGACATCTCCAATAATAAAAAATAAAATAAATTATTGTACAAAAATAATCAATTATTTCCTCCTACTCCTTATCCCCTACTCCCTGCTCTCTCTTTTCTGGATGTCTATTGAGGTGGAATATCTAAACCTCGTTTACCTCCCCAACGTTCAACAATTTTATCGTCATAATCATCAGCAACTTCCAACACTGCCAAAACAGACACTTCCAGTTCATTTTGGTCACAAATAGAGCCAACTATACTGTGTTCAAATAAAATATTTCCATCGGTATCTAAAGAAAAACCACCAAACTGCATATTACTATGTGCTCGCAATAAAAATTCTAGTAAATCAGGATTTAATTCAGCTCCAATAACCACAGTGTAACAAGTATTAATAACACTATCCTCACCCCAAGGAGAAATTCTTACCGAATAATTAATAATTGGTAGCCCTGTAGATGTAGTGATTTAGGGTAGAGGTAGGGAAAACTTAACAGGGAACAGAAAGTACCATGATTTCTTTGAAACTAAGAAATCATATTTCCTTGACTACTTGACTTTTTTTTTGGAGATCACTACTTGTACACCACTACCTAATAATTAATAATTAAATAATTCAGCTTTATTAGCCTCCCCTTGAAAGGGAAAAAAATAAATTTTTTTCTTTTAGTCAATCCTCTCCCGTTTAGGGAGAGATAATTATCCATTATCCATTAATCAATTCCACCCAAGCAGAACCCAAAAATATACTAAACCTTGGTTCATCAAGTTTTTCCCAAGGGTAATCACTAAATAATTCTTCCATCCACCCATCAATTTTTTGATAACATTCTGCTTGAGCTAGTGTTTGAAATTCCATATCTCTCATCTCCCGAACAAAAGCTATTTATAATCCTAATATTCCTTGTACATAATCATATTAACCCCCAATAACTACCTGTTAATATTTTTTTAATGAGCGAGCGATCGCTATCATAATTTATCTACCTTCATTTTGGTCAAATCTAGCTTTTAAAAATGCTCAAATCAACCAAATATTAACTAGCTATTTACTGAAAAAACTCGTGAAATAGTTCCTGATGATTAGAGACAAAAAAATCTAATTAATTCAACGAGACTTATACTCATATTCTGAGCGGCAATATCTAACAGAGGTTAAGTCATATAATTGTGCTTGTAAAAATTACATTTCACCGTTTTTTATAAATTACAAAGCCATTGTTATTACTAAGACCTTGGAAATCAAATCCTGCTTCTGCGAACATTTTCTGATAAAAATTCTGCTTAAAAAAGGTAAGAGTTAATTTTTCTTGAGCCATAATCTCTCCATCTTTTTTAAAGAAATAACTTTTCTCAAGAATATAATAATCTTTCGTATCTTCTAACTTATTAACTGACTGGGAATATACAATTTCCTCAGAAACCTGTTTTTCAAAATTACTATGTGGTTGCTGTAGATTTAGTAAAAATAATCCTCCCTCTTGCAAATGGCGATTCACATTTTTGAATGATTGAAGGTTAGGTTCAATACCAGGAATATGAGTACCTAACTCCCATAAGTCTCCACAATCAAAAATTATCCACACTCCTCCATTTGATACAGCTACATCAAACTTTCTATTTAAGTCCATCGTTACTGCATCTGCTTCAATTAACTTAACCTTGTCCCCCAGCCTTTTCTCAGCAATTTTCAGCATAGATGGAGTAAAATCAATACCTGTAAATTCACAAGTTGGATCGAGTTCAATGTACTTTTCTGCCATTAGTCCCGTTCCTACACCTAATTCAAGAATCTGACGACCATTACCCGCAACTGAGTTTACTTCCTTTGCCATATTCTGGTAGTCGTAGTAACCAGACTTTACCCATATATCGTAATACTCTGTAATATCAGTATATTGATTAACCATTCTTCTAGATAAACTTTTAGCTTGAGAGGCTTTTTCAAAACAATATTTGAGTAGCGAAATTATTACACCTTGGTGGATAACTCACCTTGGTAGTAAATGATTCCGCTGCAATAGTCTGCAAATTTTAGAGTTGTCGCTAATAATATAAATGATGGTAAAAACTACTCAAACTTAGACAAACAGATAACTATAATCATTATAGCTTTCAAAAGCTACAATTCTTAAACCAAATAAGGTTTTAAGAGTGTTTAAAATTATAAGGCGACAAGTTTAAAGAATAAAATTATGCCACTTTTTGCGCAATAACAGATAACCAATAAGGTCTTGTCAAAAGTTCTATAACTGCACATTGTTGAACAAAAGGTAGGGAGGAAACTCGATTAATAAAATCATTATTAGTGGTGTGCTTTGCAATATCCAAAGGAATCTCCTGATCGTAGAAATCTGTTAACAACTTCACTTCCATATTGTTGTCTTGCAACCATTGAACCAGGTCAACCAGTTTAATATGCTTTTCCCAAACATGAAGAAATTCATCAACAACCCAGTTATCGCTATCTAATTCAACAGGAGGTTCTGTATGTTGAGTTGCAAAACCAGGACATACCTGTGCCAACTCTTTAACAGCAGTAATGCGCTCCTGAAATTCAGATTTATCGGGAACTAGAGTATCAACAAACTCTTGTTGCAAACGTCTTTCCCGATTACCATAGTATCCATAGACTCCAGTGCGGAGGACTCCACCAACTTTTAAAGCTCTACAAAGTCTACGAACACCTTCTTGAGTGTTTTCCAGATGATGAATGGTTCCCCATGAAACTATATAGTCGAATGAATCAACTACTTCAAGTTCCATGATATTTTGCTCATCAACTTGGGCATTAGTTAGTCCCTCTTCTGTCAAGAAAGACTTAGCCATTTTAAGAGATTCAGGAGAGAGGTCCCATCCTTGAAAAGAAACTTCTGGGAATTCTCGTGCGTAGTCGGTTAACATACAACCTGTACCACAGGCAATATCACCAAAACGCGCTCCTTCCAACTTAATACCGAGATTTTCTAGAACAGAGCGGACAAATTTGGCATGATTTTGATACGCGTTGCGCCGTTCTACCGGTGGAAATGGGTAGCGGGTATACATATCTCGAACAGATTCAGAGACCGAAATTTGAGTTTCCATTTAATTTTGATAACCACGCTTCGCCAAACAATTTGCTTAAAATTGTCCAGTTAGAATCATATCCTAAAGTTTGTCTAAAATACAAATGTAAACCACCAAGTGGAGCGATCGCTTATGGCAATGACCATGGTTGAAAAAATCCTGGCTAAAGCATCAGGAAAATCTACCGTTACCCCTGGAGAAAACATTTGGGTCAATGTTGATGTATTAATGACCCATGATGTTTGTGGTCCTGGTACAATTGGTATCTTTAAAAAAGAATTTGGCGAAAATGCCAAAGTTTGGGACAGAGAAAAAATCGTCCTTATACCAGACCACTATATTTTTACTGCCGACGAACGGGCAAACCGCAACGTAGATATTTTGCGAGACTTTGCTCAAGAACAAAACATCAAATACTTCTACGACATTATTGACCGCTCAAATTTCAAAGCAAACCCTGACTACAAAGGAGTTTGCCATGTTGCCCTCGCTCAGGAAGGTCATACCCGTCCGGGAGAAGTCCTATTTGGTACTGACTCTCACACTTGTAATGCGGGAGCTTTTGGAGAATTTGCCACAGGTATCGGTAATACAGATGCTGCCTTTATTACAGGTACAGGCAAACTATTGGTAAAAGTGCCAGCAACTATGCGGTTTGTCTTAAATGGAGAAATGCCTCCTTATTTATTGGCAAAAGATTTAATTTTACAAATTATTGGAGATATTTCTGTATCTGGTGCTACCTACAGAACAATGGAGTTTGCTGGCGAAACTGTCGGACGAATGACAATGGAAGAACGGATGACCCTCTGCAATATGGTTATAGAAGCGGGGGGTAAAAATGGAGTTATTGCTCCTGATGAGACTACCTTTGAATATTTGCGGAGTCGAACCGATAAACCATTTGAGTCTTTTTATACTGATGAGAATGCCACATTTTATAGCGATCGTTCTTACGATGTGACAAAATTAGAACCTGTAGTAGCTAAACCCCATTCTCCAGATAATAAAGAACTTGCTCGTAACTGTCAGGATGTTAAAATTGACCGAGTTTATATAGGTTCTTGTACAGGTGGAAAAACTTCTGACTTTCTTCATGCAGCTAAACTTATTAAAGGTCATAAAGTCAAAGTTCCAACTTATTTAGTACCAGCAACTCAGAAAGTTTATGAGGATTTATTTACTATCAAACATGATGGAAAAACTCTCTCAGAAATATTTTTAGATGCTGGTTGTATTGAACCTGCTGCTCCATCTTGTGCTGCTTGTTTAGGCGGACCGAAAGATACTTTTGGGCGATTAAATGAACCAGAAATTTGTGTCTCTACAACTAATCGTAATTTTCCTGGTCGAATGGGGAACAAACAGGCAGAAGTTTATTTAGCTTCTCCCTACACAGCAGCAGCTTCAGCTTTGACTGGATATGTGACAGATCCACGAGAATTTATGTAGATTTACTCGTAGTTTATCGACAAATAATTCAGGAGCAAGAATTGAATTCTGTATGTAGAAGTGGATGAGTAAATTTGTTTATGATTTCTACAAAATCTTATATTTAATGGTATTTGATTAGTAGAAAATTCAACAGATACAACCTGAATTAATTCAGCCTCCTGACTACTCTATCTTCCTAAGATATGACAACAGTTTACTGAAAGTGACTTTAAGGTAAGGTTGAATACTTCTTATGAAGATAGTAGAAGAGTACGTAGCTACTTCATTCTCAGGAAAAAATTGTCTGGGTTGATAGAATGAAGGTGATATAGAGAAGTGGAGTTAGGATTTTTTTCTGATAAAAAATAGCTTTTTATTAATAAAAACCCACTCCATCTATCTACCTCCCTATAAAGTCAGTTTTAGTCCTAATTTGAAACAGCTTTCGGAGAGTAAGGGAGTAGCTAGAGTTAGTTATTTGTTGTCAGAGAATATTTACAACTTCTAGCAATATCTAGGAAATTTTCAAGGATACAATCATTCTCTAGTGACAATAAATTTACCCTGACTAAAGTAGAGGAGTAGAATAAAAATGGAAATACATCCGGTCTGTTTATCCTTTCTTAGAAAGATTTGATATTTTATCCACAAGTGATTATCCGTACTCTATACTAATTCTTCTATCTGATTATTTCTTGAAATTTTTTATGATATTTGAATATACCCCTAGTTAATTTTTTATGGTTCTTCTAGGGTAGCTATGATAAATTACTACAAAATAAACTGTATAACCATTGCTATACAAGAATTATGGTCATACAAAAAGCAATTAATCATCAAAAGGGATTTTTATTTGGTTGAATCCTCTGCTATTTAAGGGTTTAAACTCATTCAAACTACTAATTTGCTATAACCAGTCTAGGAGAGCCTTTTTTATTAATTAGGGATTGATTTTCCTCAACATATTTACTCATAAAAAAAATTAGGTTGATTATGTCGTTGGCAGATATTTTACAAAAAGTACAATCAGGTGTTGTTCACATTATTCATATGGTTAATGAAGAGAGAGTCTCTTCTGGAACTGGATTTATGGTTGAAGGATTATTAGTGACAAATGATCATGTTGCTTATACTCCTCCCACTGATTCTGTTGTTGTTATTAGAACAATAAATAGCTCTTCTAGTGTACTCCTGGATGGTATTTCTATGACAAACCATGATTTCTTAACAAGAACAAAAACAGCTTCTGATGAAAGAAATTATGATTATATAGTCCTTGATATACCAGAATTATCCAAACAAAAACTTTACAACTTTGAGCTATCTAATTATTCAGACTTAGGAAAGCGAATTGGAGATGATATATTTTTTCTCGGATATCCATTTGAACATTTTAATCTTGTCTGTCATTCTGGAATAATATCGTCTTTTTATAAAAGTAAAAATATCGATGTTATCCAAGTTGATGCAAGTCTAAACCATAGTAATTCAGGAGGTCTGTTAATCGATCCAGAGACAGGAAAAGTTATTGGTATTGTGACTAGAAAAGCAACTGGTCTGACTCAAGGATTTGAATCTTTTCGCTCTATTCTAAAGCAAAATATTGAAATATTATCTAATAGTGGAGTTAGAATGGTTATAGATAGTCTTGACTTTGCTCAAGGTATGATAGTAAGTCAAAATCAAATGTTAGGAATGACTTCTGAGCTTGAAAGGTCTGCAAATTTTGGAATTGGTTATGCTTTTTCTGTAAAAGAACTAATAAATGACTACTTTTTTGAGAAATTATAGAGAAATAAATAGTATTTGCTATGGCAACCCCTAGCAGGTAACTTCTCTAAAATCTCAAAACTATAACGTTGTAGTTTTTCTGAAAATCAATTCTAGATGGATACTCAAATTAGACCTATCTCCAGAAGTATCTCAAAACTATAACGTTGTAGTTTTTCTGAAAATTAATTCTAGATGGATACTCAAACTAGACTTATCCCCAGAAGTATCTCAAAACTATAACGTTGTAGTTTTTCTGAAAATCAATTCTAGATGGATACTCAAATTAGACCTATCCCCAGAAGTATCTCAAATCTCAAAACTATAACGTTGTAGTTTACCTCAAAATTAATTCTAGATAGATACCAAAACTAGACTTATCCCCAGAAGTATCTCAAAACTAT
>JAAUYL010081812.1_pt1 | contig 15965 bp, 16 predicted proteins | sample 7278011 | NCBI WGS metagenome assembly JAAUYL01 (sample SAMN14350225, study PRJNA611818) | marine sediment metagenome | isolation source: surface marine sediment (1.8m) | place: French Polynesia: Moorea | collected 2018-08
TATAAAGACAATTTTTTGCTCCATTTTTAACTGCATCTTATTCTTTTGGCAGGACAAATGGTGACTGTGACTGATCTCGATATTTCGTACGCGTACGTCGCGGCACGTGACCAAAATGTATAGGAATCTAATTGGTCGCTCAGACAAACAGAGCGTTGTCATTGGTTTACCTTGAATTCCAACTGATTTTGTGCGAAGAACGAAAGAATTCTCTTAGACAAAACCCCGCCTTTTCCCGATTCTTCCTTGTATCCTCCAACAAGTTGTAGCGTCACAGCATTTTCAAAAATCTCGTCTACAGAAAAATACTTAGGCAATCAATCAGCTTTGAGTGTAAGCTTCTTAAAAAAGCTTCGAAAATTACCATCAATTTCTTCAGAATTTTCATCCTCCTCATCCTCTGAATACCACTCCCACTCATCCTCGTCCAGAGGATCTAAATAATCAGAGTAGTAATATTTGTTCATGGTCAGCTGGACGAATTTCTTCAAAAATGCGTCCAATCGTTGGAGTCTCACATACTCGTCGAAATGCGCGAAGGCAGTGACACCGGTTAATTCGCTTCTTAGTGTCACCACATGACATGTTAATACATCTTGTGTTCCCAGTTTCGTAACCAGATTTCCATCGTCAAACCTGCAACATAAAAATGCATAAATGTAAACAAACCGAGCAAAACGTAAACAACAGAATGAAACTTAACCGGTCTTTATGGAATGTAACCACATCTTCTTTTTGCCTGATGTACAAAACACCGTCTGACCCATTGACTTCCCTTATTGGGGTACTGGCAAACTTCGCGCCATCTGTGGACAGTTTCGGGAAGTTGTTGTACAACTCGTCTATGGTGATTTCACGATTAATTTTGCTATCGCCGATGACAAGCACCATATTTAATTATTTTTAACGAATTTACTCTTGTGTAACCTGGCCTTACTGAGCTGACCTTTACTGAAGGTCTACGTTTAAAAGAGTGTCTATTTATTTATCTGACTGACTTTCTTGGCAAGAGAAACAAGAAATAAAAAGCTACACAACAACAAAGACCTCAAGGTTGAAGGTTTTGCAATTTGTTAGAAAGTTATCGTTTCATAATCTGGAAAAAAATATTTGAATCTCTAGAAAATTTACAGGTCTTGGAGCTCAAAATTGACCTGAGAAAGGCCAAGGCGGAAAAGCGTAGCTTTTTCCTTCTTTTTCCTTAATTTGAAATGAAACCTTGGTAAATATACAAATTGTTGAAATCTTTGTCAAGCTTTCCGTTATTACCTTACCTGTTATTCAACATTCTCATTTCAATAAGGTAAAACGAGAATAAACGTCATGAAGTTATTCGATTTATCTATACAAAATGCCTTGTGAACAAGTGTAAATTGTACGGTACATTATTTAAACTACTCTGCACTGTCCAGTCCCATGAATTTTATTAAGCATATTTACTGTAGCTTAGTTTCGAAAATCCTTTATAGAGGGCGCTCAAAGTCGTACTGTCAAATGACCTTGTTTTCAGCTGCATCGAACAGTGCTTGCTTTTTTGGGGCGTAATACTGAAAATTGTGTGACCACATTACAACTAAAACATCTTTCTGAAGATGTGTGAAGTATCAAAGAAAAGCAATTGAATCTTCAGTACTTTTTATACACCAAAAAAGGCATAGTTTGGATAAAGTGGAAAAGTTAAGCCACAAAATTGTGAGCTCGACCTACCTTCGCTGCGATTTTCATGCATGCGAACTGAGAAAGTAGGACACGTCAGGCAGTAAAGTCCTGCAAAGTAAGCTGAGCATCAGGTTGAAACGTCACTCTCGCCGGACTTGACGTCAAAATCCAATCCAAGCCACGGTCTTGTCTCCCAACATCTGCTCGCGATTTGACTCATAATCGATTGTGCTGGCCTTTACCCCTTCGCTTTGTTCTATCCAGCTTCGAATTTTGATCGAGGAGCGGCCATTTCGCCAGTGATTGTGAATTGTGATTAGCAAAGAAGCATTTAGAAAAAATGGCGAGTCCAAGGACAAGACGAACTTTGGCCGATTTGCGTCCTAAGGACGAGAACGACGTAAGTTTCCCTTAATTTTTGACCTGATCGATTTCACGAGTTTTTTCAGTTTTTTATACCGCAAATATTTGTAGAAAGAATTTGGAAAATTCAATTCCGGGATTTTCGAATTGCATTGCCCAATTTCCCAGATTTTTATAATTACTTCAGTATCTCGATTTTATTTCAAGAATTTCATCTTTTTTTCCAGAAATGTTTCGAATGCCAGACGATGAATCCGCAATGGGTTTCCGTGACCTACGGGATCTGGATCTGTTTGGAGTGCTCCGGCAAGCATCGCGGTCTGGGAGTCCACATTTCTTTCGTCCGGTCGGTGACGATGGATAAGTGGAAGGAATCTGAGCTGGCCAAAATGAAGGTCGGCGGCAATCGAAAAGCCAGAGTTTTCCTCGATTCGCAAGAGGACTGGAACGACTCGGCACCAATTTCGCAAAAGTACCAAAGCCGGGCGGCCGCTCTACTAAAGGACAAGGTAGAATTTTAACAATGAAGAGTGAAGACTTTAAAATTGGATCTTAATTCTTAATCCGCTTTTGCCTCAGATCATGGTCGAGTCTCAGGGAGGAAGCTGGAGTGTGGAAACGTCTTCGGCGAGAAACCATTCAAAGTTCTCGTCGGCGTCGTCGAGTTTGGCTTCTTCGGGCAGTGGTGGGGGTTCTTCAAAGATGATGAAGAAATCGAAAACCTACAGTGATAACTTTTCAAGCGGAGGCGCCACGAACTACGACAGTGGAGCCAGCAGCTATCAAAACGGTGGCCCGGTCGATCTTAATTCCTCCGAGTTCAAAAACCAACGGGACGGGTTCTTCGATCGAGTACAGCGCGAAAACGCCAACAGGCCCGAGTAATAAACATTAAATGAATGAATGTAAAGCCTGAGATTTCAATGAAAATTCTTATTTTTCAGTGACTTGCCGCCCTCGCAAGGTGGAAAATATGCCGGATTTGGTAACACGGTCGATCCTCCTCCGCGGTCTTATTCAACCAACGATTTCTACGATTCTTCTGTCAACGGTTTGACCAACGTGAGACAACTTTCACTTATAACACTTTTGATTGGTCTAAGTTGCAATGACGATTTGCCACTTATTTTTCAGAGCTGGTCCGCATTTTCTATTGGAGCATCGAGATTGACCAGCAAAGTTTCGGAGGTCGGCTGGAAGTTTACCGACATTGCATCCAAAAAGGTCACCGAGGTGTCCGGAGCCGTCAGTGATAAAGTGAGTCCGACAAAGTTTTCTTCGCCTTTGTTTTCTTTTTTTCTTTTTATTACATTTTGTTTCGTTTTATTTTATTTTTTAAAACAGGTTAAGGATGGCCAGATTTTAAATGACATTACTTCTCAAGCGTCCGGTATTGTTGGGAAGGTAGATACATTGATTTCATTTTTTTCCTTTAATGACACCATTGACTTGATTAATTTAATCAATAAATTTCAGGTTTCCGAAGTGGGCAAGAGTGGATTTTCGAATTTGGGCAATTTGTGGGGAAATCAGCGCAGTATACGATCGCAGTACGAGCCATGTGAAGATTCGTCTTTATACAGCAACAACAGCAACGCTAATTACAATGGGTAAGTCGGATATTTTTTTGCTTGCACAGGAAGGTGAAGCAGGGAAATATAAATATTAAAAGCTTTGAAAGTGACTTTTTCTCTGAGGTCAGTCGTCAGTTTGCAATGAAATTCTCAGAAAAATAGAGGCCAATAAAACTGACGTGTACAAAACTTTTTGGGAAATTGTGGATATTTGCACAAAAAGTCTTGTTCCAAGCCTATTACAAACTATTTTTTTCCTGCTTCAAACACTGGCCATTTTTGAGAAACATCTGCCTTCTATGGTTTTGTTAGTGGAAGTTTTCGGATTAAAACTTTAGTGGATGAAAAGAAGAGAGGTGTTGGGCATTCAGTTACGTTTGGGTAATTCAATCCAAACTGGGGGTTAGCTTAAGTATTTCGAGTCTCTAAGGGTTTTTTCCTAGCCCTGAAAGGAATGATAACTACTGAATACATTTACTACCTTAGTCCTTAGGCTTAACCATGCAATTTGTTTACAATAAGCATTAATGCTTAATGCAACTAAGCCACCAGGCACCACCTTTCTTATGTCATTAGATTATGATCTATTATCCTCTAACACGGAGCCTGTATTATGTTCTAAAACAAAAATAAATATTTATAAGAAGTCATGAAAAACATTGGAATGTTTCCATATTTTCATATGGGGTTTAAAGGCATCTAATAACAAAGAAGTTTGTGTAGGAGAGGAGAGGAGGTTAGGAAAAGGGCAGCTGGCAAACTACTGTTCTACTTATTATTTACTTATATTGCGTGCGGTGTGCTTTGGTTCTACATTATAGAGGGACCGTTGTTGTTACGTAGCAATAGGGGGAAGGTATCACAGTGGCATGGAAATAAAAGTATAGAGTTTCCCGCCATTCTGAATACTTGTTTTTATCGAAAAACTTTGCGTGACACTCGGTATCATACACTCTGCCTTTCGGAGAGCTTTTGTGCCCCTTGTGTCCCGGGAATTTTAGTACCCGATTATAAACTGGAATTGTAAAGATTTAGAGATAGATTCTCTGTGGTGATATTAACTTTTTAAAGCACAAGTGTCACAGCTGAAAGTGATATATTTTTTGCCTATTTAGTTAATGATTTTGTCACGTGATTCCAACAAATTCTGATCAAGTGCAACTTTTTCAACTAGCAGCATGATTTGCAAGAAATACCTTTACACTAACGAATTTTCGGCAAAAAATCTGTGGGATGTGGAGTAACTTTATCCTCGAAAATTCGAAATTCTGTTTAGCCAATAGCCAAAGAGTGATCGCGCATAAACAGGCATAATTTTGATAACTAAAATTGTATAAGCAAACACAGCATCTCATGGGAGGCTTGCCCATATTTGCGGGACACAATGTCGTCTACTGTAGAGGTTGCACAGGAGCTTACCAACACCAAGCACACTTTAGAAAAGCTTTTGCCTCGGTTTAATTCAGTGCTACACCATTATCAAAACCAGACTGCACGTGCATTTTTGGCCTTCCAAAAAATATGAAAAAATCTTCCAAACGAAAACACGATTGGATTTTTTTAGTTAATTCTATGGCAAGAAAAACATAGACAATTTTCGTGTAAGAGTGAAGAGAGAGCTAACTGCCAATACCTGTGTTTGTAATACCACCACCCAAGAGCTTGAAGGAGTGTTCAAATAATACCTTTCTTTTCCCGAATTGAAAGGTTCCTTACCTTCCATATTTTTGGTGGAATTTTAGTCGATCCAAAATTAAGTGCGGCAACACTAAAACTAAAGACTATAGTGCGATACAGAGTACAGACCCTGAGTCACTTCCTGTCCTCTCTGTGCTTTGATTCTGTCAACAAAAATCAAAATAATGGAGGCAAAAGTGGGATTTTTCCAACGGTGTCAGCAGTTTCTGAGCTTCAAGGGAGGAGCGGAGGCAAATGTCGGGGATCCGGGATCGGGGGACGAAATCGACGACGAAGAGGGGGCGAATTGTCGAGAACCCAGTTTTTTCCGGTCTTACCAGAAAGTCTCCACGGACGACAGATCCTTGGCAAAGTACATCAAAAAATAATAATAACATGAATATTTCCATTGTATCGACTTAGTAACTGTCAGGGCAAGGCAGGGCGCGTTTTATTGCCTCTAAAGGCCGATAATCTAACCTTGAAACTGGCGGTGGAATGTGTTGAGGGATTTTTGGCGCATGCAATTCAAGTCAATTTCAGCCTTTTTTCCGCAACGTCTGCAGTCATGATTCATGATTTTTCTAGCCACAGTCGTTGGTTCTTTTTTCAATTTCCTACCTTTTCTTCTGCTTTCAGATACAGTGATTCCTATCAGAACATGAGCTCAAAGCAGGACGATTTCTCGTCGTCGTACCAGGGCAGCTCTTCGTCTCGGTAAGTGACAAGCTTGAGATTGGTTTTGTCAATGTTAAATAAATTCATTTTTGGCCCTTGAATTTCCAGGAGAAAGGACAGTGATGATTGGGGAGCAGACTGGGGAACAACGAGTTCAAACAATGACGCTGATGACAAGTTGGACTGGTCCAAAGCTCAGGCTAGAACAAAAAAGTCTTCCACCTCCGCCGCGAAAAAATCATCACAAAGTCAATCCGGAGCAGCTAAGGGTGACGATAACAACCTGCTAATTGATTTTGGCTCCGGCTCGGGTGCAGGTGGCGCGGCCGGGGGAGCTACGAAAAAACCGGCGAAATCCGAAGATTCCTGGGCGTCTTGGGAGAACGACGCCTGGGACTCCCTGAACAAGTGAACCCCTAGTCCCCATTTCGAATAAAATATTTAAACAATGAATTTCAGAAAACATTTAACTTGTTTATATCAGATGATCAGACCTGCATATGACGCCATATTGGTTAACTGGAAAATATATAGATTATAGCGCAAATTTAAGTATCTATTTCATATTTAAATGGTAGGTATCGTTATTTCATTTTTTGCAAGTGCCCTGATTTTTGTTTGGCTTAGATGAGCTCGTTGGAATTAGCGTTCCCGTTTCACGAATGTGTTCTCTTTTATACCAATCCGGAAGTCGGTAGTTTGTACTGTAACGATAATGGCACAAAATCTCTTCTCCTTTTGCAATGTCTTTTGTGGCTTTCAGGCATCTTATTTGTCCAAATCTAAAGCAAAAATGACACTCGCAATTACTGGAAAAAAATACCTGAAAGCTTAGAGTACCTCGGATGGTGGACGTAGCAGAATTTGGAGTTGAACTTGGTAAAACTGTGATTGACTTTGTGTCCGAGGGAAGCTCTGTATTTTGAAATGTCCCAATTTTCTTTCAAAATGTTCATCGCATTCTCGCGTTTGAAATTGATCAAGTTCTTGTGCGTGTCCCATATTTCAGTATCAGTCATGTTTGGAGTGAAAACCGTGGCATGCCTTGTTCCTGAATGATAAGTAATCATAGGTCAAGGCTGGCACTTCCGATTTTGAAAAACAACTTTGATACCTGCATAATACACGATCAACTCGCCGGATTTTATTTCTCGTTTTGCGAAAATCCCGTCTCCAGAAACACCTTCGCCAATGTAAACTGTGCTCTTCTCGTATGGATCCATAAGTGTAGGCTTTAATTATAACTCATAAAAGAAACATCAACTCAATAAATCAGGCATAATTAGAGTACCTCTGGAGTGATACGCAGGCTGTTGGGTTTGAAAAATATGTAAACTCTGTCGACTTCCGGTTTCGGAGTCGAAAGTCTGATTTGCTTCAATCCTTTGTGACAGCGTTCGGCAATGATTTTAGCTTCCCTTGCTTCAATCATGACATCATGCTCAAAATTCCCAACCAGGACATTTTTGAAATCCGGATAGACGAACACAACATCGGAACCTATTGGTCGATTTTGTTACAGCTGTAACGGCATTACAATCTAATGTAACGGACCTGTCAGATTTCCTTTCTCGTCCATTTTTCCATACAGATACCCGTTGTGGTGTGGCCACATTTCTCGGCTAAATCCGCCAATTTTCCAGCCATAAAGTTGCGGTTTTCCGGTGGATTCATCAATTCTAGTCACAGCTTCAACCGCTTCGTTGCCGTCGTCGAGCTTGTGATAGGTTATCACAACTCCTTGGCAAATCGACTGTAACGTGTAACGATTTCGTTACATTTGTACATTTGTAGCGGATTGGATGAGCTTCGTTACAACTTACCACTTGTTTGCCTTTCATGTTGCAATCTTGCAATCCTTCCTTGTCAAAGCTTTCCATCCAGGATCTTAGTTTGTCCGGAACATTTTTCTTATTCCAAGATGTATCCTTTTTACACTTTTGATCACAATTTACAAAAATGAAACTAAAAGTTAGAATCAACAGCATCACTAGTTTCTCCATTTTGCTTTTAACTGTCTGTTTTTCTCCAGGGAAAAAATTTGTGAAAATTACACTGCAACATGTGCCGGACCAAAATACGCTAGTTAAACTGGTGCTATAAATACATTTGTTGCAGTTGATATTGATAACACACATAATACAATTGAAAGCAACACCTAAGTATTTATGTAAACATTTCCCTTTCAGTAATATGAAATAACATCTGTGAAAAAAGATCTGACAGTATTATTGATGCTTTTTGGTTGCAATTTTTTTGCTAAATATTTTTTGCCGGTTTTAGCAGATGATTTGGTGTAACGTAAATAAGAATTGTGCAATGTTTGATTCCATTGACTTTTGGTCGCTTGGTTACAGTAAAAAAATGTTTTATAATGTCGTTACATGGAAATAGATTTATCAAATCCCTTGGCCCGGATTTTTATTAATTACTTAGTATTAAGACATTCACTTTCTACAAATGTTTTTCTGTTATTCTGCACAGTCATTACGTATATGACATAAACGGTCATAAAAATATCCATTTTGAGCTGATCGTGTATCGATGACATCATAAATCCAGCCACATTTTTGGAAGTCCAAATGGACATGTGAGGGATAAGTAATTTCACGAGTGTAATAGAAATACTAATTACTTGTGTAATTACGTAACGACTTGTTTTTTTCCCAATAAGAAATCCTTTCTTTGATCTCGTTCGACAGTTCAGTTACCTAACAAAAGAAACCAGCAAGTCAACAATCAAACAATTGACTTCAGAGAGCAGCCTGCTTTCCAATAGTATTTTTCACTCCGTTAATTTTGAGAGGGAAGCGAAATTCCCGCGTCACTCCTCGAGAATGCAAATTTGACTCCTCTTTCAAAACTGGGAGGCCTTCAAAGCAAACGGCTTTTATTTGGTTTTGCACCGCCGACGCCGGCTTTCATAAAGTCAAACGGAAGTCATTTTCTTTGGGCTGAGGATTCTTTTTGAACAATAAAAGTACAGAATGAGGGATTCCTTTAAACCGGTTAATCAAGCCTTACAATATTTTTTGGCTCACAAAAAAAGTCTTCAAAATCTACCTCCTCTTGTTTCTTGATTAAAAAGGAGGCTATGTAAGCCGCTTGGGCAAAATTGCGTTTTTCCGCCAAAAAGTACTAAAACATCAGCAGCAGTTTTATTGTGCAAGAAAAGGGGAAGCAAAAATAAAGTTGACAATAGCTTACCATGCTTTTCCAAGAATCTGTTTTCAGTCTTGTTTGGTCACAATTTGTTGTTTTTGCTAGATACAAGTAACAATACACAATTTTGATTAGGATCCTTTTAATACTTACTGGCAGGGGGATTTTTTGGTCGCAAAAAATCTCAGGAGTAAAAGTGTTTGCTGAAATTAATCTCTAGTAACATAAGGCCGTCTCAAATTCTGGATTTAACCTTAATTTTCTCGGATTAAGAAGACGATCAACCGGATCAGCAAGGGAAGGGAGTAATTTTGCCAGTTCTCGCCGTCGGGGATTTTTTTATTCCGTTTCCGATATTTGAAAATATAAAATAATTTTCCAATCGAACGTGCGTTTCCTTGTTTACTTTTTCACAACGAGACCACGTGGGTGGAATTGAAAATAGTCTGTCAGGCAGTGGCAGCCATTTCATTGTCGATCTCTAATCTTATCTCTTTGTCTGCGCCAATAAAAAGCTCGATTGATTGCATCAGCCGCCGGAAGAAAGTTGAGAGAGAAAAATGTCCCTGATCGAGGCCGTTTTTAAAGCGGCCTCCGAATGTTCTCAGCCTCGAAAACACGGGGCGGAAACAAGATTTTTTCCTTTCTTTCTTTTGCCAGAAAAACCATTCTTTTCTCGTCGGTAATTGACGACTTTACTGTTCCCATTTACTGAATAAGATTATTGTCACAGTCGAAAATTGCCCTTCAAAAATACGACTGCTTGTGTCCTCGGACAGCCTCCAAAGTCACAGTTGCTGAGTAGGTCAAGTTAACCGGAAAAAGTGCATTTTTGGAAAGGGGGAATTCTTTGGAATAACTGGAATATTTTTCCCCAGCTGGGGGAAATTTTGCAGGCTTTACACGGAGGAGCGAGCGCGGCTCGACTCGGCTGTCGGAAGCCCCCTGTTGATTTTGACGGGATTTTCACCTGCAGGAGGGGGAAATTTATTTCCAATTTATGGGAACAAGTGGCTTGTTTAAACCCGCTCGCTGTTTTTGTCAGGAAAACAACAAAGTAATCCTTTTGGCTTGAAGACTCACACAAACATGTTCAAGTGGGAGGTATTTTTTCCGGGGACAGCCGCAAAATTTGCAACGGAAGGCAGGCGATCGCATTTCCATCCGGAGAATAGGAGCGAAATCTCCCAAGTTGAAACTAGATCTCAGAAAAGAAGTTCTATAAACCCGCTCGCGATTTTTGGACTCTACGGCCTCGATGCTTGGGGATACAACAAAGTCTTTAAAAGGCTGCTGCAAAGTAAATATTGGCTGTGGTGGCTGGCGAAACACTTATTAGAAAGCACCACCAGCCTATTTTTGTTGTTTGTCCTCTGTGGCCTCTAAGTTTCACAAAATTATTCAGGAAAAACCCACGGGAGGTTTGACGCATCCTCTGACCTCGAAAAATGGACCCAAACAGATTGATGCTACGCAAACTTATGGAGTGAGTTTTCAGCCTCGGGACTCGCGAATGTGATCAGGATGCAGGTGATGTTCGAAGGTGAAGTGGCTCTTCAAGAGCGTGCACGTCTCATCCAAGAACAGCGAGAGTCTCGATCTCTAAACAAACGCACGATTGAACACGGCCTTTTTTCCGAGGACGCCGCCGCGAGGCTGCGAGGTCGTAGAAGCTAACCAGGAAAAGGAAATGTCAAAATAAGGAATAGTATACATAGATCCATGATATTGACGGCATGAAGAGCTGGCTTTTGATGAGCTGCTGACGTTTACAGTGTAGATGTAAGCCTTTGGGCTATTAGAATGTTGGTATATAATTACTGTGGTTTCTTGTTACAATAGGTTCCTTTCTTGCATTGAACGGAAGGTAGCGAATTAAAAAAAAACATGGAATTTGAAGACCAGAAGCCGAAAAGGCTGAAGAAAAAGGTAAAGGAAATCGAAGATCAACTGAGGAAATTGAAGGAGACTGTGGAAACCCTTTCTGACGAAGAAGATACGAGTAATGCGGACGAACATAGTGACGACAATGACATTATTGAAGAAGAGGCCAATACAATTGATACAGCCTTTGAAAATGATGATAACATCGAGACTGTCATGGATGAAACGGAGAACGAAACGAAAATTGAGCTCAAGAACTCGACTACATTTTGCCTGTGCATCGTGGTTGTTGTAGTTGTATTCGCTCTCCTTGGAATCGTCATATATTTTGTTACAATTCAAAGATCTAAACAGGGTACAATGCAAGATGGGAGCAAAATATGCTTTCCCCTCATAAAGTACTGTTAAACTTACAATTTTAGTTACCGAACTTTTGACCGAGGATCCGGATATATGGGGAGAAAATGGATGCAGTGCCAACAGTTTCATGATCGCAGACGGTGTATGTGACGAAATCACGAACAGAAAGAGATGCTTGTACGATGGAGGTGATTGCTGTCTGGCCAACAAATCGATTGAGCTTTGCAAAGTCTGCACGTGTAAACTAGGGGTTGACGAAAGGCAGATGCTTGACCTTTTCCGAGACCAAAATGTCCACGAGTTGCGCGAGGCCTCCGAATTTGAGGCTGCTACTCAATCCATTGCACTTGAGGTCACTGAAGTCCTGAACGTCCATGTCTGCTCTGTTCTCTGCACTGACACTGATCTGGAAGACAGAATCAATTCTTGGCACTATGCAAAAACCACTAGAACTTGCAAGTGCACAATCATGAAGGAAACTGAAGCCTGCAGCCTGGGATCAGGCCAACTTCAAGTGGTTATTGGATTAAGATCTGAGTATGACATTCCAGTGTCAGGAGTTGGATTTGTTCAGGCTGCCAAGTTCACGTCTTGTGGTAAAAATCAAATCCTTTTATCTAATCTTTTGACCGATTAATGTGGATTACTAAGGTTGTTTGGAAAAAGATCTTGCTTTGGTAGACTCAAATGACCACGGCTTGGCAACAACTAACGAGTTGTCAACCAGGCATTGTAAAAACGAGTGTCAGTCTAGATCCAATTGTACGTTTTTCTCCTTCAAATACCTAGAAGGAAGGCAGAAAGGTTCGTGTCGCTTAACGCAACATGACATTGATGAAACCAGTCGTATGTCTTATTCTCAAGACTGGATATCTGGCTCCTCATTTTGTAAGAAATGCCATTAATTTTACCATGAAGTATCGGTAATTGGTTTGTTTGGTATTCAGGTCATCATCCTTTAAGGGATACAAATTATAATGGATCGATGGATTTTGAAGGTGAAACAAACAGTCTTCTGATTATTTCCGGTTTGCCTTTCGACAACGGTAAAACTATCGTGGAGGAGCATGTGATCAATGGTTCTGAAAAATCCAACACATTTGTCAAGGACTTCTCTTTAACTTTGTATGGTGGAATTGGAGGTGCCTTGAAATTCAAGGATCTGGATCATCCTGTTCCAATCTATTGTGGTGGAACTGTCTCTGGTTCAGTGAGTAAACTGTTAGCCAAAGAAAACAATGGAAACATAGAAGCATGTTTGTTTGTTAAAACAGAATGATCGAAGTGAAGGAGACAAGTGCAGGATGTACCTGAATGGCCAATGGTCTACTCAGTTTCCATCGATGTCATCAAAACGAATCCATGCATCTGCAATCACAATTTTGGACCGGACAACATTGTTTGTGATTGGCGGCGAAAATGACCCTGGGCAATACTTGAAATCAACGGAGGTAAAACTTTGAAAAAACGTGAACAAAATGAACATGGATGTTTTCTTGCTAGTTTGTAACATTAGAAGGTTCTGTGATTGGTCCACAAATGCCAAAAGTTTTTTATGGTGGTTGTTTTGTAAAAATTGACGAATATAAAGCAATAGCGGCTGGGGGAAATATGAAGGAAACTTACATTTACTCAGTCCATCAAAGTTCTTGGACTCTTGGACCGGAAGTCAATAAAAAAAGATTCATTTCTCAATCCTGTGGAGTCCTCCAGGATGCTCAAGATGAAACACTAAAGTCAAAAATATTAATTTTGAAATTGGATGGAAGTTTTCATTGGAATTAGTTTTACAGATATGTGGTGATGGCTGGAGGCAAAACTATTGAAGAGGATCAATACCTAGACAGCACAGAAGTTTGGAAAATTAACTCTGATGTTTGGACACAAGGACCAAAGTTGCCTTTGAACTCTTTCGAAGGCAGCCCGATCGTAGGGAAAAAATTACCATCTCAAACAATTAACGATACACTCTTTATTTTGTAATTTTGTTTGCTCGTAGATTTCTGAGACTTCTGGGAAAAGTGTTTTAATTCTTGGAGGCAAGGGATATCTGGAATGGTCTGACGAGATTTTTCGCTTGAAGGTAATTTCAGAAATATTGAAAACCATTTTTCTCATTTCTACATATATTTATTAGTGCCACAATGGAAATTGTGAATGGAGCCAAACAGATTTGAAGCTGAGTTTGAGAAGAATTTATTCGACAGCCTTCATGGTCAAAATGAAACGATTAGTGGCGAAATCGAAAAATGAAATTGGTTCAGCAATTATCACAATAACTTAGACTTGACAAATTAATAGGCAACTCAGAGACATAGCTCGTTAATTTTGTATAAACAATTTGACATTGAGGTAAAAATTATAGAGCTGCAAAAATGCTTCGAAAATTCAAAATGGTTGAAACGTACTGCAAAAACTTCTTTTTTTAAAAAAAAATGGTGTGAAACACGCTTCCTCCTGACAAGAACCAAGCTGTTGCAGAACAACGTGAGATGATTTATTGTAGACAAAATATCGATTAGTCAGCAACACTTTTTTTGTAAATATTTATTATGTGTCCTCTATAGATTTCTCTTATACAAAAATATATATTTGGCTAATTTGCAAAAATATGGGACTACCTAATTGATATTGAAAAACGGCCTTGTCGGCCTTCATTCTCGGAGAGAGGGAGAACTTTTCGCGCCAAAAATGCGAGAGCGGCATTGCGTTTTGCTCCTCCTCAGTCAATACAGGTACCTCAGGAAGTAAAGACCAAGAATCTCTTTTACTGAGTGCTTCTTTTTTGCAATAACGCGCATTGCATTACCAAAACAGACACAGACCAAAAACAAAACAAACAAAGTGTTCACCATCAAATGGTTGTAACGTGTAGTTTCTATCTAAAGCTTCCTGTCCAACAGGCTCCAAGAGAAACTTGTGTAGTAAATTCAAACAAATAGTCGATCATTTTATTTAAGGGCAAAATAAGAAAACTCACAGAGAGGTAAGAAAATGTAACAAGCAAACCGGTGCCAATTTTCTAAATTGCTGTTAAAACAAGCGACAAAAAATCGAGCAAACACATCTTAGAAAACGGAGAGAGAGAGAACTTGTAAATAAACAAGTCCCAAGGGAGTCTCAACTTAACTGCTTTCACTTTTTGCTTCGGCTCGGATAAGGCTCTTCACTCTATCGAAGGTCAAGGAGATCACGCGGGACACGTCTGAATTGGAGCAAGGGAGCTTTTTGAAACAAGATACAACAAGTTTATTCTTGCAAAAAAACAGCTCGAAAGACTGAGAGACAGGACAAACAGCTTCTTTCTCGTTTGGCGTCAACTTCACTTTGCACAAATTTCCTCGGCTCAAGTGGCAAAAACATCGATCTTTTCAATAGGCCCTTGCCACCTGACAGCCAAAATAACTATTTATTCCCGAACAAACGGGGCCATAATTTGCTACGCCGAGGTTACAAAAAGCCGCCTATTTTTGCCTTTGGGCGTTGCACTCTTATCAGAAAAACGTTGAACCATGAAATTCAAGGTAATTATTTTGCTTCATAACTGGTCTTGGACTCAATTCGCAACTGCAATAAATTGGAAATTAGGCTTTTTCGTACTCCACAAACTTTCTATTGTTTGCAAAAAACAAGCTGCTGCTTGCTGTCTGCGTAAATTTGAGAGAGTAACGCCAGACAAAGTTTGGTTTGCATAAATTCCCAGGCATCCTACACTTGCTTTCGGAGCACATTCTGTTTGTGTATAATTTAAGGGCCTTTTTCATCAGAGAAAAACCAAAAAATAATACCTGAGACTTACGGTTGACAAGGGTCTTCAACCAGGAGTCTGTGCCTCTGTTGGCAGGGAGCGATATTAAGTTCAAAAACTTTTTTGCCCGAAAATTTCCATGAATTTTTCATTGCTCTGGCGGGGCCCTTTTACTTTTTAGTACATTTTACATCCCCGGGAACATGGAAAAGTTCTCTTCACTCCCGCAGAAAATGATGATGGATTAAAATTTGCCAAAACTATCGAGAAAAAAGTTGGCCAGCATTGCCACCAGCGTGAAATTGCGCCGAATCTCCCGCTAGGAAAATTGGAGGCATATTTTTATTATCGAAAATGGTAAAGTAAACAGATGATATCCTTGTTGTACTGCCAATAAAATAGGCCTTACCTAATTCTTCTTTGATGCACTAGTTGCAAGTGTCTCAATAAAATGCATGCTTCTTCGTTTGGCATCACAAAACGAAAGTATGGAGTAAACGTAAAAAATGACAACAATCACAAAAAACAGAAACGTAAACATAACTTACTCTTATCTTCTTGCACTTGCTGAAGTGTTTGCCTCTTGAAAATTGTAGTGGGTACAAATATCTTCATGCCTTAAATATTAAAAAAATATGCTATAAACCTTTTCTGACTTTTACAGATTTTTTATAGGCCTTTCTTCTTCAATAAAAGATATTTTGCAACTTCCTTTTGTTTCTCATTTTATGTTTAAACCTTTTTGGTATATTTATGGGCAAATAATACTTTTTTGCAAAAATAATATTGCTTACAGATCCTTTGGCTTTCTTTCATTTTTTGGGGAGCCAATTGTCTGATTTTTTTGCTGGTCAGGTCGA
>JAAUYL010032183.1_pt1 | contig 15954 bp, 11 predicted proteins | sample 7278011 | NCBI WGS metagenome assembly JAAUYL01 (sample SAMN14350225, study PRJNA611818) | marine sediment metagenome | isolation source: surface marine sediment (1.8m) | place: French Polynesia: Moorea | collected 2018-08
GCACTACTTTATCCGGCTATATGATATTTTATTGCAGTGTAGGGAGGCAAGAAAGGGACGCCTCAAAATAATATTTCCCGCCTTGCCCGCCTATGCTGCAATAAAAGTAAAAAATGGCATGTTTTGCAATTTGAAAAGGTGTCAAAAGCAAACCTATTTTCTATGTACTGAAAAAGAAGAGATAACATTTCTCAACAGGCTGACACATTTTATTGTGATCAAGGCAGAAAAATACCTTTTGTTGTCGTTGTCGTTTGCAGAGGATGTAAAAATCCACGTGACCGGAAATTGTCAAACTGAAACCATCCAATCCTGTTGTGATAAGGGTATAAGGGGATATTTGGCTTTATGTAGAAGCAATTATTTACCTTCGATTACTTATAAACAATCCATCATATTATTCGCTCTAAACGTAGAGAAAGTTAGGTAACTAAATATTTATTTACATAGATAGATTGAAATACCACCGTCCGCACGCAATGCTCGTAAAAGTAAAAGATCAGTCCATTCAACAAAAAATGTAAAGTGCATATACAGGCAAAAAGATTCTTTGACATTTGAAATTTGAATTGGAGGAAGAAATCCCAGAAAAAAAACAAGATGAAAAAGAGTCAAATTTGATTTGCTTACGTCGGAGAGGCTGGAATTGAATAGATTTCTTTAGACACTTGGGATTTGAAAAAAAAATACTTGCTTTTATAAACAACTTGAACCGAAACCTAACCTCAAGTAAAAAGTTTTAAAAAATCAATGCAAAACGTGAATTTAATGGCTCACATTTTCTACTTTGGTATAGACTGTAGATAAATCTGGGCAACTAAAGATTCGGACTTACAGGGAACATAATGTCCTCCTTTGAAAGAAAGAAAAAAAGAACCAATAGCGATAAACTTTGCTTAGAGACATCTCCATTTACCAATACAGAAAGCTAAAACCGTAAGCATTTGAAAGCAAATATCCAGTGCAAAACCGACTTTTAAGACTTGATGGCCACAGCAGAAAGAATGAAATATTTAACCGTTGGATAAAGTATAGCCAGAACTTAGGAAACCGTGTCACAAAAACATCAAGCGCCTGTCGACATTGTTTTATCAGTTTCTCGTCTCTTTTTTTGTCATAAGAAACAGAAAAGTACAAAACTTTACCTAAATAGCCCAATTATAAAAATCAATTCAAGCATTTGGACAACTCGTAAAAAGTAAAAATGAAAAATGCAAGCCTTCTTTTTGGCACAGGATCAGAAGTAAGCATTTTTTGGAATCTGAGTGAAACCTGAAACACCTAGATAATCTAGTACAATTTCCATAAGTGCAGACAAGATTATGAATAGTACGATACGATGACTGTTTTGGATATAAATAGGCATAAGTAAAGTTTGACATGTGGTAGTATCTAGCTCCTATGAATTGATGTTTGTTTTTGATATGAGAACATGTTCATGTACAAAAAAACATTTTAAGCATTTTCTGGCAGGTGAGGTGAAGTTGCTCAATATTCTGTGCTCCCAAAAAACCGACCCAATAACCAAATGGCCTCTCGTAATGCATAAATTTACAACCTTGCTAAGTAAACAATGCAACAATATGCTATAGAAAGTAAGGACTGTCTAGCTTTCCTATTCCCCAGAGGTTTTTCCCCGAGCTAAAATTATTTCTACGAAGTTGCTGAAACATCTTGAAGTCAGCAGATTGGCTTTATAATTACTTATGATATTTCAAAACAGTCTTGGTTACTATGCAGGCATATTTCAATAGATTGTACAGCCGTCTTGAAGTTGTCATTCTGGGAAAATATTTTCGAGGAAAGTACAGAATGATTGAGCTGTTTTGGGGGTAGATTGCTCTCAGGAGAAATAAAATAAAACATGTCACACGCGTAGATTTTACAGTTGAGACTGGGGTTTCATTTGATTTTCAGGTATGTCGCTGTCCACTACCCCCTGAATTACAGCCAAGCTGTCAATGATGTCAACGCGTTGAAGCAGAGGATCATCAAATTCCTAGGCCCGGTTTTCGGTCTTTCACTGGCATTTAATGTCACCAAATTTTTCGAAGCCACCTATACATACCGTGAGTTGTACTTTTTGCAAGGAAAAACATCTATTTTGTCAAACCCAGCACCATCCAATTAATTGCAATAAAGTACATTGCCGACGATTGCAGCAGGAAAAATAAGATGAGCCCTGTGTTTGGCAACTTCAATTGACATGTAGTGTAAACAAAATGGAAACTATGATTAACCAGTGTAAACTCTTTCTTGAAGTCTGTGGATCAAAAGTTTCTGACTTTCTGCCACATCACAAAAGAAAGTTTAGGCTTGGCTTTTTCAGACTATGATGCCACATTTTATTCTTCTAAAACTAAAGAACCCTCTTCTTGCAGAGACCGTCAATGTTACAATGGAAAATGTCACGGACGAAGACGGCATTCTTACCACTTTGATATTCAACGAAACTGAGCCGATCCTGGAGCCAACTCCCCTAAGAATGAATCCAGTCTATTCCATCTACTTCAACTGGTTCCGGTTCATTGTAATCGGCGTCATCCCGTTTGCTCTGTTGGTAAATAATTGATATAATAATATGTAATAGATATATATAATTTTTAATTATGTCATTCAAAGTGCAACCTTGATCAGAAAATGGATCTGATGACTGTGGGAATGGAGAGTTAGCTTTTCGATAAGCCATAGAAGTGTATTTGACTTTGTTTCCCATCTGAAAAGGATTAACATCCTAAGATTGCAGATCCAAGTGCTGTCAATGTTAATTGCATAGCAACCAAAAAAAAACCTATCTATAAAACAATGTCCAATCACTGATTCCATATCTTCATTTTCAGGTGTTGTTCTACACTAAAATCTACGCCGACATTCAGAACCGCCGGCGCAGCATGGCTTACAGGTAAATAGAAAAAGTGAAATCGTTATCTCTCTGGCTTTTTCTCTCCTCGTAACTCAGCTTTTTTGGCACTTTCAGTGGAAATTCAAGTACGAATGCCTGAAAACCTGGGTTATTTATCAGGCTGTGAAGGCAGTGCAAAAAAGCTTGTGTAACCGGGGGAAAATATTGAGAAATGGACACGTATTTTCAGCGAAAAATACATGGAAAAAAGATTTTCGTCGAATATTCCTAGACTGTTTTTAATTACGACCTGTCAGAGCTGTACCCTTCTTGAGATAAGGAAATGTAATGCAAGTACACGTACAGAGTGTTTCATTAAATAGATTTTGTCGTGGAGACCGGAGAAAAATTAACCGAGAAATTTTATCTGAGTTTGACAGATGCACTTCTCTATCTCGACGCAACGATTAATAGAATTTCCAATTTTGGATCTTGCAATTTTTACAAGTACCTGGCTATATATCTTGTCGTGTAACGACACTCCACCCCCGACAAAACCACCCCCGCAGTTTTTCCGCCGCAAAGGCACCCCCGACCATTCCACCCCCGGACAATTCTGCCCCTAACAATTCCACCCCCGCCATTAATAGGTCATACAATTCCACCCCCGGACAATACCACCCCCAGCAAATCCACCCCCGCTGGTTTGTTTCATATTTTACAAATCCACCCCCCACAATTTAATCCTTGCTGCAGTGAAATCAGGGTAAAATGCCCCATTGACCATTTTATCAGCTGCAGTTGGTCTCTTCTGCCTCCAGTTACCACAATTTAACATTGTTGGCTAACCACCTTAAAAGCCTAGGTGTTGTGGTAAATGAACCACAACACCTAGGTATTTATTTGTTAGGCACACCCTGCATAGGTTAGGCTGGGTACTGTTGTGACCCATTGTCACCAATTTATATATGTACTGCCAGACATCAACCTTCTTATTTGCAAGTATACTTAATCCTTGCTTAGAGACTAATAGTTCTCCCAGTAGACTCAGGTACTTAGCTGTCTAATTATTGACAGTGGTACATTTGATAGGGTAAATAGCTTTAAAAAGTCCTGGACTGGACTTTTAAGGGGGTGGTTTTGTCTGGGGGTGGTTCGGTTATTCTTCTTAGTTGAATTAGCTGCGGGGGTGGTATTGTAAGGGGCAGTTTTGCCCGGGGGTGCTTTTGTCTTGTCTGACAGTAGCGGGGGTGGTTTTGCTAGGGGGCGGAATTGTGCGGGGGAGCTTTTGCCGGGGGTGCTTTTGCAGCGGAGATACTGCGGGGGTGGTTTTGTCGGGGGTGGAATGTCGGTGAACCGGTTAATCCACCTACTTTGACTACAAAAGCTCCATAGCGGGAACCATATCCGTGATGGTTTTGGGACATGAAGGCATTGAAGAACATGTAATAAAGCAGTCCTGTCGCCAATAACAGGCCAAAAATTATATGTCCGGTCAGGTTAATCGTTGCATTGAAATTTCCGGTGTTTCCGAGCTGAAAAACAGGTCTGTATGTACAGTTTTGTTTACAATTTTAGCTTGTCTCCCCTTCTATTTGTTTTGATTCAGACCATCAAGGATTGAAATTAACTGGTCCAAACCTTGTTTTTGCTACTTTGCTGTCCGTAACCGTAACCGCTACTTCCGGCGGAATCAAAGGCATTGAAAAACATGTACAAGAGAACTGCCGAAGCAATTCCCAATCCAAGCAAAATGTGACCGGTCAGATTTAACGTAGCGTTAAATGTAGTCGTTCCAGAATTGAGCTAATTAATTCAATGATTAATTGCAATTAACTTAATCAGGATTTGTTAATCCTACCTGTACAAAACCAAGCCTGGGATCGCCGAGTTCTTCTTCATTGTAATCTAGGATTTCCTTGGCGCCATCCTCGTACGGTTGGAAACTTTTGAAAACGTCCGAGAATTTCGGCAGTTCAAAACCGAAATTTCCCTGGACAATTGTGGCCAGGACCACTAGATTCTTTAACCCCATAATGCTGGAAAATATCACAATTAAAAGTCGCACCACATTTAAATAGGTTATGTTATGTTACCTGGCAAAATTTGCTTTTAGCTAAGTCATGCTTTTTTGCACCAAGATTTTTCCACCGGAAAAAAATATATTTGCAATTTTGATTTATCTGCTCACGCAACAAACAGTTTGCGTTGTTTCACATGTTCTGTTTTTTTCTGGGGGACTAGAAAATACTGATTTTTCCAATTTGTGTCAATTTTCTAGAACTACCAACTAAAAACTAAAGCCACTTATTTTTGACAACTTTCTCTGGGCTCACTCATCTAAATCCAACTACTGATCTCTTCCAGCAAAGTGCTACAATAAATCGTTTTTAACTTGCAAGGCAATACGTTCTTCCTCAGTTTCACATATTTTTAGCCAATATTATTCACTCTGGATCAGTGGAATTTTAGTGGAATTTTGTTGGCAACAGAGGAAGTTGGGATGTTAAAGTTAAATTGGACCAAATGGGATCCTATAGGTGAGAGTGAAAATTCTCCCGAAATTCGTGCCAGAAACTTAGAGATGAACTTTTCGAACGGTACTTTTGGTTAAGAGCTAGTACGAACCATTTGTCCAAGACTTGGTTAACGGCACTCTGCATGATTTCCAGTGAAAACTGCCGGCAACATCATACACACACTTATTATGTGGCTTAACATCCGTGGTCTGCGATACACCTTAACAGTTATATTTCGCAACGAGACGGGCTGCTCTTAAAAATTCTTTGCCATAGTTTAGTGGTCTCTTCACATTTAGTTTGATTTGTTTACAATGTGGTTTGTAGGGTGAGACTGGAATACAACTTGGACTATGGCAATTTTTACCGCAAGGAGGTTAAGGAAAACCCAGGAGCTAAATAGTTATCTCGTGCTACAAAAGAAAGAACAATTATATGGGATGCTGGAGCATGTTGTCCGTTTTTCAAAACACTCCCATGTTTTTATGTTACTGATTTCGTTTTGTCTTTTTCCCATGATGTCCAGTTATAAAAAGATCCTTGCAAGACTCTGCCGAAACACCCGCCAAATACCTTTATGATGGTAAACAAACAAAAAGGGCAGCAGGACTCCAATCAGGGCATCAGCAGCCAAAATGTTGTAGGTGTTGTAATCAGTTCCCTTGGTCAATTGGTTCACCAGAATAAAAACAAATACGATTCCTAAAGCTAGAGACACCCGTAGCAAGCTGATGGTGAATCCAAAACGATTGGCAGTGTCATTGTCGTTTCCGGTTTCAGCTGCAATCTTGGACTTTGATGCGAACAGGTCCTTGAGAAAGGCTGTCAGTCCCCAAGACTCTGAATGTCTCAGGTTGTCAAACTCAATCCTGGCTTGGATTACAATCATGATGGTGATATCCATTAAAATCAGAACGATTTTCGCCTTTTCCACTGTTCCACTGTCACTCTCAGCTCCTAGAAGTTTGGTCGTCAAGAAAATGTAGATATTTACATTTAAAGGAATTAAAGATTACCTGTATACTTGGATTGGAATGTCAATACGTCCGTGATGTTGGTCCAAAAATTGTATTCCATAGGTGCTAGAGAACAAGAGATGGCTACAATGGATCCTTGGATCCTTGGGATCATTCTGGTTTCATCAAGGTTCTCCATCAGGGATGACTTGTAAATGGACAAGTACTTGACAATCATTAGGGTTTGCAAAGCCAAGTGAAAACCGCAAATGCCAATGAATTCTACGACGTGGATTGACATGACCAGTCCAACAGGCAGCGTCATTGTCAGTGATTGGAGCAAGGCTTCAAAGACGACCTTGCCCAACTGCTTAATGACTGCAATCACCCTCATAAACGGCAAGACCACTTCACAAAGGACTTTGCCATGAATGGACTGCAATCCTGGAGCCTTGGACCTGTGATACTTTTGGATCACATGGAACAGGAACTGACAACAAATTCCAGCCAACGTGTAAAATAATCCAACAATAATCTTTTTCATCTCCATTTTATCCATATGGTTGAAAAAGGATTGACGTAAAGAGCGTATTATTTTTAGGGGAAAATAGCGATAACAGGGTTATTTTTAATTGTTTTCTGACAGGTCTTCCACATGCCCTCATGCTTGTAAATAAAGATGAAAGGTATGACCACTCCCACTGTCATGTCAACAAAGAGCAGGTTGTAATTGAAATTGTGACCGAATCCTCTGATCAATTGGTACACAATCACTAAAGCAACTGCAGCTCCCAGTCCAACAACAACTCTTAATGGACTGATCCCATAACCAACATTGATGCTGACGTCATTGTCAACAACATTGTTTTCATTTGAGTTCGAATCAGAACCACACTTGTGTAGGCAGATGAGTTTCTTGAAAAACATGACAATGCCCCTTGACTCTGAATACTTGGAATAATCAAATTCCATCCGGACTTGCAAGATGACAACTGCAACAAAATCCAAACCCATCAGAATCAGTTTGGATACTTCTACAGTCGCATTTTCCTTAGCATATCCTGTAATTAAACCATTAAGAATATAATTACATCATGTAATTAAATTAATTACCCAGAACTAGGCTCTGGAATTTGGCAATGTCGTCAATACGAGTTAGGTAGTTGAACTCAACAAACATTTGAATGCAGGGCAAAATATACAGTGACCACTTAAGTTGGGGTACCAATTTAGACTCGTCGACGTTTGCCAGAAGATGGCCATGGTAAATGGAAATATATTTGACACTCAATAATACTAACAAAGCCATGTAGAGGTGAGATAAAGTTAGAAAATCCAGGGTGTGGAACATAAATGCGACATTTCTTGGCAAATTATTGCTTCCGGAGATCAATTCAAAGACAACGTTCCGGAATTGCTTGGAAATCACCGATATTTTCAGGGAGCCCAAAAATATCTCTTCTGTGACTTTTCCATGAAGTGACTGCTGGCCCAATGGTTTGCCCCTATGATATTTTTGCATCACTTGAATTAGAAACAGAGACATTGATGGAAATATTAGGTAGATCACAGCGAAAACAATCTTTTCAGTTTTGAGAGCCATTTTCCTTTTTGAGTTTTTCACCACTTTAATAAACTAAAATCTCTATTTGAGACGTTGGTGGCTCACCACGCCTACTTAAAGAATCATATTTTAACCGGTTAAATGCAAGAATTTTGATCATTTCCGCTCAATAAAATCAAAAGTTTTTCGCAGTATTTTTTGTTTACCAAAGGAAGTTTGGACAAGAACAAGTTTTTGGGGTGGTTGTTTCTAAAAGTACTTTTGTCTTCTGTGACCCCAAAATATTGGGCACACTTTAAGAGAACCCATTGTCGCTTTGTGTGTTACAAGTCTCGATTACATTAACAGCAAAACATAAACAAAACAAAGACATGGGGCCGCTGTCGCTCTCCTTATCATTTGTTTACATGACCCTATTGATTATGTCGAAAACCACGGATTCTCAGGGAAGATTCGGGCCCAGAAGCCAGGCTTTTGTCAATGGCAAAATATACACTGTCGACACACGAGATGTGAACTGGGATAGGTAAATATAGTGGCTTAATAAGCTTTTAATTACCTGTAATGACTAATGAACCACTTTTCCAGGAGACCAAAACAGGCCATGTACATTGAAAATGGCGTCATTAAATGCTTAGGAACCAACAATGAAGTTAGAAGGTGCAAGAAAAGAGGAACCAGGGAGGTCAACTTGAATGGAGCTACAGTTCTCCCAGGTAAAGACAATACAGAGATTGGCTATCAATGTCCCAATCCATGATTTTGTTACGCGTATTTATAGGTATCCATGATGTACATATGCATCCATTGGAGGTTGGCAATCCAGTGGCTGGAACATGCACTCTTAACGACGAACAGAGTCCGGAAGAGTTGAAGGAAATCATTCGCCGATGTTACAAGAAACAAAAGGGGACAGAATGGATCTTGGGACATGGATATTCCTGGTTCAAAATCAGGGAACATATTTTGGCTGGTGGCAGGGATCCAAAACTGATCCTGGATGAAGTCATTCCTGCAGGTGTTCCAGCCATTATGATGGAGCAGACCTCCCACTCTTCCTGGGCAAATAGTGAAGCCCTCAAAAGAGCTGGAATCACGATGGATACCACGGATCCACCGGCTGGTCTGGTTATGAAAAACAATTCCACCGGAGAACCAAATGGAATCCTGTTTGAGAATGCTGGAGACAGGCTGTTTGACATGGCGCTGGATCCATCAAAGTATAGAGGTTTGAATGCTATAGCTGAAGATGGACTCCACTGGAGCCTGGAACAGATTGCCAAGAATGGAATCACCAGCATTTGTGACGCCAGGACTTATTGGAACTCCAGGGGCCATCACAGGATCTGGCAGAAGCTGGCTCAAAGGGGAGAACTTACTGCCAGAGTTATTCTGGGACTCTGGGCCTACCCAGAGTTGGAGGATGACTTTCAAATTGCTCAGCTGAGAAGGCTGTACAATGACAGACCTGTGGATGGATTGCTAAGAATGAGCCAGATCAAGGTGTACGCCGATGGAATCTTGGATTCCACCACGGCCGCTCTGCTCCACGATTACAATGTTGACTATAACATTGTCGCCAAAGGCAATCGGGGAATGAATTACTTTGACAAGGCCAGACTGACCAAGTATATCAGGGAGCTCCAGGACACTGGATTCGACTTCCATATTCACGCCATCGGTGATAGAGGTGTCCAAGAAGCTCTTGACGCCATTGAAGCCAACCGTGTTGGATCTGGATCCAGATGTGGTGGATCACGTGGATACCGCCATCGATTGACTCACATAGAAATGGTGGATCCAGCAGACGTCCAACGATTTGCCAACCTTTGTATTCCAGCAGACTTTCAGGTAAATCCAAAATCCATTGATCCAGATAAAAACTTGGATCCATTTCTTAGGTTGCTGGAAACTTTACTTTGCCTGATAATGAATATCACGATGAACTGGTTAATCTAATTGGTGGCCGGAGAGCCAGCAGATACATTCCCTTTAAAGAAGTCCACAATGCTGGAGCCAAGGTTACCCTAAGCTCAGATTGGGATGTTTCTGGACTCAATCCATTCTTGGGCATGAACAATGCCATAACCAGGGGAACAGCCTCCGTCAAGCTCAAGGTATGATTCTAGACATTGACGGAACCATTGGATTACAAACTGCTGCTTTCAGGATGCTATTGAAATGTACACCATCAATGGCGCTTATGTCATGCGCCAAGAAGATGTTACTGGATCCCTCATGGTTGGCAAGGAGGCGGACTTTATCGTGATCAACCAGGATATCTTGAGCTTGGCCAATAGTGGTCAAGCATCAAAGATTCCTGGAACCAAAGTCTTGCGGACGTTTCTCGCAGGAGATGAAGTGTTCAACGCTCAAGACCATGTTACCGAAAAAGATTATGATGAGTATTATGGAGAAGAATCCTATGATTACTACAAATAAAGAATACAACAAAGTGATTTTTTAACTATTTGTATTGTCATTTTGATAATAGACAAAGATTTTTACTGGTTGACCTTCTCCTTCTTCTCCTCACAAGCAAACACCATGGAGTTGAACATATCCTGAAGTTTTGTTAGCTCCTCTTGGCTGATCTTCAAAACTGGTTCTTTGCCCTTGCTTTCGTTCTGGTCGTCGTTGGTCTTTTTGGCGGGAGATTCGAATTGGAGTGCCACCCGGATTTTGGCAACACCTGGGCAGTTGGCAATATCGACGAAACTCTTCCTTCGGCCGTACCTAAAATAGCAAATGTTTATTTTAGAATTGATTCCGGACCAGGAAAATTGTCGAAACGTTTCCAAGAATTTTGGAAATCCGGAGCGTAGCTTCAGACGCTCAGCATTTTGTTCCTCAAAATGAAAATGAATAAGGCAAAAATTCAAATCAGCTTAAAACACATAAATAATTGAGCTTTTTTAAATAGAAAAGTTTTAATGGATTTTCCAATTATTTAGATACTTACGGTTTTGGGCGCCTTTGTGCTTCGTTAGTCGGTCCGTTCTCTTTGGGCACCTTGCATTTGAGCTTGAACTTGTTGGCCATATTTTTCATGTAATATGGTAATATCTACACTAATTTTGAACTCTTCTTTAATTTATTTGAAGCAAATATTTAAGCACGTCCTTTCAGTTCGGTTTCCAAATGGCAAGTAATGAATTAAAAGGATTCTTTAAATTGAGCCGTTGACCGACGCGCTCGCGCTTTGCGCCCACCTGTTGATCCTTTGTTTAGCAATTTGAAATTCCTTTTTGATGTTTCTAAGAAAATGATTCAATGAAAAAGACTTGTTCTTTGAGATGCACGTAATTAATTTATTGACTATCTTAGCATTAAATAGAATAGATATAATTTTTTTAAAGTTTAAAGCCTTTTTTGTTCACAGCCAGTAGGACAGATCAACTAGAAAATATTTTTGTTTACATTTTTTGTTTACATTTCTGCGATGGACTGGTTAATCCAGTTGAGATAGTGCTTCACGTTGCTGTAGACACCAGGTTTGTTTGGCTCTCCACAACCCACTCCCCAGCTAACGATCCCGGTGATGTGGAATTTGCCTGAATGATGGAGGTGATTGTGACTAATTAAGTACTTATAATTACTGTAATTAATTACCATCAATTTTGCAAGTCAGAGGTCCACCAGAGTCACCACTGCAAGTATCAATGCCTCCCTCCTTAAAACCAGCACACATCATGCCTATATATAGAAAGAAATATTTAATTACAGTAATTAATGATGTAATTACAAAGTTAATTACCCTTTACAACATCCCTGTTGCTCTGGGAATACATCTCCTTGCACTCCCCATGATCTATGATGGGGACATTGGCAGTTCTAAGGCAGTCTGTCTTGGCGGAGTGGTTGTTGGCTGAAATAAGTATACAATCATAGTAAACCGGAAGTTGTCAATGTCAATGTCAATGGGCAACTTACGGTCAGTCTTGCCCCAGCCGCTGATGACGCACTCGGTACCAGGTTTCTGTGGGGTATCGTGCATTGGCAGACATGCTGGAGCCACTCTGTCCGAGAAAACAATTCCAGAACCATCTCCCTTCCTGCGAATTTTGATCAGAGCCACGTCATTGCTGTGCCTTCCGTCCATGGGCGAACTTAAATGAAACAGACAGTAGAATTAGAGCTCTGGTGTTAAATCGAAGGGACAATAGAATCTTGGTTTAGTATAGCACTTTTGGGATTAGAAAAATATGGTTATAAAATCTTGGGAAAAAAGCTCATTTTTAAGATGAAAGGATTTCTGGCATAGCAAAGGCTTGACACGGAGTTAAATGATGGGCTGACAAAAACTTCAAAAGAACTTTTTCTTGGAGATATTTTGCCTTTTTTCGCTTGATATGAAGTCAGGTGTGAAATTGTCACGTTTTTACAGGTTGCAACAGGCAACATTATTTGCCTGAAAATCCAACTAATAAATAGTTTTTTACTCACTCCCAATTTGGGTGGATAATGGCGTCCTCAATGTCAAAAGTCATTTCGTCCTCGTCGAACTCGCTCAGAGATCCTTGACCAACCACAACTCGCATGTAATTATGCCTTACGGTCCTGTAATTAATTACATCATTATAGTAATTAATTGCCCTGTAATGTATGACTTACTGGAAACAATGGGCAGCCGTGAGAATGACATCCTCAGTGAGAATGGTTCCACCACAATGATGTTCAAAGTTGTTTCCATCAGCGTTGACTTGAATTTGAGCGATCCAAGGATGTGATCCATATGGAGCACAGGTTCCATTGAGAATCTTAAACATTGGCTTGTGGTAAGCTCTGTAATTAATGATGATTTTTTATAAGATTGAGCTTAAAACACAGCTAAAAAATGGGAAAATGGAAGTACAAACTTTCTTTGCATAAAAGTTTTGATGTTGTTGTTGCTCAATTTAATTCCTGGAGTGCTTAGTGAAGCGTTGAATTTTTTATAGCAAAAAGAAAGTAGAACCAATTCCACTTTTGTCTCAAATAATCTTATGGAGATAAGCTGATTTTTCTTCGAAAATGCAGTTTTGTAAGACAGCTCTAAAGCTCAGCAAAGATGCCATTCCATTAGAATAAATTAATAATCTATGTCATGTCGCAGAGTTTGACATAGCTGGTTTACAGATAGAAGTTCAAAGTTTTTCTTTTCTTACTTCACTCCGGTGTTTCCGCATCTTCCCTTAAGATCGTAAGGCATTTGAGGTCGATTGGACATGGAACGAAATCTGGCTTGCCTGGCTCCTCCTGGAGCAGCCCTGCTCAAGGATGTGATCCATAATACTGAAATTAATTAATTAATTAAGCCATTAAACTGGTTGCCGCAGAATTGGGCAATTAATGTTGAATGAAGTCGGGCTTTCTCCTGCTAACTGCTGAAGTTTTTACATTTGTCTTTTTGTGAGTGAAAGCTGCTGCCCAGACAGGCATGATTAATTCAGTGTTATTACTAAAGATGAGCCGCGTTATTTATAGTAATAAAAGTGTGCTTCATAGAAAATTTCCCTACGATGGGATTCTGTCGTTGGTTCAATTATTACTGGTATTTTTTTAAAAAAAATACTAATTGACACCCCTAGAAGCAAAAAACAATGCTTTTACAACTTTATTCTACGTTTTCAGGGGAAAAAATGGTCATTTTCCTTCAATTTTTTATTGCTTGTTTGACATCAAAAAAATTACATAAGCCCTGGAAATAATTGCTGTTAAAACTTGTAAACAGACTCTTAGACACTCGAGCTACCTTTTTTCTTAAGTACAATTGTTAATATTTGGACCAATGACCAAATCCCATCGTAGGGAAGTTTTCTATGCAGCACACTTTTCTTACTATAGATAACGCGGCTCATCTTTAAGGGTAAAGGACTGGTCTTGTAGAAAACAAACAATCCAGAAAGTTTGTGAAAAACTTTGCCCCTAACTGGCAGCAAATTGTATCAGCTATGGTAGTTCTCAATGACATTGTCATCAACTCACTTCCGGTTAGAATATCCAAGATGCGATTCATGGTTGTTTCGAAATGATTCTGTTGGTGATCTTTTGACACAAGTAAGCCAGCTTGAAGCCTTCTTCGCCCGAGCTACAGTAGGCACAGCAATTCTTGTTGGAGTTGACACAAATCCGGCTGATGAAGAGTTGACGTAAATTAGCGTCCCTCTTTCTACTCATTGGTGACAATCCGGGATTCGACTGAGTTTTGAGCTTGAATTTTCGGTGCTTTTATACCGTTTTGGGGTGGACCGTTAAGTTTGAATTTTTCTTCTGAAACTTTTTAGTATTTTTGATGTAATTTTAGCAATAATTTGATGCGTAATAGTGGCATCAGTGTTTCAAAAATATTATGTTTTTCTATGGTTGTACGATCTATTTCCGTGTGTAGCTTTTCGGCAACTGTTGTGAAAAATGGACAAATTCCAACTGTTTATTTTTTGTCATAATTATTTAGTTGATTCTTTTATCCTTTACGCATAAAAAATGCGTTTTGATGTTCAAAGCTTCCATTTTCAAATGAGAAACATTGGAATAATTTTAAGGCTTCGCTCGAAAAAAAGTTACGCCAAAAATGGCGTCGCGTCTGCAACATAAAAATATTTCAAATATTTTTAGAGTAATAACAAAATGATGCAATAGAGCGTCAGTTTTTAACGTAAGCGCGCGTAAATAACCAACCACATTTTGAATTTTCCCGCTAAAAAAACTTGTACTTTGGGCAACATGATTTATTTTTTGCCAACAAGTTATTTTTGAGCTTCCCCAGAGAGAGACTATGAGTCGGAAATCAAATCAAACAAATATCATTGCGTCAAACTATATCTTGTTCAAATATCTTTTGGATTATTTTTTCTGTATATTGTAAACCTGCCTTTTTTCACAAAATTCTTGATTACAAGGAAAATGGCAAAAAATCTTTACATTTTCAATCTATCATTTTTCTCGAGGAAACTCTTCTTTTCCTTGTTGTTTCTTAAAAAACCCTGAATTGCTGCCAAAACTAGAAATCGCAATTTAACAATTTAACTGAATCCGTTTTGGCACCAAAAACCAAACTTTTTATAAGATTTTTTTTTCTTTTTTGCAAAAAAGATTTTTTTCTAATTTGAAATTGGTTGCTGCGATCTTAAAAAATAATTTCATTGATTGATTAAGGAGCTTTTAAAAGTGCAATGCCCGACAGCTAAGCAGAAAATATTTTTAACAAAAAATATTTTCGTTTATAATAAAAAAGAACGGATGTCATAAAAGCGAAGGTCATCGATTCATTAAATATACAAAAAAACTGATTTATATAAATAAATAAGAGATATCTACATAATTTAAAAATGTTTTATCTACTGCGCAATTTTACAGCAACATCTTTGTTTTTATTAATTGGAAATTCAACTAAACGTTATCAAAAATTTGGCATTGGAAACCAATAGTTTTACTCAATTTTTCAGAATTGGAAAAAAACTTGGTGATCGTTTCCGATTTTCGTAATTGAAATAAGAAGATTGTAGAGCCTATTCATTGATGATTGTTCGAGAAAATCGTTGGATTGCATGCAAGAAAAGTTGTACCATCTTACTTCAAAAACGGTAAAGTATCTAATTAAGGTTCCTAGGCATCTTGACACCATACGTCCCTAGAAATTAAATTTCCAATAAATAATAATTACTTTTTCTAAAATAAAATGACATACCAAACCATTTTAACAGACGTGGCCACAAAATACCATTGGCGTAGGTCTGCAAAAAAATAAATACAAATATTTATACTGGATTCTTTTTTCTAATATTTTTTTAATTTATGACAAAACTAGGAGGATTAACAGGGAGAGAGCAGACTTTTTGTGAGAAGTGCCCTGCTATAAAATACAGAGAGCGGACGCATTCTGTGTATTTCGATATCTATCTCTAGTTACTTACTAGCAGCAAGGTCTTAGTCGGTTTCTCTGTGTCGAGAAAGCAAGACATACCCTGGAGCTCACGTCCACCAAGTTTTGTTCGTGCTACAATTAAATACCACCTGGATCGAAGACATCCAGAAATAAATATAAATCAAGGTAATTCGAAGATAAAAAAACCCTTCATTTTCTGTACTGTA
>JAAUYL010001696.1_pt1 | contig 15946 bp, 10 predicted proteins | sample 7278011 | NCBI WGS metagenome assembly JAAUYL01 (sample SAMN14350225, study PRJNA611818) | marine sediment metagenome | isolation source: surface marine sediment (1.8m) | place: French Polynesia: Moorea | collected 2018-08
AACCGTGTGAAATCTTATACAAACGAAATTGTTAACGCATACGCGCAATTTGCTAGATTTTCAGTTTCCCCATGGTTTTATTTGGGAGAAAAAGGGGAGGAGATGTAGAATCCAAAATCCAAACTTCCTGAGATTTTTTTCCCTGAAAACCCCAACGGTACATGATGGTTTAACTCATCGTTTACAACGTTTACAACGTTTGTTTGTATTTGCTTTTGCCCTTTAATTGAAGAATTATAATTCTTGCAAAATGGTCAGTTTCCAAAAAAACAGAACATATGTGTATTTTTCTGGCATATTTTCCACCGATTTTTCCGTGAAATTGAAGCATGCAATTTCCAATTTTACGTCGGATCTGGGGCGAAATTAGCGGCTGCGCAAACTATTTATAGTGAAAGTGATTTTTTTTTTAAAATTGATTTTGAAACAAAGACGGCGGTTTTTCGTAGAATCATTCCCTTGAAGATACTTTTTAGATTCAGGAAAGTAAGGATATGTTTATCAATTTATCAAAACCGCCGTTTTGTAAAAATTGGTGCTATTATTTTAACCGTATATTTTTAGAGATTTTAAAGCGGACGACAAAGATTTTTAGTTGAGGGGATGTCATTTTGTTATCATTACAGAATGTGTTAGATCCGCTTCAATAGTTTGCATTTTGCTCCGATAATTTTCTGAACTATACCTGTCAGATCTTTGTGATCCATCTGTTTTCATGATTTTTTTCTTTTTTAGATTGAAAATGTAAAAATATATTTATTACTTGACCATTGTCAATCTTGTACAAATTCTGGCCTTCGAAAGAGGATGACCACCAAAATTCCTTGATCAACATATTCACTTTCAATTTTAAATTGCAATTGAAGTTGAAAACCAGAGCGTTTTACTGATGTCGTTTAGCATTTGGAAGCAGGTAAATTCTCCAGAATTTTATACTGCACCGGATGTGACTCATACTCATAGCCCAGTTTTAAATGGACGTCCGTTGCTGAGGAGAGGGAATCTCTAAAGTTTGGAGAAAGATTTGTTTACTTTCCGCTTAGATTGTCACAATTTTTTGAAGACAACTGAAAGTAGATATTTTAAAAATCGGCCTCGTTTTCGTAATTTGGTGCCGTATAATTTCACGCACAAAAATATTCTATCCGACCGGTTCACAGACAATTGCCACCCGCAAATTGCTACCCGGACAATTGCCACCCGACTATTGCTACCGGGACAATTGCCACCCGGGACAATTGCCTCCAGGGACAATTGCCACCCAGACAATTGCCACCCGGGCAGTTGCTTCCCGGGACCCTGAGCATATTTTGGGGACAATTGCTACCCAGGCAATTGCCACCCAGACGAATGCCACCCGGACAATTGCTTCCCAGGACAACCAAGACTATTTTGGGAGAATTGCAATTTGGACATTTTTGCCTCTAGTGCATTAAATTGCCTATGAGTACAGAATTATTAACAAACTACTTTTGGTGTTTAAATAACACAACCTCTCCTGCTTAGCAAGACAGCAACAGCAACCCCTTTTGCCTGTTTAGCTGTCCTATGTGCAATAATAACGGTTTTAACAGCTGTTTGTATAGCTAGTTTTCTGTGATATCTCCATTAAGTGCTGGCAAGAAGTTAACAAACAAACATGGCGCTACCCAAATAAATCTTTATAAATGGAGGAACCTGGTTTAAAGAACAAATACTGCGCAAGGATTGGTATTTACTGGCGGGTGGCAATTGTCCCGGGTAGCAATTGTCCCGGGTGGCAATTGTCCCAGTTTCTGAATGGAGCCACTTGCGGGTGGCAATTGTCCTGGGTGGCAATTGTATGGGAGGCAATTGTCTTGGGTGGCAATTGTCCCGGGTGGCAATTGTCCTGGTGGCAGTTGTCGGGTGGCAATTGTCCGGGTAGCAATATGCGGGTGGCAATTGTCCAGACACCTTTGTTTGCATATTTCGTTTGCAATCAATAGTGTCTCTATTGTCAACGGTTTGCTAATGGAGCGAATCGACTGTAGCGCCATCTTTTGAGCAAACATGAGCACATGCTCTAACCCAATTTTTTCGATCGCTTGCAAGTGGCACAAAACCAAACAACCAAATGCTCATTTTCCCACAGGGAAAAAGTAAAAATCGATGCCAAAAATGATGGCTGCCATTTTTTTCCGTGAAAACCTCACAATATTTTTATGAACACGATTTTTCATAAGTAGAGGGTATAAAAATTCCACCCCTATCTGAAGCATGATTTTGACCCCTCTAAAATAGTTGATAAGCATTAATCTTTGACCTGGAGTTTCACTATGCTGTTTTTTCACGGATTTTAAGGCATGATGCGATGAATCAATGAGAAATACAATACTTGTATTTGGAAAAAATGCTCAGATTTTTGCTTTTGGTGGTAATTTTGCAGTCTTCAAATGCGGATCACAAGCAACCGGTTACAGAACCGCCGGTTGAAGAATATCCGGAAACAGAGGAGTGCTATGAAGAGGAGGGGATTGATTATTATGGAAATGGGGGTGGAGGTGGACAAATGGACACCCCTCCCCCTGCTAACCCCTACCCTATGACCCAGATGCCTATTACACAACCGCCAATGCCAGCCACAACCATGGCTCCAATGCCAAGCATGAACACCAATGGTAAGAACTGATTCGAATGTCTTCAGTGCTAACAGTGACATTGATAATGGATTGCAGAAAAGCTGCTGTACCTCCATCACAGTCCCTTGTTTTCCGGGATGATTGTCAGGCTGTTGGATTTGACCAGTCCAAATGCACCAGGGAATTGCGAACATGAAGTTCCAGAAATGACAGAGGCATTCTTTGCGATAGATAGTGGAGTGGGAGTTTATTTTCCTGAGAGGCGGACGTTTGTAGTCTCAGCAGGACCTCGCAACGCGTGGATCCAATATGTAGACCAATATTACTTGTTTCCTAACATGACCTGGGCAATTGGACCAAGGACAACGCATATGTTTTTTCGGACTCATATGATCCAACAGGATTCCAACAGCTGGATCATACTGGCTGGAGCCAACTCACCCAAACTCAAGTCCTATTCCAAGAAAATGAACATCCAATCATTCGATGGATCCACTGTTTTGGGACCTGACATGCCGGCGCCAATGCGACACGGGTGCTTTGTCAAGATAAACTCAACGACGGCAATCGCCTTTTCCGGTCAAATCGATTCCGCCATGAACCTGAACCCATTTTCATTTTACTACTCGTTCCAACAACGGATCTGGTCAACGGCACCAACGGTACAATCCGTTAGAGAGAGAGCGGCATGCGGATTAGTAGAGGATACCGTCAGCTCTAACCGTTATGTGATCATGGCTGGCGGACAGGCTCCTACGATGACCTCGCTGAACACTATCTCAACCGTTGAACTACTGATTGTCGGATCTGGAAGTTGGTTTTTTGGTCCATCACCGAGAAATGTTGGATTTTCCAAGTCAGCGATCGCAACAACGCTGGACGGGAAGACAGCGTTTCTCTACGGTGGATTTGTGGCGTCTTTTAGCAAAGTGCAGGGCAGGGAAATCTTCAAATTCCAGTGCTCCAACGCCAATTGTCAATGGGAAAAGGTTCCACAAACTCTACCTTACAATGTCATTGATGCTGTTGGAGCATTTGTCCATGGAGACACTTTTCCTTGTTACCTTTAAAAAATCTAAGCTTCTTTTGACCATAAAGTACAGGCTGTAAGAATCATTTTAAATGTTAATCCAGGATACCACTATGATGTACCGAGACCGAAATTGGCATTTAAAAATCAAACGGTCTCCCCTAAAGACGAGTTCAAATTTGATCAAGGTTAGCAGGCTTAATTTAATCCATCTTTATAAAAAAGAACGGGTTGAGTAAGAGTTTCCCGCTTGACTTTTGACACCTTTATGTTTCGCTTAGATATCCGTGCTTAAGCTGAGCTTTATATTTAGCATCTCAGAATGGCTCCACCTTGGTCATGCATTGTTCAAGATCAAAATGGTATTACCTGCATGGTATTGAAACTGTACAGCTGTAAGTTTTCAGCATCCGAAAACGTGGTCGCTTAGTATTCGAGCATTGTAAGGAACGATTGTCCTTCTTTATGACTCAGGACATGAGCAATTTTGATTTCTCTCAAGAGAGGCTTATCTATTCCAGAGACCCTTGATGTTCAGAGACCGTTAAGTAGATGGTTTCTGGGCATTCAGTCTCTTAAATCTTTTAGGAAAATCGAATTTTTACGATGAGTCAAGCTCATAATATGCTTGAGGGAACTATGCATTTCATCGGCTTTATTTTTTACACTCCCCCAAAATAACTTTCTAACCATACTTCACCACCAATTTAACGACATGTCCTCTCATGAACTGATGCGAAAAATGACCAGTCACATTCACAGTTAACTTAAGTTTCATTCCTAAAAAGGAGCTCTGCAGTGATTACGGAATAGAAGAAGATCCAAAGCGGTAAACAAAACTCAGAGAAAAAAGTCTCCAATCATGAAATCGCGTGACTCGAACTCGAGTCGGCGTTTTTTCCTCAGTTGTGGGCAAAGAAATCAATGCCAAAATACCATAGACTTTTCCCTGGATTTCTATGAGATTTTGTCTGCTGATTGTGACCAAAAGCTCAGTTTTTCTACGAGCTGAACGATGATAATTTTCCCTCTAATTCACCGTAATTGCAGCTCACAATTTTCCTGGTATCCAAGTACGATAATCATTATTTGATGCATCCCTACTCTCTCAGTTTCAAGATGTTGTTTGTTTTGTTTACTTTGCTCACTTTTAGCTTGAAACTGAACCTGCCATGTGGTTAAACCGAAAAATGCAAATAGACACATTTCCAGTGAAAGTTTCGGTGCGCAAAAAAACCGCAGGAAAAAGCCCATTTTGTGACCTAAAATGGGTACGGATAAGTTTAAAGTCTAATAGAAATTTTCTTGGGCGTTGTAGTTCTAAGTAGTTTTAAGTCGGTTTTACTGTGTCCTCTTAACTTTAAATATTTTCACTCAATGGGGGTTGGAAATTGTATTTTCCGAGAAAAAGGGTTCGGGACATCAAGTCAAACTGTGACAGATCTTAGCTCGATTCTGACATGTGCCTAATTTTTTTGTGGCTCGGGATTATTTCTACGAATTAGGAGGGTAATTTGTGTCACTTTAAAAATATATTTTTTTATTATTTAAAAAATAAAAACAATGGCCAGTTTGGGTCATCCATAAATAAGCAGTCAGACAGACACCAAAAGAATAAAGAAGTTTTACATGCAAGTGAAAATTGGCCTGGGGGTAAAATATAGGCACTGGTTATGCACACACAGAGTGAGAATTTATATTTATTTTTCAGCTCAAAAATAATTTAACACAAATGAAAAAAATAATTCCTTTTTAAAAAAATCACGGAATTTAATTCTACCCAAAAGCTCGAGGCACTGTGCTTTGACAGTTCAGCTGAAACACACTCTTTGGCGCATCTAAGCGTTAATAACCATTAATTCACGAGATGCTCAATAGTGAATAACCTGAGATAAGAGAACCATGAAATCTAAACAGAAATTCACATTTAACTGCTTCTGTATTTCAGGGCTAGGAAAGGGGTTTGTAGATATTTGAATTTCTGGTTACATTAAATACTTAAAGTGTCCAACCAAAGTGAAAGTTGGAGGCCCGTGAAATTTCGGTCAACCTAATGTTGTGACATTTCGAATGCTCTGATGCCTTTAAACATAAAATCCAAATCTCGTTCCAGGATCTCAGATAAGAATCTTAACATCAATAAGAAAACAGATCTTAATTTCTCTTATTCAAAAATAACCAGATTGTTACTGTTCTTTCTTTTGCATTTATCAAAAAATGGCGATCCTGAGCTGCAGCTACTTATTTGAGATTAATGATTAGGATAAGGGGTTCGATCGGAAAAGCAAAGCGCCAGCATTACAAGCCTTAAAAAAGTCCGCTCCTGGCTATAAAATCGCCTGATATTTACAACGATTTTCTTAGATTTTTCCTTTGTTTTTGTTAAATAAATCTACGGTTGGGAGTTTTAAAACAAAATGCTAAACGCTGAAACAAGGCTTAGCCAACTTTAGAAATGGTGCAACTAGTGATCTTTTGTGATGAAATGTAGCTGAGTTAAACTTTCTTTTCCTAAATGTTAACCTTAAAGGGCAATAGGCAGCAAAAATGCAGGATTTTTTCAGGGTTGTCGGAAAAAGACGTGACTTTGCAATGATTTCTCAATCAGATTTCTGGTTTTATGCCTTTTGGGTCAGACCTGAAATTAACTTCTATCTGGAGGCAAAGTGGACTTTTAAAGGATAAAAACAAAAACCTGTAATTTCAAAATCAAAGGACATTTGTTTCGAAATCCGAAAAAAGGGATTAAAAAGAATTAACGGAACCATGTCCATGGTTTAACTTGTTATTGTTATTGTAAATAAATTGGAGCTTTGGCACAAGACTTTTGATCTGTGTAACTAAACCAATGTTTACATAAGAGCAATTACTATACTAAGTACGAATAATTCATCTACAACAATCTGTATCAGACAACTAGCAATCAAAGAAGCAAAATTTCCAGTTAAGCCACAATACTGAATTTGTTTTCCTACTATAGTTTCAGGAGGCAATGTTGCTCAACTAGATTTTTCTCTGTTGCTTGGTATAATAGCCAAAATAAATTGCGGAGAACATGAACATTAATTTAATCACTGCTTTTTGAGCTTTCCAGAGCGGAGAGCGATGGCAAAAATCCATTACGCTTTCGCTAATGACGTGTGCTGTTTTGTAGTCCAATAGATGGCGCCACCGTCGCTAATGCCAGTTTACGCGCAAGTTAATTTGCCCCCATATGATTTTCTAGTCTGGACTGGGGTTTTTGTTAACAGAATCATTTTTAAAAAGATGGCTGGAAACGCCAAATCAAACTGGATCCCGCAGTTTACACATCCACCCATCTTTAGATGTATTTTGAATAGAAATTCAAAGCATTATTATTAACGTAATCAATTAATATCTGCAATATTTAACTGTAAGAAGGCATTGGAGAATGGAGGTTCTGTGTGCAAGGCCTCGATGGTGTGAAGTTTTTTAGAATGGAGCAACAATTATTACGACTCCAACGGCAACATCACTTACCTCTTAATCCTAAATTCTATCGTACTGCTACTGACTACTGATGCCTGATGGGAAATCTATTCATACACGACATTACGAATTTGTGGGTTAGTTAATATTTTTGTGAGTGTATATTAGTCTCTCCTGTTCGTTCATAATCGTATAAACAACTCGAGACAAAAAGTAGACTCTTACAGAGGGACGAGAAATAAATTGCGGCTTTTAACAGTTTGACACTCTTTAGTTCAAAAGTCAAGAGAGTTCAAATTGCCGAGTAAAATCGTAGATTGAAAATAGTTTATACCACAAACTGAAGAGGAGTCTGTTCGCATTTACTCCTTATTGTATTGTTTACTTACTTGTGGAGTGGAAGCAGTTTTAATGTTTTTGATGGAGCAAAAAAAGCGTGCCTCAAAAACCTCAAAAAAGATGTTCTAACAGACAACTCTTTGAGGCGGCAGAAATCGCTTGTTTACACTAAAAAATCTGGGATCATTTCTCGTTCTCACCCCTCAAAAAAGTTTTGAAGATGAGACTTCATTTCAACTTTTGTAATTGGTGCCATAAACTTTGATGGATTGGACTTCTTCCATTTCTTATTTCACTCAACAGATGGCGCCACGAAGAAATGCTCAAAACTCCAAAAAGAATCTAGCGTCAACGCGAGAAATAGTTTGGATATCATTTTTATTACGAAATTGTGTCACTAGAATATTAAGTACATGGTGCAATTGGGGAAAGAAAAAAAAGATTGTATTAAATATGATCACAGCACGGTAAGATCTTCAGGTGAATATTTAGCAGTTATTGATACACTTTGATTGTAAGTCTCTGAAGCAGTTTTGCACTTCACTTTCGAAAGTGTCTTTGATGTCAAGCAGGATGAATTTGATAAGGTATTTCAGTAACCAGTCCAGGAGATCATAATAGTCTTGAAATAAACAAGACCAAAAGTGATACCAACGAGCTCGACAGCACTATTGACGCATCTGAAGCCATCCTGGACGCTTCCTGCTTGATCACTTCATTCTCCTGGCTTCTGTGTTTCTGGTAGTCCCTGACAACTTTCCTGGCACTCTCCAGGACTTTTTCTTTGGAGACATAACTAGAGCCTGACTGATCCAGTGCTGGATCCAGTGGTTCCTCTGGATAGTACTTGTTCTTCTCGTGCCAAAACAGAGTTGGCTGGGGAGTAGTCACTCTCGGCATGTTGACAGATGGTTTGGACACTGATCCAGGATTGACTTGACTGTTGTTGGCCACCTTGAAGATCACCTTCATGTTGTGGGTTTTGCAGCGGCCGCCCATCTTGCGATGGAGGTCACCCGGCTTTGAGGTCGTGATGAAGTAGTAGTCCTGTCCAGGGCGGAACTCGAGGCCGCCCGGGGTTGGGGAGAAAGAGCGAAAGGTGATTGTGAAGTAGGGGACACGGCGAGGATCTGTGCACTTCGCCACGATTCTGGGTTCAGGACTAGTGATGTGACAAGAGTCATACTCCTCCTTGCTCACATTGTAGATTATGTATTGCTCATCATTGTCTCTATTGGTCTTTGCGATAGGGCAGATGATGTTGGCCTGATCGTATTCCCAAGGTTGGTTGCCAACATTGATGTCAATGACATGCTCGGTGTTGTCAATCCTGAACATGGGGTTGCTGGCGTTCCAGTGCATGAAGTGGGTGGTTTTCCCACACCATCCCTGATTTGCCAGGAAGCCAATCACAAGCAAGATTTTGTATTGCAACGCCATTGTCTTTTATTCGTGTTTTTCTAGCAGTCACGTCGAGAATCCAACCTGCAAAAAGAGAAACAGAAAAAGACAGTTTTAATGAGGCGATTTTGGAATTTTAGAGTTGTTTTGATTCCGCGCAAAAATTGGGGTCGACATAGCAGCACGCTTCTTGCCTGGTTTCCGGACAAAACGCTCCGAAACTAAGAAACGGTACACAAAATCTGTCATCACCATAAAAGGGGGCGTTTTGTCGTAGCACCCCAAAATCCAAGTGAGAATAAAAGGGGTTGGAGTTGTGAAAAATCGCCGCTCTACACGGCGGATTCCTAAAGGGGTATTTAAATGTTCCCCAAAGGAATTTCAGAGACTTTTAAAAGTTATCTGTCTCCCAAAAAAAACAAGACTGAAAACTACAAAATTTCCTTATTTTGTACCGTTGAAATCACCAAATAAAAATCGGAAGCAAACATTTCATTTTGATTTAATGGCTATTTTTTGACACGTTGAAAAATGCTTTTAATAAGCACAATTGAGTCCTGCCCCAATGGCCAATCTATTAAAATGTTATTTTAAGCTAGCCAGGCATTTCAAGTGAGCTATTTTTGAGGTTAGCAGGACAAAACCAAAAATCTGAATTGAATATAACTGTTTTATAATGGACACTCTGCGAAAATATTGAAAATGCAACAGCTATGGACGTAGTTGTTGTTTCTAAAAATAGTCCTGAATTAACGTGGTTACTTACTTAAGATATGGTTAATTCAACTTTATGCCAAACCAAAAATTGACCGGAAAAGACACGAGCCGAAAGCAAAACAAATGAGATCGGTTTAATTTCCTGTGCTCTATATTCGCACAGCTGGAGAGTTCCTCAAAAACTAAACAAAACTTTTAAAACAAAATACACTAAGACAGGAATATTCACGTGTGCCGGTCATTAGCTAGCGCTCAGCTCGCTGCTTTTTACAGCGTGTAGGTCAAATATCTAATTGTTCTGAATATTTCCGATTTTTTCGACTGTAACATAACACAAAACACACCTTATAAAAACTTTTAAATTTTTAAATGCTTACCAACTTCATTATTGGTGATTATTTCTGGCTTTAATTAAGTAATTATGGCTGGCCTTGATTAAGTTGGTAATTCCAAATATATTTATTTTTCCGTGAAAACTCCGTTCGCACTCTCACTTCACCGAGGCCAGAAGGAAAACTGAAAGCTCGTGCACGTTTCAGACAACAATAACTTTTGTTGGGCGTTGCTGGGTTCATTTTTGCTCTATTCTATGTATTCTACAACAGAGAGCAGCGTTCGCGTTGCTTTTCGAATATGAGCGCACATGCATCTCTATATAAGTGATCACAGAGGGTTCGAGTCCATAAACAGGTCATTATTTAATGGTGGATGGACCCACTGTGGCCATTTCAAACTCACAGTACATTAACTGTACCCTGCGTATAGTTTCCCCGACGACAGCCGCTAGATGGCGCTAGGAGAGCTTTTTCATCAATCGGCTGTTCAACGAGCAATTGCCCGTTGGGAAGGGAGGGCCAGGGGTTGGTTCATTTTTGAGTGTACACGTTAAATGAAGAGGAGAAAGATATTCTGAGCTCAAAAGTCCGGCAATAATGAAATGTGATTTTCCAATGAACTGAAGTTACGATGATACAAAACAATTTTATATAATTCTAAATAAGTGAATAACAGGAAAATATGACAGGGAGTTAATGATTTGCCTTCTTTATTGTTGACGTGGTTCAAACTTTGGAACAGAAACTCTTTTATTTTTAAAGGGTTGGCGGCCGATTAAAAGTTACTCTGATTCTCAGGAAAGGAATCATGAAACATTGAGCACATTAGCAATTTCTAATTCAGAATCGTCGGTTAGACATTTTACACAAAAATCTCAATGGAAACCCGAGTCAACGTTCGCTTGTAAGCATCATTTTTTGCTGACTCTCATTTTCATATTAGAGTGGAAATAACCAAAAATCTACCATAATCCCATCTGCGCCATATTGCGAAACAATAAAAGTTCGAGCATAGCTTTTTACTTGATTTACATATTAATATCCAAAAAGCGAATTTACGAGCAGGTGACAAGCTCAGACTGTTTTCTGTTTTGACAAGGATTTGGGGATTTTCTTCGACAAAGGTCCTTTTTGCCAATAAAAAAGGGACGCATTTTTATGGTTCAGAACAATTGAGGCATGGCTAATATTATTGTTAGAGGGTAGTAAAATGCTGCAGCCACTTGACCGGCGTGCTTTTATAGTGCATGGTTTGACACGAGCTCAGCAGCGCCATATCTGTAAGATGGCGGTCACTTTTCAGTTTCGGCAATATTTTCTTTATTGCTCTTCAAAAAGCTCTAAAGGAGTGATGCAACCAAATCATCTATCTCTTTTAAAATATGCCATAGTGGCATAGTTTGGTGAATGTAGACGAGTTGATTTGAAACAGAACTGATAAAGCAAACCCTATTTTAGATAGCGATCTTTCTGATAGACACCTTTGCTTAAAATCGAACCTTTCCATCTGCGATTTTTTAAAGAAAATTAACAAAATCAAATGATAGCGACCGAATTGCTTTCAAATTAGAGCCGCTACCAAAAAGGTCGAGGCATGAAGTGATGGCGGAAAAATTGGTTCATTTTTTGCTCACTCTCCTTAAAGAGGGTTGCGATCAAGTTTCACGAAAATCGGCCAAAATGGAGCAGCTAATTTCATTTGCCGCAATGACAAACGACGATTAAATTGTACCATATTCTTGGAATTTTCAAAGGAAGTGGAAGTATTTGAGATTTTGACAATTTCACAGAAAAATATGAAGCTGAGTGATCAATCAAAAACAAGGCAAATTGGATGTGTCCACATTAATTAGAAACAAATAGATCTCATGTTATTATGATGAATTGCTTTAAAAAAGCAACAAAATCTAAGGAAAATTTGTATTTTAAGCTACACCTGCTTCGCAAAAAAAAATCCGTGAAAACCGAAAACCGAAAAACGTCTTAGGTTTCTAGACTGTGAAATCGCGCAGCGGGAATTACAAGACCCGAAAAATTAGTAATTGACGCACCTGCATTATTTGAAAGAAGAACAAGAAAGCATTGTTTTAAACCAGATTGGATTTCATATATCGGCCCAAAAACTACCCAAAAAAGCAAATGAAACAAGCATGGGAATCGTCTAAATGATCTATTTTTAAAGGCGCATAATGTTTTTGAGTGTTTTAAAAGGCATTTGCCGACCAAAATCTTTTAAAAACAGAAGGGTATATTTCGTGGGAGGCAAGCTCCAGGGGTCAGAAAGACACACAGACATTTTAATTAGCAGCCGAGCCGGTCATCTTTGAGCTGAGCTGAGCTTGCAGGTCAGCAGCTTTATGTACACATTTTGCTTTCCAGCTTAATGCTTTTTGGCAACAGCGAGATAGGCAGAATGAGGCAATTTAATATTTTCAAGGGGTCATATAAATGATGCGCTAATGATCTGTACTTTCTCAATTAAGCTCTAAAGGGGTGGACTGAACTTTTCACCCCTGGACCAAAAATTATCTATGCATCTTACTCATCTTCCAGAAAAAGTGGCAAGTTTCAAATGAAGTTGTTGTTGCTTTGTATATTTTTGTGCAGCTTGCTTCAAATCTTGTTTGAACTGGAAGCTCAAAATCACTCCGCAGACTAGACATTTCAATTTCCGAAAATCTATTTTTAGCGGGCTCCGGTTTTTTGCTACTTTGCATTGTCTGTCTTTTTCCTCTTACACTTGAGGAAGTTTCGTGTGAATAGTAAATGTTTCCATTTTTTTAAAAAAATATTTTTTGTTAAAAAATCAAGCCTAGCAACAAAACGTTGCATATATTTTTCATCACCCAAGCTTAGAACAAAATCCCTGAAACTTAACACTGCTTCTTTAACGAAAAGTTTAATTCCTAAATGATTTTTGGACTTTTTAACAAGCTGACAATGATATGCCGTTGACATAATTACTTGCCTGGTAAATGTAATTTCTAAAATACTTATTGCAAATAATTTTTACTAAAATTTGGAAATATTTATTATTTTTCGGGGTTGCACGTGTGGTGTAGTTGAGCTTTAGCTGTCATATTTTTTGTCAGAATATTTTGCATGATTTATGCTCAAAAACCTCGGGTAAATTGGGGTGAGAAAAAAGATTCTCTGATTTTTTTTCGTCAAGAAAAGAAAACGGTTAGCAGTAAATGTCACACTGCAGCCATTTTTTGGGCTCGATTTTAAGACCGACAGACTTGCAAAAGGAGTAATGAGTTGAAATTAAAGGAACGTGTGAAAATAGGAGAGAATTTTAAGGTGGCTTTTGTAGTACTTTTTATTTTCAGACACTAGATGTCACTTCAGAATGTCTAATTTTTTTCTTGTCATTTTCGTTTTACTGCATCTTTTCAACGTGGTGGTCTCGTCTGTCTTTGAAAACTAAAAATATTCCAAATGCAAACACTTTAAAAATGAATTTTCCTTTTGCATGATAAAACGACCGTGAAATATAAACAGATTATGGGGAGGTTTCGTGACGAAGCCCTCGAGAATTTTGCGTGAAACTGTGAAAATTAACCATTTCAGAAATAAATAGAATGAGCATGCAAAATAGAATAGCAGGTCAAGCTATTAAGGGAAAGGAGGGTGATGCCCAAAATATTGCCCAAGTCTCATTTGAAGCTTTTAGAAACAGTAAAAGTCATTTCAGCCGAGGTTTTATGAGCATTGACGCAAAAATAAGAGCTCAACTCAGCGAAAGTCTGCCTCGGCCGATTACAATTAAATTCTGGCCCTCCGGGATACAGGAAAGCTTTTACGAAAACAAAGCTAGGCTTAATTTTAATGCCTTAAAATATTTTTTTCTGGCCTGACCTTTTTTAAGAATTTTATTTTGGATTGAAAATCGAGCAACCAAGCGAAAACCTAAGCTGAGCGCGGTCCCTCTTGATAATTCTTTTTTGTTTGAAATCAAGAATTAAACAAGATTCCTTTCTCATATATTTATTTAATTTTTATTTTATACATTTATAATAGAAAAGAATTAACGACAGATGGCACTGGTCTAGAAAAAAATGTATTGTCAGCGTCTTCTCTTTCTTTATTCTGGTCCATTCAATATCTGATAAGGTTTTGTTGAAAAGTCAGCAACGGTCTCCTCTGATAGATACTCTTTTGATCTGATATGTTTTAGTTTGACCCGCGGGATTGTAGTGTTTCTGGAGAGTCGAAGAACCACTTTTCACCAGGTCTTCTTCTTGTTCGGATTAGCATGAAACGCTCCATTAAAAATCAGGCAAAAGAATGCTAAAAAGCAGTCATGAATAAAGACTCGCACTGCGTGCTCAATTCGATTCGACACAGTTGTTTACGTGATCTTTTATGAACTTCAAGTCTTGAGGAAATTCCGGATGAAAAGTGCTGAAAGAATTAATTTATCTAGGTCCGGATATTTGTCCGGCTTAATATGTTTTTGCAAAAGAGCATGAATTTTTCAAATTCGAAAATTTCACCCGCGAGCGAGGCGTGCCGGTCACAGCAGGGGCCTGAAATACCTTTTTGACGTCTGGAGGATTTTTAATGGATTTCACATTTTTGCATTAATTTTCGTAAAAAGATCAAAACAAAACAGAAACCCCATTCAAAGCTATAGCAATTGTCACTTTAAAGCGGCGGCGAGCTTCAAAGTTTGAGGTGCTTTTCGACAAACACAGCTTGACTTTGTTTCTTATCAGTCATCTGAGTGGCATTATCTGTTTACCCTTCACCTACGATTTAACAGAGCATTTTAACAAACATGTTGAACAACAAATTGTAGCCCTATCTGATTTCTAAAGCCTTTCTAAAAATTTAGATTGACAGGTCAGGTACAGTTGCAATAATATTTAAAACGTGCAGGTCAGCTGCTCAGATCAGCATCCGACTGACGGTCAAATCATTAACTTTTCCAATACAGGATCTTTCATAAAGCTTGGTTTTTGTAGCACCCTGCATACCCTTTTGTCAGGTCATTCAATATTCAATCAATTTTCACGGGACACCTGGCATTCCTACCCTCCAGGATAAATAAATATTTCTCAAAATAATTGGTACAAAACGGAGTCAATTTGTGCAATTGACACTACAAAAATAAATGAAAATCTGAGAAATATTAGTCAAAAAATTATATGTCTCAACGTAAATTCAAGACCTGTCTGACCTCAATTTCCCGAAAAATCCTGAATTTTTGGAAAATTTGAATTTTTCGAAGATTGAGCAAAAATGCAATATGTCTGCGTGATTCATCATTTTCTTCTGGTCAGAAATGCAGCCTGCAAATTTCGGGAAACCGTTTCCTTTTAAAAATATTTCGGTAAATCCTTGGGCATTTTAAGGAAAATCCCCTCAAATCTGCCAGGCTCGTGACCTACAAAAATCTTTTCGGGATGAGTTTTCAAGTATTTTTCCCGCAAATTTGCGTTGCACCTGGACTCTCTTGAAACGTTTCCGCAAATACAAAGCTTACAACAAAGTTCTCTGGATGTATTTTTTAAATCTTTCAGTTGTTGTGAAACACCCTGTATTGCGGTACAATCGGTTTATTGTTGGGAAAAATAAACATTTCGCAGCTGATTATTGGGGTTATAAAAAGGAAATTCACTCTATCCGTTTAGACCGATGAATGAGAAAATAATTTGCATCGGGTTGGTAAAATCCATTTTTCAAAATTTGGTTTGGCAAAAAACAAGACTGAACACTGAATCCATAGGTAGAAAATGTTTTTTAGACCTGCGTGCCATTTTTATTTGGAATATTGTGGTTTAAAGCATCATGACAGAGTTGTAAAAATCTGCAAAATGTTAAATGAAATATTTTTCTGAGATTCATTCTTTGCTGGCTTTCTCAGATTGTTAAGTGTCATAAGTTAAAAATTGAAATTAAACCTGGTTTTTTCTAACTGTGATCTGGTTTGTTCGGAAGAAAATATATTGAAAATCTGCGCTATGAATCAGATAAGAATCGGAAGAAAATTCTTTTACATTCGGGGAAAAGATTCCCAAAAATGAAAGGTATTTTTACGTGTTTCTTAATTTTCTGTGAAACTGGGC
>JAAUYL010070147.1_pt1 | contig 15940 bp, 10 predicted proteins | sample 7278011 | NCBI WGS metagenome assembly JAAUYL01 (sample SAMN14350225, study PRJNA611818) | marine sediment metagenome | isolation source: surface marine sediment (1.8m) | place: French Polynesia: Moorea | collected 2018-08
CAGGAGACAGGAGACAGGAGACAGGGAAAAAAGTGTTTTCATCACGCTCTTATCCAGACATAGTATTTCTCAAGTTACTGAGGTACAATTATTTTTCTGCTTTTCTATTCCCTATTAAACCTCTCCAGTAATAAAAAATAAAATTAATTATCCTGCATAAATCATCAATTATTTCTCCCTAGTCCCTATGGCATTCCTCTGTTCCCTATTCCCTATTCCCTATTCCCTATTCCCTAGGAGAGAAAGTTAAATTTTTCTTTTTGCTGTCGTAGGTAAGGTAATCGTAAATTCTGTGCCTTCTCCTAGTTGAGAGTTGACTGTAATTAGACCGCCATGTTTTTCTACTACAATAGACTTAGCGATCGCTAATCCTAAACCGGTACCTTTTCCCACAGGTTTTGTAGTAAATAAATGGTCAAATATTTTTTGTTTGACTGATTGACTCATTCCCTTACCATTATCAGCAATAGTAATTTTTAACTTTTCATTTTCAACCGATGTTTGAATTGTAATTCGGTTGGGATTAGCTTCTATTTCGCTAAAATTTCGACCGATATTTGATTCATCCAAAGCATCAATTCCATTGGCAATAATATTCATAAATACCTGATTTAATTGACCAGGGAAGCAATTAATCACAGGGATATTACCGTAGTTGGTGACAACTTGAATAGCTGGACGAGTCTGATTAGCTTTAAGACGATGTTTGAGAATTAATATAGTGCTATCAATTCCTTCATGGATATTAAAGGGTACTTTGTAATCTTTGTCAGCACGAGAAAAAGTGCGGAGACTGGTACTGATGTTTTTGAGTCTGTCGCAGGCCATTGTCATCGCATCAATCATCTTGGGCAAGTCTTCTAAGCTATAATCTAAGTCAATTTCTTCGGCACGATCGATAATTTCATCAGTTTTGTTAGGGAAACTTTCTTGATAGAGTTGTAAATATTCAATAATATCTGTAATAGTAGGTTTAGCTAGCTCAAGACTCGCGGAAATAAAGCCCAAAGGATTGTTCATTTCGTGACCAATTCCAGCTACTAAATTACCCAAAGCTGACATCTTTTCACTTTGGATAATTTGTAATTGAGCTTCTTGCAGATCGGTTAATGCTTTTTGTAAATCTTGAGATTTTTGCTCTAAAGCAAGTTCAGCTTCTTTGCGACGGCTAATATCCAATGTCATCCCATCCAAAACCAGAGTTCCATCAGCACGTTGAGCAATTCGAGCTTCGCAGTGAACCCACTTGATGATTCCTGATGGTGTTACCATACGTCCTTCCCAGTGCCAGGGTTCTAGGTTTTTTATGGAGTCGGCAATAGACTGATTATGCTCAATAATATCATCTGGATGTATCATATCCGTGAGAATTTGAATATTGGCGATCGCTTCTTCGGCGGTGACTTCGTAGAAACTATGACACTCAGCACTTATGTAGGTTAAGGTTCTGAGTCCCGATTGACTAATGCAAAATTGATAAACAAGACCAGGTACATTGTCTACCAGATTATGAAAACGAGAGTTGCTTGCACTTAATTCGGACAATGATTGCTCTAGCTGTTGCGCATATTGTTGTGACCGCTCATACAGTCGGGAATTTTCCAGAGAAATAGCCACTTGAGTACAGAGTAGATTGAGGAGTTGGACGCTATCGCTGGTAAATGCTCCTGTTGCTAAATTATTTTCTAGATATAAGATTCCTTGTAACTTGCCTTGATGTAAAATTGGGCTACACAAAATACTTTTAGGCTGCTGATTTATGATGTACTGGTCATTAGTTAAGCTCGGCTCGTTACTCGCATCAACAAACATAACAGTCTGCCTTTCATGCTTCACTTTATAAATTAGCTTCAGGGGAATCTCCTGACTATCCTGAATAGGAAGGTGCTGCAACACAACTGGCTTTTTCCCCAAGGTAACCGACCCTTCTATCAGCAAGCTTTCTTCTGGCAGGAGCATTAACACGCATTTATCAGCTCCCGCATTTTCGATGACGATGGAAAGTAATAATGACAGTAGTTTTTCCAGTTCCATTTCACTAGAGAGTGCTTGGTAAGCTTTGAGAATGGTAGCTAAATCTAAGGCGACAGAGACGCTGCTGGTAGCAGTTGCGGAACTGGTGGATGTGAGAGTCCCTAATGGCAAGATAATTTCCTGAGTCGAAAGGGTCGAACTGATTCGCTGTAGTATGGGAGTCAGCAGTTGGGGATAGCGTTTTTCCAAGTCAGCAATTTTGGCTTTTGCTCCCCAACGAGCATAACAGTAGTAGGCTTCCTGCATATAGCCACTCGCGACTTTTTCTTTGCCCCAATCTAAGTAAAATTTTGCTGCAAGTTCGTTAGTGAGTGCTTCTTCCTGGATATATTCGTTTTCTTTATTTAGATAAATAGCACGCTCATACAAATCTATAGCTTCAACTTTGTTACCCAATACGCGATGTTTTTCTGCTTCTACCAAATAAAACTTTGACAAATAATTTTCTGGGGAACTATCTGCCCAATTTTTCATTTTTTCTTGATTAGCAGCGACTAATTTCAATACATCTTCTTGTGCTGATGTGATTAGTTGATTCCATGCTGCTAATCTTGCCAGGGAATCATAGAAGGGAAAAATTGGTACAGCAGCATTACCGACTAAAACGCCAATGTAAGTTTGACCTAATTCTGCTGTAGCGATCGCCTCGGAATAATCATCAAAGAGATAGTGCAGAAAGAGTTTTGAGAGATAAAGTTGTGCTAGTGCGTAGGCATCATTAGCTTCCTGATGTACTGATAACATGGTTGTTTCTTGATAAGCAGAACCATTCAGTTCCCAGGGATTTTTTTCGTCATCTACGTCATCCAAGAGGTTTAAAATTAACTGCCAATAAATTTTTAAGTAGGTACAAATTGTTTGTTGATTAAATTCGCCCATTGCTGCGGTGTAGTTAGCTATTTTTTGTTCAGTTTCGGTTAATTCTTGCCCACTCCAAAACGAATTGAGGCTATTATTTAAGGCACAATATCCGACAAACTCAATCTCTCCGCGCTCGATACCAACTTTATAGCCTTTTTCTAAAAATTTGATTGTAGTGTGTAGCGGTTGTTGCCAATGACGAATGAACCCATTAAAAATATTCAAAATTCGACATTCAAACTGCTGACAATCAAATTTATCTAACAGTTGATTTGCCAGTATTCCAAATTTATAGCCTAATTCAATGTTGCCTAAGACACCGCAGAGAATGAGTCCATACATTACATAAGCATAAGCTGAAAGTTCTGTGTTACCAAATTCTAATGATAAATTAACTTGTTTCAACACGAGCAGAGGTAACAAGTCTGGTGCGCCTACATAAGCAGGTGCAATGGTAGTTGAGATAATCTGCATGGCGGCAAGTTTATCGGGGTCTGTCATTTTTGGCAAGGTAATTAGTTCTTCAATTTCCCAACCGCTTAAATTATTTCTTGTCTCTTGAATTGCTGGTTCTAAATCTACTTTTTCCGGATATGCTCCAAAGCTAATCTCTAGTTTTTCTAATACTTCTAATCCAGTTGATACTGCATCTTGCAACTTGTTTTGTGCAGTTAAAGCTTGAATATTAATATCGTAAATTTTCACTTTATCCAAAAAGGTATTAGCATTTTGCAACACAGTTTCTACGCATTTTTTCATCTGTTCAAAACTGCCATTAAGATAAGCGGTTTCGGCAGCAGATTCAAACAAAGTTAACGCCAGAATATAGTTTGTTTGCCAAGAATCTTCAGCCAGTAATTTGCATCCAGTAAATAAATATTCTATTGCACTTGCATAAGCAGTTGCCGCCTTAGCTTTACGCCCCGCAAGTAAATTTAGCTCCGCTAATTCATTTCGTTTCAGTCGATCTTTAATTAATTCCGAACCAAAATTTAATTGATTTACGATGGGAAAAATCTTTTCTTCTAGTTCATTTTTTGATGTGCTGTTAAGCAACAAATTTCCTAGTTTTAAATGAGTGCTTTGTTTCTGATTTTCAGGTATCAGTGAATAAGCTGCTTGTTGGATGCGGTCGTGTAAAAATCTATATGAAGCTGTTACTTTTCCATTATCATTACCCAAATTACTAATACCTAATGAATCTTGTTGATAAAACTTGTAAATATCGCTAATGGGTAAAATCAATCCTTCCTGCAACGCTTTCCACAAATCGGCAGATGTTTCTACCTCTAACTGTTCCGAAACAATTGCTAAAGTTGCTAAATCAAACTGATTACCAATACAAGCAGCTAACTGCAATATATTTTGAGTTGATACTGGCAATTTTTGTAATTGAAGTGCCATAAATTCAACAACATCATCAGTAAGTGCCTGCTGATTTACTCGTGCCATATCGCATTGCCAACACCCTAATTTAAAATCAAATTCAATGAGATTTTCTTGATACAATGCTTTGAGAAATTGTGTTGCAAAAAATGGATTTCCTTTAGTTTTTTGATAAATTAATTGAGAAAAATTTAAGGCTAATTTTTCTGTACATTTCAGTGTATCAGCAACTAATTTATTAACTTGTACTTGACTCAATGGTAATAAAGTAATCGTATTAATTATTGCTTCTGTTTTTTCAATTTCACTCAAAGTTAACATCAATGGATGTGCTGGATTAACTTCATTATCGCGATATGCTCCAATTAAAAATAGATAATTTGTATCAGCAATTAATAACTGTATTAACTTCAATGATGCTGAGTCCGCCCATTGTAAATCATCTAAAAACATCACTAATGGATGTTCTACACTGGTAAATACTTGGGTAAATTTTTGAAATAATAAATTAAATCGATTTTGGGCTGCTGTACCTAATAATTCCGGTACTGCTGGTTGTTCGCCAATAATTTTTTCTAATTCCGGGATAACTTCAATAATGACTTGCCCATTCTCTCCCACAGCTTCTAATATCTTGCTTTTCCATTCCTGGATTTTAGTATCACTTTCTGTTAATAATTGCCCCATTAAATCTCGGAAAGCTTGCACAAATGCACTGAAAGGTATATTCCTTTGAAATTGGTCGTATTTTCCTTTAATAAAATAACCCCGTTGCCTCACAATAGGTTTATGAACTTCATTAACAACTGCTGTTTTACCAATCCCAGAAAACCCAGCTACCAACATCATTTCTGCTCTGACTTCACCCCCCTTACTAAGGGGGGACTGGGGGGGATTACTAACTCTTTCAAAAGCTTCAAGTAAGGTTAATACTTCTGCTTCTCGTCCATAGAGTTTGTCAGGAATCATAAAGCGATCGCTAATATCCCGCTGCCCAATTTCAAAATCTTCAATTTCCCCAGTTTCTATTAGTTGGTGTAAACAAGTTTCTAGATCTAATTTTAATCCTAATGCACTTTGATAACGGTCTTCCGCATTTTTTGCCATCAACTTACTGACAATTTTCGAGATAACAGACGGAATTTGTGGGTTAATTTTATTGACTAAAGGCGCCGATCTAGCCAGATGACAATGTACTAATTCCATTGCATCATTTGATGTAAATGGTAACTCTCCTGTGAGTAATTCGTAGAATGTTATACCTAAAGAATAGAAGTCTGTACGATAATCAATGCCACGATTCATTCGGCCTGTTTGTTCAGGAGAAATATAAGCAATAGTCCCTTCTAAAATATTAGGATTAACCAGTGTTTGAGTTTCTTTGGGTAGTAGAGAAGCGATGCTAAAATCAATTAATTTTAGTTGTTGGGTTTCGGGATTAATTAATATATTGCTAGGTTTAATATCTTTATGAATAATGCGTTCGTGATACAGTATATCTAAGGCATTGCAGAGGCTAATTGCAACTTCTAAAAACTCTATTAAATATAGTTTTTTTCCCCTTTTGACAAGCCATTCTTTAAGAGAAATACCGCCAAAATCTTCCATTACTAAAGCATAACCATTTTCGTAGGCTTCTAGGCTATAAGTATGGATAATTAGGGGAGAATTAAGATTTTTAGTAATGGTATATTGATTGCGAAATTGTACTAATTCGCTAAAACTGGGATAATCATTTTTCAGTAGTTTAATAACTATAGGTAATTGGTCACTTACTCGATACCCTTGATAAACGATAGTTCTATAACCATTGTAGAGTTTTTTGCTGATGTGATATCCTAAAATATTTACTTTTTTGCTAACCATAGTGCTAAATCCTATAAATCCTGTAGAGTTCTAAATTTAGTATTCTAAAATTTTTGAATTAGTTGACAAAATCATAGTAAAAATTGTAGCTGCTAACTCGTATTCCGGCGATCTTAAGTATGTTTAGGAATTTTGAATTTATCATACTCCAAGCTAGAAATGATTGTGTGGAAATTTTATGACGATCGAGCCACCAGAATCAATATTACTCCTAATTTTTATCAGATACTCTTGCTCAATTAAATTTGACATCTTCCCGGCATCATAATCTTTGATTTGATGCAGGTCTTCTGCGAATATTTAGATAAAAATGGTAAGCATTCAGCCGTCAGCCATTAACTCTCAGCGTTCCTCATTTATTACATTTATCTGGAGTTGAGAATTGAGGTTGGGCGAGAATTAAAACTCTAGGTAAAAGCGGACATCATCAGCTAACTTTAGCTATAATGGTTCATTTTCATTGCTGTTAACGCAGTTATGACCCAGGAGGCTAGCTGACCACTAATAGCTGAATGCTTACTAAAAATGATTTATTTTACTACTATAGCACTACGTCTTTTGGTCCTTGACAATAAATTTGGGTTGTAACGGAATAGGGAATAGCGAACAAAGAAATGTCAAGAGCGTATTTGCGTAGGGCTATAATTCCAATTGATATAATACCATTTTGAAAAAATAATATTACGAATAATAAGGACGATAAAAAGATTTTATAGGAGATGTCCTTTTGACTAAAAAGATGATTTATGAACTAATAAATTGCATCGAAGCTATTCATTCTGACTCGGTCCGACTGACTCCTGACTCCTAAAAAATACCCTACCTATTTGTAACAAACATTTATCAAATTGATATAATAGAAAATTTTTGAAAAATTATCCATAGAGGCCATTAGTTATGAAGTCTTAGGAAAAACTTTATATACATATAGTGTATTTTTCTCCTATAATAAAAATTATTCACTATATATAGAGTGCATTATTACATGACCAAAAAATAAGGTCTAAAGCCTCCCCTTAAAAAGGGAAAAAAATATTTGGTTCATTATTTCAATCTCAATGATGAGCGCCAGAGGTACTGTTTTCGACTGTCGCCGACATGAAACGCTGCGCGACATGAAAAACGCAGTTCAGGCGATATGAGGCTAACTGATAACTGATAACTGATAACTGATAACTGAAATGACCCCTAAGACCCAACCACAAATTAATTATTTCCGAGAATGGACTAATAGCTGTGTTGATGACCAATTAATCCACCTGAATGTTGTCCCATTAGAAGGACAACGACCTTATGAATTTTTATTTTATTCTGATGCCATTCCTCGACGTAATGATGGTCGAGTAACGAGCGAAATATTAAAGCGATACCAACATATTGAAGAAGGTGGATGGTGGTGTTCTGGAATTGATTTACTCTCAGGAGAAGAAGACCTTTGGGGTTGTTTCAAACCTAGTCAACCACGTCATAGTTACGACCAAAAAAAATTAATTAAATATGAACATCCTCCCAAAACTCCTACGAGTTTATTTGCTCTAAAAATTCCTCTACATTTATGGCAGAAAATAGCTAGTCATTATCAATTAGAAATTCTCCCAGAAGATATCGATAATAATCAACCAGATCTCGGTTTTTGGCAGTGGTTTATCGCCCATCCTCAAATACCTTTATGTATTACCGAAGGAGCGAAAAAAGCAGGAACTTTACTAACAGCATCCTATGTAGCTATTGCTTTACCAGGAGTATTTGGTGCATATCGAGTTTTGAGAGACGAATATGGAAACCGTATTGGCAAACCAAATTTAATTCCCCAGTTAGAAAAGCTGATTAATAATCATCGAGAAATTTATATTGCATTTGACCAAGATACTAAACCTAAAACTATTAAAAATGTTAATGCTGCCATTATAAAAACTGGATATTTACTCACAAAAAAGGGATGTAACGTTAAAGTAATTTCCTGGAATCCAGAATTAGGTAAAGGAGTAGATGATTTAATCGCCAATCGAGGAAAAAATGTTTTTGATGAAGCTTATGAAAAGGCATTACCTTTAGAACTTTGGAAAGCTAAATCATTTAGTCGTCTCACATATTCCGTAAATTTGAGAGTTAATAGTCGCTATCTTTCAGAACAAAATATTTTTAGTTCTTTAGGCAATAATAATTTACAGAAATTAGATAATCTCGATTTAGCTTATAGTACAAATTTTCCAGCCAAACTTGTAGGCATAAAATCTGCTAAAGGAACTGGAAAAACTAAATTATTAGAGAAAATAGTTGCTGAAGCTGTAGCTCGAAATCAAAAAGTTTTAGTCATCGGTCATCGGGTGCAATTAGTACAAGAATTATGTCAACGTTTTGGATTGAAATATATTACAGAAGCCAACTCAGAATCTCCAGATAAATTATTAGGTTTAGGTTTATGTATTGACTCTTTGCATCCTAATTCCCAAGCAAACTTTAATCCAGAAACTTGGTCCGATGGAATAGTAATTATTGATGAAATTGAACAAGTAATTTGGCATGGTTTAAATTCCAATACTTGTAGACAAAGCAGAGTAGAAATTCTCAGATGTTTTAAAACACTAATGCAAAATGTTTTAGGAGGTGTTGGTCAAGTATTTATAGCTGATTCTGACTTGAGCGATATTTCCATAAATTATTTACAAGCTTTAGCAGGAGTAAAACTCGAACCTTTCATTATTCAAAATGATTGGTTGCCTGGAGAAAAAGAAGCTTGGAAAATTTTTAATTATCCAGAAACAACTCCCAAAAGATTAATAGCAGATTTACACAAACATATTCGTGAAGGTGGCAAACCAATGGTTTGTTTATCAGCGCAAAAATTAACAAGTAAATGGGGAACTCGTGCTTTAGAAGCTTATCTGAAAAAACAGTTTCCCCAGTTAAAAATTCTGAGAATAGATTCAGAATCTTTAGCCGAACCAAATCATCCTGCTTATGGTTGTATTAAATCATTAAATCAAGTCTTACCAAAATATGACATTGTCTTAGCTTCTCCCTCAATTGAAAGTGGAGTTAGTATCGATATTCAAGGGCATTTTACTTCTGTTTGGGGAATTGCTCAAGGAGTGCTGGGAGCAACTTCTGTTTGTCAATCTTTGGGGAGAGTTCGTGAGAATATTCCCAGATATTTATGGGTGGCAAATTCTGGTTTTAATAAGGTTGGTAATGGTTCGACTTCTATCACTTCTTTGCTCAATTCTGAAGAACGTTTAACTCAACTGAATATTAGATTATTACAACAATCTGATTTCGATAGTTTGGACGATTTAGAAGTAAACTTTCAACCAGAATCTTTTTTGTGTTGGGCAAAAATGGCGGTTCGTTTTAATGCTGGAATGAATAAATATCGAGAGTCTGTTTTAGAATTTTTACAAAAAGAAGGGCATCAGATTAGAGAAATTTCTACAGAAGTTTTATCCGATAATTCAAAAGCAGAAAAATCATCAGAAACTCCCACAGAAGTTAATAGTTTCCAGGAAGTTATAGCTACCGTAATTAAGCAAAATTATCTAACAGAATGTGAAGCGATCGCTACGGCGAAAAATATTAGTTTATCTGAGTATGAGAAACTCAAAAAAAGATTTTCAAAACCAATTCAAAAACAACGGGAACAACGGAAATTTCAATTAATGTTACGTTATAATATTCCCATAACTACTGAATTAGTTGAAAAAGATGATGAAGGTTGGTACGAACAGTTAGAATTACATTATTTTCTGACAGTAGGGCGACCATATTTAGGAGCGCGAGATAAGGAAGTGGCAAAAAAATTGTTGGATTTAGGTAAAGGTAATATTTTTATTCCTGATTTTAATGATTGTTTATTAGGTGCAATTATTGGAGTAATGGAACTATTAAAAATACCCTCATTACTCAAGGATAAACAACGGGAGTTGAAAAATATAGATCCAGATTTGCAGTTGTTAGAAAAAACAGCTTTGTCAAACCGAACAGAAATTAAAACTATAACAGGAATAGGATTAGCTGCAAACTCTAGTCCAATTACAATTGTGCGACGTTTTTTAGATAAAATTGGTTATAGTTTGGAATTTTTACGAACAGAAACTCACCAGAAAAAGCGATTGCGAATTTATCGAATTGTTAATCCTGATGATGGTAGGTTTGAAGTATTTCAGCAATGGTTGAGTGGGAGGAAATTGGAGAGTGGAAACTCTTACCAGGGTAAAATTAAAATTGGCTTATAGAACCCATTTGAGATCTATTTAAAATAGAGATAGGGAGGTGAGGAGTATTTTTCAACCTGCTTACTGCGCCTTCCCTCTCTTGGTCAGCATTCCCTCTCTTGGTGCGCGTTCCCTTGCGACTTTCGTCGTCGCGGGGTCGCACCGCTTGCGCCTGTCGGCGACGCGGGGTCTGACCGCTTGCGCCGTGAGACGGTGAGTGCAGTGCGTTGGGCGGGTTCCCCGACTTGAAGCAACTGCCGTTCGCGCAGCGTCTCTGAAAGAGATACCCGGAGGGTGCGGGGTCGCATCCGCTTTTTCCCTTATACCTTCCCGGCGTTGGTTGTGGCCGAAAAAAGTAGGGATGGCAAATGCTTTAGAATTATTAGATATTCTTTTGGAAGGAACTCATCATCGAGGGGGAGATGACGTTTGGAATATCGGTAAAATATTAGGTAAATTACTATTACTAAAGTAGGATGAAAATTAAATAGATATAAAATTTAGATGAATTTTAGCGATCGCCAGATTATATTTATTATCCTCCCTCATACACTTGGTATTGAGGTTGGGTTTTCTTGTACAGGTTTGAGATAATTTTTGAGATAAACATTGCCAACTTTTGTTTTTTGTAGTATATTTGTAAGAAAAAACAATTTGGAGCTTTTGCAGAAGGAAAAAATACTTATAGAGGACAATGCTATGCCAAATTTGTATTAGGTAAGCATTCAGCTGTCAGTTATTGTTTTTAGTGGAAGTTCAAAAGAGAAATATAACCTTAAAAGCAGGTTATTATTGCTGCTTATTGTTAATAGCTGAATGCTTATTGTATTAGTAAAACCAAGAATTAAAAATCCATGAAATTAGCTGAAGCTTTAATTTTAAGAACAGACTGTCAAAAAAGAATCGAACAGTTAAAAGCCAGATTAATTAGAAGTGCAACAGTTCAAGAAGGAGAGCAACCTGCAGAAGATCCGCAAACACTTATAGGGGAATTAGATACAACACTAAATCAATTATCCGAGTTGATTAAAAAAATTAATAACACCAACTCCCAAACTATTTTAACAGGAGAAATAACAATATCTGATGCTTTAGCAGAGAAAGATATATTTATGCTCAAAAGAAATATTTATAGCGATATTGTGACAGAATCTGCCGAACAATCATATCGATATAGACGTTCTTAAATCAAGCTTTTAAGTACAGTTAATGTTACCGAAATACAAAAGCAAATAGATATAATATCTCGACAATATCGAGAATTAGATACTAAAATACAAGCAGCTAACTGGAATACTGAATTAATTGAATGAGCAAGTTGGTAGCCAATATGATAGAAGCGAGTACATAAAACCTGTCAACAAGGATGAAGTTGAATTCCTGCAGTAAGGCGCTACGGCATAATTTACAAATTAAGCCCAGTAATGTCACAACTGTATGGTGTATTGTTAATGTTACTACCTTGTACTGGTCTATTGTAATTGGTGAGGGTGGGTTCGGGGTTCATTGTTTCTCCCATAGTAAAAAGAGTAATTAAGGCAGATCGAGAAACTGATTTATTTGTCATTCAAAACGAAAATAAGGGGAAATAAATTTATAACTTTCCCCCTTCTTATATTCTTACTTCTTACTTGAAAAATTATGACAGATATTCGGAAATTAATAAACCAATTAGCTATTCAAGAAGCAGAATTAACAAATATTCAGTTTCTAGCACCTTGTGTAAAAAATGGGCGAGTAAAAACCAGAGTAGCAGGAATGATTTATACCTTTGAAAGTCAACAAAAAAAAAATTCAGGATGGGGAATATTTCAACCAATAAATGAAAAGATAGCTAAATTTATAGAAGAACCTAGTTTGCCTCAGCTAGAAGAATATTTTCAACTTTTGAAACCTCTAAGATTCTTCCTTGCTTATCAATTGAAAGGGCAAACATGCCTAGCATATCCAACTAATGAATCTGATGCTAAACAACGATTTGGTTTTGCTAAACCTGTAGCAGTTCATCTAGTAACAGAAGGAACAATGTTTGAGCAAATAATTGCTAGATTTGATGGTGCTTCTTGGTGCTTTGAAGATATAGACCGCCGTGCCGACCCTTTAGTAGCAGAAGAGTTACGGGAAGCATTTAAAAATATTACGCCACCAAAAGAACTTAAGTTTAAAGGGATGACTCCAGAAATTAGAACAGTTTATGATTTAGTAGCGCGACAAAAGAAAGAATTTATGCAAAAAATGCAACATCAAAAAGATGAAAAAAGACTCACAGAAGCATTAGCTATGGGTGGGGGAGAGCTACAAAATTTTCGCGATCGCTCCAATTATTGGCAAGTAGAATGGATAACTGGGGATGGGGAACGTCATACTTCTGCTATTAATAAAAATGATTTGACAGTGGTAAGTGCAGGTATTTGTTTAAGTGGAGGCGATGGACATTTTGATTTGCAATCTTTAGTGGGAGTTGTTGAGCAGAGATATTGAAGGGAAGTGCGTTCTAAACCGACTAATATTATGTTCAGATGGCACATTATAAAAAAGTCTTTGTTTGTAGTTGTGCTTTAGTACCGTTCTTAAAAACCTACGATTATCTACATAAATCTATGATTTTCTTGCTTATAATCAGTTCTATTCTTGCTTCACCCTGGCAACGTTGGCGTTATCCAGTCCACAAGCTGTCACGGTCGAACTGACCGCCATAGCTAGATTTAAACTAGCATTTAAGTCTCTATCACAGGCTATACCGCAATGTTCACACCTAAAAACACGCTCCGATAAAGACACAGACAGTTTCACATTTCCACAGTTAGAACAAGTTTTAGAGCGAGTTACCATCTATCGGCGATGAATAGTTCCGAGCCATATAGTTTACACTTGTACTCGCGCCTGTCTACGGAACTCGTAAAAACCCATATCGGCAACAACCTTAGCTAGCTTGTGATTTGCCATCATGCCTGATACATTTAAGTCTTCTATTACTATTTGCCTGTGGTTTTTAGCCAAATAGGTTGTTAATTTATGTAATGTATCCTTTCTGATATTAGCTATTCTGTTGTGTAATTGAGCTATTTTGATTTGTGCTTTCTTCCAGTTAGACGAAAACTTAGTTTTATGTCGGTTTAAATATTGCAATCGTGAGAGTTTAGATTCCAACTTTCGGTAAGACTTAGCACCTTCAAATATTTCACCAGTGGATAACGTAGCCAGAGATTTTACACCTAAATCAACACCAACTACATCTACTGATTTCTCAGTAATTATATTTGCTGTTTCTCAGAGCGAAACTGACAAACCATTTATCAGCTTTTTTAGTTATAGTTACAGCTAAACGGAGTAACATTGTCTGGCAAGATTTCAAATGTTTTTACCCATCCAATTCTCGGTAATTTTATGTGATTAAAGCCTACCGATATTGAACCATCTAAAGTGAAACTATCATCTCTACCTTTTTTCTTAAATTTAGGTTGACCAGACATGAGCGTAAAGCAGCGTTTCCAGGCTGATGATAAATATCTCAAAGCATATTGAGGCGCTGTTTTAGATACTTCATAATACCAATAGTTATTAGGTTTAACCATTGCTACCAAAAGTTTATGCAGGTCGATAGATGTGGGAAATTTAAGTTTATTATCAGGATTATTTGAATTGTGCTATACGGATGTTCCTAGTCAACCATAGTCCCCAATTATAAGCATGACGCGCCACACCCGCGTGTTTAGCCAGCAAGGTTTTTTGTTTATTATTTGGGTGTAATTCAGTTTTGAATCCAAGTAACATAAAATCAAATATAGATTATCATAGATAATACCAGATAATCATAGATTATGTCAAGCTGTTAATTACCCTCCATATGGCGAACAGATCGGTTAGTGCAACTACAAGCTCCTATTATCTTAAAATCAAGAATTTTAATTAGTTAATTAGGGCTTGCTGATTAAATCGAAAAGCATTGAAATATAAAGACAAGTGCCTTTTTGGGGCCTTTAAAAAGTGCGCCTGTTTCAGTCTAAAACCCTCAAAAAGTTAGTATTTTAGGCGCATAGTATGGCAGAAAAATCATTCTTAAAATTCTTACTCCTACCTCCTCGCTCCCAAGCCATTTCTCCTGTCTCCTGTCTCCTGACTCCTGACTCCTACCCATATGCATACTTTTTCAGCAAACCCTAATTAGAGCCATATTTATAAGTAAAATTATTTATCTTAATTTATCTTCACTGATACCAATTTTATAAATGTTTGTGGGAAATAGTATCAGTGTGGTACTATTTTTTCCTTGAATAGAAAAAACCTGTATCATAATCTACCAAATTAAAACAGTCAATCTGCTATACTTTTAAACCACTAAAAAAACATCATCAAAACTCCATGCGCCTAGAGCAGTTGCAAGCCTTTCTATGGGTTGCAGAAACGGGTAGCTTTCAACAAGCAGCACTAAAATGTAACGTCACCCAATCAACAGTCAGTCGGCAAATACAAGCCTTAGAAACAGAAGTCGGTGCTACCCTATTTCACCGTAGCAACCAAGCTAAACTAACCCTAGCAGGAGAACATTTGTGGCCTTATGCTCGGAAAATTTGCCAAGCTTGGGAAAATGCCACCCAAGAAATAGCCGAAATGCTAGCCGGAAAACAGCAAGAATTATGTGTCGCAGCTATTCACTCCGTCTGTGCTGCCTACCTCCCTCCTGTCTTGGAAAAATTTTGTCGCCACTACCCAAAAGTAAAATTACGGGTAACTGCTCTAGGAAGCGATCGGACCCTAAAAGTTCTCAAAGACGGTTTAGTAGATATCGCCATCGTTATGAATAACCGCTTATTTACCACCAGTCCAGAAATGGTAATGGATGTTCTCTACACCGAACCTATAGAAGTATTAATGGCAGCCAAACATCCCCTCACCGAATACGAACAAATACCCTGGGCGGAACTTATTCGCTACCCTCAAGTTGTCTTCAAAGATGGGTATGGAATGCAGAGATTAGTCAAAGAACAATTTGAGCGACTAGGAGCAAAACTCAATGCAGTATTAGAGTTAAATACCCTCGATGCTTTCCGAGGAGTAGTACGACAAGGAAATTTAATTGCTCTACTGCCTAGTTCAGCTTTAATAGATGCTAGACTTGACCCCACTCTAGCTATTAGAACAATAGGTATAACTCCTGCAAATTCTAAGGTATCTTCAATAAAAGATTCCGTTTGGAGTCGTGAGGTGGTAGTAGTGACAACTAGCGATCGGATGCAAATTCCGCCAATAATATATTTTTGGCAGTTAGTTAAAGAATTAATTCCAGGAGGAGTCAGGAAAGTCAAAAGTCAAAAGTCAAAAGTCAAAAGCAATCTGTGATCTCAAATCCTGATAATTAGTTATTAGACATCTCCAGAAAAGAGGGAGTAGGGAGCAGAGAGCAGGGAGTAGGGAGAAATAATTGATTTTATTTTTTGGCGTTGGTGATTTGAGATATGATTTCTTGTCCCGATAAGAGCGCAAACAAAAAACTTTCTCCCTCTACTATTCTTTCTTTCCTCCTGACTCCTGACTCCTGACTCCTGACTCCTAAATAATTAAGATTAATATCATACACGCTC
>JAAUYL010018217.1_pt1 | contig 15915 bp, 6 predicted proteins | sample 7278011 | NCBI WGS metagenome assembly JAAUYL01 (sample SAMN14350225, study PRJNA611818) | marine sediment metagenome | isolation source: surface marine sediment (1.8m) | place: French Polynesia: Moorea | collected 2018-08
CAGCGCGGAATCAACGCAAGAAATATATGTTTATTTTCTTCCCATTTTATCCGCTGGGGAAATAAACAGAGCAACAACAAAATGCGTCCCAAAAGCACGAGGAGCACGGGAGCGAAATGGTGCAGAAGAAGAGCTCACCTGTTTAAGCTTTCTCTTTTTTTTCATGTGTTCTATACTGAAATGTTTTATCAAATATGATGGCTCGTTGTTTGGAATTGGCCAGTTAATTGAAACCTACACTTCCCCTCCCATATTGCACATCATTCGGCGGGATGTTTGCAGTGGAATTAAATCTAACAAGGACTCTATGAGTTGGGCAAGTGGTTCCCTCTCTCAAGCTCGACGAGCATTTGGTGCAGTGCCAAAATTATGGTGGCATCATTAAACGCAGCTGTGGACCAAACTAAAAACCATGGATGACATGGTCTCTCTCCCTCTTTGCATACATAGATATTTAATTGGAGGACACCGCCAAGAATAGAGGAGACTGTGTATGTAATCACAACTATTCATTCTATCTCTAGTCTCGGTATAATTTGCGTGGCTGTGAGTAGTTAATCAAAGTTCTACCAAAGCGTGAAATTGTATGGCAAGCATATATCTATCTACCTATCCACTTTACATGTTTACACACATAATACAACCTGCAGCCCTTCTCCTTCTCGTAGCTGTTGCCTGAAATGTCTCTCCAAAGTTTGTTGTAGTAGATAGAGGAGAGCTGAGGTACAACAAGTTAGAGGGAATCAAAGCTCGGTTGTCGTTTGCAGAACTGAACCAAGAGTTGTTTGCCTCTTCTTCCCCTCTTGATTCTTGGATGTACACACGTTCATTTCAATTTCAAAGGGAGAGACATCAGGGGTTAACGTCTTCTCTTTGGTTTGTCAATAATTTGTGTGTCCCACTACAGGATGGGAGAGTTTGGTTTGATTTCCCAAAGTGGTGCACCGTCTGTCTAACTATGTCTTTCTTAGTTATTTGGTATTCTACACTACGGGTAAGATAGGACTCAACCCGAATCAATAGAGAAGCAGATCATGCCATTAATAATGCAAAAGGAGCTGCTCCTCTGATAAGAAGAGCTCTGCCGCCGCGTCTCCTCGTAAATTACCATGCTAACTTACAGCCACTCTTACTCCAATATTTTTTCCCTCCCCCGTGACTACATAATCTATCGACAGAGCCAGTGCAGGAGTTATGAAAAAAGTACTATAGTACGGAGTAACCATTAGAGAAAGATCTGAGAGGAGACGGTGTGTCTGGTTCATAACGTAATAAGTACGAGAAGGGGGCAAAATGTGAATCACCTTCCTAAATGGCAAATGGCATATCATATATGTGAGAGCAGGAAAAAAGCCAATTTTGAGCCGTAGAGAGAAAGAAACGGGGCGCTCCGTCATGTTCATTTCTTGAGATATGCTGAAGCGTAGCACACAAGCACCTCTTCTCCACTCCCTTTATTGGATATCCCGCGTTAAAGCTAAAGGTCCCAAAACGTACACATCAAAAATGTCTGAGACGTGAGCTAGCTTACGTTCGCCACCAGTTCATAATTCTCTGGCTACACCAGAACTCAGAAGTAAGGAATGGAAAATGAAAGAGGGAAGGGTGCTGGCATGTTCTGAGATGTGGTTGAGTGATTGCTCAAGGGGAGAGCTGTCGTCGTCCTCTTGCTCTTCGTGCTTTTTGATTGCCGCATTCCTATAGCATATACATATATATACGAGTAGGTAGGTATGCATGTGTGAGTTCCTAAACTTCGTATATGTAACTAAAGGGGGCCCCTTCGTTCTTCCAACTTTGACCGGTATGTTGCTCAGACTTGCCCCGGGGAGAGATCTCATTTAGATTTCCAGCAGCACACACATGGTGGGTGCGGTAACCATATACAGGTATTGTTGTTGTTGTTGTTTAGCAACAGCTGGCAGGACTTCACATATGTATAGAATTGTACACAACACACATGCTTCCTTCCTTCATCACGACATATTGGTGTGCAATGCACGCGCGAACGAAGCTCGCGACCATAGTTGTGGTACCACTTTTCCTACTCCTAGCTTGCTCTCTTTGTTTTTCCTGATATTACCCCTCAGGCAGATCAGACACGTTTAAGACCAGACACCACCATGATGTTTTATGTTCGTTTCCTCTCCTCTGTCCGTTCGTCATCATCTTTTACAAAAGCCAAATCTAATTATTTCTGTAGCTGACAGCTAGGAATTCCGTCAGTTATCGCTCCAAAAACCATAATTGCTGGAGCTCCGGGCTTCAGCATTCCTACCCAGCCAATATTCTCGAGCGAAAGCGAAATGCAAACTTCCATTTGAAAGTCGTTTTCGAAAGTCAGAGAGCCTGAGAAAGAGATAGTCTTTCGCGAATGGTTATCGGGACTTTACGAGAAGGAATGCAGTGCGCTAAATGCAATCGCTGGAGCGTATGTAGATGCTCGATCTCTCGACAATGTCTAAATAGAAAAAAAGAGAAGGAAAATCCTGGCAAAACGATCCATCTCCTTCATGTTGCTTTTCCGTCCTCGCGTTCTTCTTTACGCTTTGATGCACAATAATTCTCTCCCCTGCTCTCTTGCCTCTTGTGAGACTTTCTCCCCCGACGGGCCGGAATGCACGTTTGTGACAAGTGACCAAGATCGCAGCAGCAGCCTCAACAACGGCCTCGCAGCCTCGCAGCCTCGGAGGCCGGACCTTTTTCCGTTTGAGGCTGAAAGTGAAACGTCGTCTCACGACAGCGGAGACGACGACGACGACGTATGAAAAAGCAACTGCTGACCTCCATCCATTGAAAACTGGATGGCCATTTTCTTTTGGACTTGGCTTCGATAATTCACGGTTGAGAGGAACGTCCTGTCAAAAGCAGAGTTGCAAAAGAGAACAATTCAGCACAAAAACATGTCTCCAAGCTCCTTGTTGTGTTAAACTGTAAGCACACACCCCAGCACGTAGCGCTTTGCTCTCTGTTTGCTCAACTCATTTTGAACTGGTTGTTTGGTTGTGTATCTTCCTCCTCCTCCTCCTTCTTTTGTTGGCAGTTTTAATGCAGGGTTAAATTAAATTTGCGCCCATGCCATTCATTGTCAAAATTGGAAGGCATTAGGCTGTCTGATTAAAGACTTAACGTTAACAATGTACAGTTACAGTTCTGCATTGTCCTGTCCCATGTATGGAGAGAAGGAAGTTTTGTGAGCTCTGGTGTGCATAGGACCTTATCTTAATTGGATAGATCTCTGAAAGCACAACTGGCTAAAGCCTCCCTCTCCCTCGTCCCGTTAAAGCGAAACGCACACACAAATACAGAAGCAGAGCAGCTCTGCGTAAGTTGCGTTAGAATGGGTCAAACAATGGCTAACAAGCTTACGTAAACACAAAGCGCAGGAATTTCCAGGTCTTTAAGAAGAGGCAATTCGGCATCAAAAAGCGCGCAAAGTACCCTCTGTACTTGGCTTCTTTCAGGCAGTGCGGGAAAAATGTAACTTGCTAGCTAAATACTAATGCTCTGCACAGTTAAAGGTGTGTGATAGCCATCTCGATAGAGGTGCTTAAACCGTTGCAAGACTTCTAGGGGGACTTTGGCTTTGCAAACAAAGTATATAGCTCGAGAGTTAGAGCCGGGGAATTAGAGGGAGTCTCGAAACAAAGGCAATTTCTGTCCGTCCGACGGATTTTTGCCTCGGCCAACTTTACTTTCCTGTCTTTTAGCCATTTGAATTTGCATAATGGTATGTGTGCCCCTTTATATAGGACGATACGCGATATCCAAATATCTACTTGTATGGCCTTAACATGAATGGAAGTTAAGATTTTGAGCATTTGTTTTAAAGAGGAGGGAGAGAGGGCACGAGAAGAGACCTCTGAATCTTTTAATGTTCGACTAGGACATGGTCTGCATGTTCAAAAGAGAGAGCCAAAAAATAGTATACTGACAATAAAACCGAAGGAAGGAAATGGGGAAATGTCAGAACGACGTTACGCATATGACATGGTAGTATCTAATACTCGTACGAGTTTGTACAAAAAAGGCAGATAAAACGGCTGGTGTGCGAGCTGCACATGCGGTGCACATGGGGGTCTAGAAAAGCTTGGAAGACATAAAACCACTTTTTATTTCCCGAATAAAAAGGCGGGAGGCAGCATAAAATACATCGTAGAAAAGGAACGAAGGGACACCATTCTTTCTTTTGTTTCAAACGTCATACGGGATCTATCCTTCAGATTTCCCCCTACTCAAAAAGAAAAGGAGCTTTGCGTGAGGCGAGGCGGCGCGAGGAGAGAGCGTGTTTTATGATCATCTTTTCCATAGAGAAATGGATGGATGGATGCGTGCAGTAGTAAATATTTGTTGCTTCTCAAAGTAGTAGCTAGTCTAACAGGACAGCAGCATTGCTACACAAGTAGAGGGAAGGGAGAAGGAGGAGGCCTAAGTAAACAAACCGTCACCTAGCTGTTGCTCGTTTGCTCCACATAATATTTCCTCCTACCCGTTAGACACCGTTGACACACCACTATCCTTCTATAGCCTTACCCTATAACGAAACAAACAATTACTGGTTTCACAGCTAGGCCATTGTCGTAAGAGAACGAGAGGAGAACAATTTGGCCACTAGTGCGACCATTCTACCGAACTGTTGCTCTCAGGATATATTTTCCTTCCTTCTCGCTCTCTGCACTTTTAAAGATGCTTTCGTTGTTGTTTGAGTGCAATGGGGACTTAACGCAACAGTTTTGCAATCTCAGAGTAGAAAAGCCCTTAACAAAGTTGTTGCCGTTGGGCGCCAAAACTTGTGCTAACCCCCATGTGAGCTGAAAGCGAGCATTATCGCACGGACAATTGCGTCAAGCAAGCCTGTATGAGTATGCCAGGGTTTTGATTAGTTTTCGGCCATGGTGGTGGCAGGCATATCAGGAACAACTGTTACACATCCATGGTGATTGTTAGAGGTAGGTTGTAACAATGCAAATGGATCTAATGTTGCAGAAGCCTTCACTAAGCCGCAGCTCGAGCTCGAGCTCTCCTCACGAGGTTGCTAAGAGTTTCACAAGCAAGCGTTGATCCAAATTACCATCATCGCAACAGGAACACAACAAGAGAACAGCTTTTCTTGCCACTCATGCATGAGGCTTCTAACCTCTCTCCTTCTTGTGTCTTACATTACCTCCTACCTTATGGTATAGCCACCATGCAACAGTTGCAGCCCTTCCTTTACTCCCGATATCCTTCAACAACGGGCGCCACATATGTAACGACCACAAGCAAGAACGAAGTTAGGCAGGTCTCTCATAACTACTTTCTGCTGTAGCTATTTAGGTGCTGCTACTGCTGCTCATCAAGCAGAACTAAAACGACTGCTATGCTATGGAAACGCAGACGATTCCGCATCTTCTGCGCGCCAAAAGTATGTAGAAAGCTATATATTCTGTCCATATTAATGGACATGACCAGTAGATTGCTAGTGGTCAGTGCCACTTAACTAGCGGCGAGAAAGGTAAAGGTATCCATCTTGTTACTGCATGCATCGATTTCGACCTTATGCACAGTTCATTCAGGTCTCAAAACTGAACGAATATACGTTTAATCGCAATGTTTTTCTTTTTTATCATCAACAAAAATGCTCAAACTCCTGATAGATATAGAGTTCGGTAAAACTTTTGTTGGTGTAACTATGGAGGAGATAAGATAGGAAAGCTAAGGGTAAAGTGGTCAAAAGACGGCAGCACCGATAGAATATTGAGGTTGCCTCGCTCTAGCCTCCTCCTCTCGCACCATCATCAGTCGAGGCTTTAGAGGCCGCGAGGCTGCGAGGCTGTTGCTTCTCGCGTTATTAGGCCTCTCCTCTCTCTCGTCTTTCTATTTTTACTCTAGCAACGTACACACAAGGGTCAGGACTCAGGTCTATTACTACTACCACGATATTTCAAACCCAACTTTTTTGCTCCGTAGCCAAACCCCTAATATGGCGTGTCGGAGTCCATTTTCACAGCGCTCTTTTGCGAAAAATAGTAGGCAAGAAGAAAAAAACCGGAGAGCAAGGTATGGTAAAATAATTATATTGGTTTGGCAGGAGCCCAACGTTTTGGAAAAGGTGCTGCTCTACTGTCGGTCAGACTTTTTTGTGGAGGGGGCCAGCGCATTTTGAGCTTGCACGAAAATTGGCCTCATTTATTTTCTTAAGCCGCGCCTTGCTTTCTAAGTTAGTTATGGCGTGTCTTTCCGTATCAAAACATATCAAAATGCGCCGGGTGATGCTGAAAGACTGTTTGTTGTACATTGAGCAATTTCAACCTGTTGTTTTTACCTCAACACACAGGACGTGTGCATCATATTCTTTCATGGTACACAGGTCCCACTGGAATTCCTCTTGGAGCGTGGCAAGTGCACTTATACATATTTCCTATAGGTAATGTTATCTGTGCTCAGAATGGCATATTGGTATTGCTCTCGACTCTCGAGCATTGTGCATTCTATGAAGGTAGACGCAGAGCTGCAACTAGCTAGCAACCATTGGCCCATAGGGGGACTTTGCTATAGGATCTCTGGCTATCATATGTGGGACTTGTTATGCATGTGTGGATGTGTATCTTTTGTCACGGTGGACTGGATGGAATATAGCAGCAGCATTGAGAGAGCAAAGCATGAATGAGGGACTCGAGAGGAGCAGGAGGAGGAGGAGGAGGAGGACAGTCTCTGGCAATTAATGTATGCAAATATATGCCCCTTTTTCCTAATCTCTCCGAATTTATATTGCGCTCCACGCTCCGAGTTCCAGCTCGCGAGCTGCCACTTTTGCTATTTCTATTCTTGGAACCTACACACACTCGTATCTCTATGACAATGCAATCAAGTTCACAACGGCTGGTATAGAAGGAAAATGTAGAGAAATCGGGCTTCAAGACTCATGTCCCGAGGGAGGAGGACATGTGTGTAATGACTTCAATTGATATTTTCGTCACGATCTATCGGGAGAGAGAGCGAATACGTCTACCATGTTCTACTTGCACTTGTTGAGCTTCACTGAGCCTCCGCTTCCTTTAAAATGTACCATCCATGCTAGCTCTCGGTATTGGAATCTAACGTAGGAAAATACACACCGGAGAGGTTCTTATAAGGTCCTTTCTGCATATGTGGATACACAAGAATGAATGTAACAGTAGACGAAATTCCGATATATGCGACGCACGTATGGGACAGCATGATTGCTATTATTCCGCTTCTTCCCACTTTCTCCTCTTTCTTTCTGGGGCATTTTAGTAGAAGAATGGAGCCTAGGTAATTCTAGACATCGGTTGGATAAGAAATTATCATAAGAGTGCGTATCGCATTTCGACAAACAGAAAGTTTTCTTCGCAGCAGTCGGACTCTTCTCCGCTTGCTTTCTAATTTCTTACTTCGACGGTGGAGCGACCGACCACACGAGCGGAGGAGAAGAAGAAGACCAACTACGTAGCAACTCCCTAAATTAGTTAGGGTAGGGAAGGAAAGAAAGAGAGAATGGCAAACCAAAAGAAGTTGTTGTTACTATAGATACGAGTATATACTTCAACTCTCGTCCATTACGGTGTAATATGTAGCCTATCTACAACGAATACCATCGCGCGGTCGACCCAAAATGCCAGCTCAGGAAATGATGCAGGAAAGATGCAATAAAAGAGAGACCTTGCTTGTAGTCTACTCAGTAGAAACGTGTCGACAAATCGACATCAAATGAGCGCTTTCTAGAAAGGTTAGGTTCCCGCTTGCGCTCATTGGTGCCGAGTTGCCATTTTGGTGATTTTTTTCATTGCTGAGGAGGAGAAAAGAGCTTTCTGTGTGCAGCACACATTTTTTGGCTTCAACACTGCGGCATTTTTGCCGCAGTCCCACTCCTAGTTTGCTCAACAACGGAGCAGTAAGTATGTAGACAGAAATATCAGCCCAAACTGGCAATCTAAAGTAACGTACAATGTGCTCGTACTGCACAACTATTTAGAATGAAGGGGAGCCCCCCAGCGAAAATACGAATTTCCTTGACAAATCTGGGCCGCGCACTATAAGTTATGAAAGTGTTGTGTTTTCACGAGAAAAAAAGGGAAATAAGAAAAGTCTAGGCGTGCACTTCAAAAATGGCAAAAAATATAAAAAAGGCTTTTCAGAAGTCTGGTGGTCATATGGGGTAGCATCTGTTGCATGCCATATAATATTGCTGCCAGTTTCAAGTAGAGCGCAATATGGCGCGCACATAGGAAAATATCCCTTTGAATATAAGGATAGGACGGCACTATGTAGATATCTAGGTAGTCTGTGCGTACAGTTAACTCTCTGCCTCATCTAATTTTATGGACTCTAGTATGTATGCCGAAAAGTTTTCGGGCCGAAAAAAGTCCCGTGGATTCTGAAGTTAGATATCATCTCCTCTCTCCTGTCGCAAAGTTCTGTTTGCATTGAGTTCATACACCGACCATGTGTGTGGGTAAGAGGCAGCCAGCAGCGATAACCTGGGACTTTTTAGTCCGCTCTCAAACATTGTCTTACAAGCGAAGCAAAGTAAAGTTTCTCCCCTGTTTATAATGAAAAGTGATACGACCTATCTAAAGCTTCATTATTTTGTGGGGACTAGGACTAGGAGGATGACATAAAGCTAATGCAGTGCAAATAAGATTCTAAAAAGGAAGGAGAGGGGAAAAAGGGATCGCTGTCAAAAAGTGAGCAAATATTTGGTCCTTGATTGAGGCTGAGGCTTGACGTCGTCGCAGTGTTGTAAGCTGGAGGCTGCGGCGACGACCTCGCGAGGTCGCGAGGCCAGAAAATGCAAAGCCCACGTAACAAACTTCAACGCGGCCTCTAACTCTCTCATATCTACGGCCATACACGTTTGGTTAAAGAATGTTTGCTTTCATTCTGAATTACTCGAGTCTCTCCTTCTCCTGGCTGCTAGCCTCAATCTTGAGGGAAGGCAAGAAACTTTTGTCGTCGTGTATTTTGTGGCTGGCTCCTCCGTGCTGTCCAAACAGCGGAGCGGCCTCGCAGCCTCTAACGTCTGGTTCGAGCTCGAACTCGAAGAACGAACGAACTACGGAAAACTTTTTTCTCCACGCACGCAGTTGGCGTCTCTATTTGATTTTACGACCTCTCCTCTACCTTTAGGTGCAGCCTGTTATGTGTGGCTGTATGTCGTATGTTATCCTAGCCAACTAACTAACTACCTCAGCGTTCGCTCGTTGAGGACCGAGGACGCAAGCAACAGGAGGACAAACAAACGCGAGGCCGTATGGACCTCTTTTTTCAGAGGCCAGAGCCTCAGCCACCACCAGCACCACTTCTGTTTGCTTAACCGCTACTAACTACTTCGGCACACTTGGTGGGTCAGCAGAACTTGGACGTACCCTATGCTTAAGGTAGCGGAGACGCGTCTATCTAGCTCGTTTGGGAAAGTGACCATTCAGAGGTTACCAATAAATACTGCCAAAGAGCAAGAAGGAGGCAAATAGCTCTTGGCAGACAGATATTTGGTATGCATGCATAGCATTGCATTGCAACGCTCGAAAAGAAATACGGTAACGTAACCATACATTTGACTGCTTGCTGCCCCTATTAAAGGTAGGTACTTAGGTAAAGGTACGAACACTAGCTAAGGGGGGTTCGCTAGAACAATGGTGGTCTTGTTGTTCTCTCTCCCGTAAGTGTATATTGTAGTAGCCACCGAGGAGAGCGTTCGCGTTCGCGTTGTTGGTTACCAATATCCGATATCTGCTTTACTCTAGACTATACCATGGCCCCTTCCATGGTGGGGTGTGGGTGAATGCATGCTATTGCCAACTATACGTAAACCATTTATAAGAACGGTAACTTCAACCATTGCCAGCAGACCCTGCCCTAGAGTCGATCGTCGTATGTAAAAATAGCACACACATATGGAGGTTTGATTTCTTTGTTTCTAACTCCCCTCCCATACTGCCAGACACCTGTTCTTTCAAGAATGAGCTTTACAAGCGATTGAATCCAACGATATCGTATTGGAAATTTCGGCAGAGAGTCTGATTTTTTTTCTCCGGCTTCGATTGTAAATAAGTAAGCGACAAAACTGCCTGGGGGAATCTTGGGAGCCTCCAGTAAGCTTCGTTACGCTGCAGGGAACTATACTAAGCTAAGTTGTTTGTGGTGCGGTTCTTAAGACGTAAAAAAAGAGGCATCGATAATCTTCCCCTGAGCCAAAGTGGCAGTGGAATAAGTATCTAAAGGCGGGATCAGACCATGTTTTTTTCAATAACGTACAGTAGTATAGGGCTCTCGGTTTTTGCGCCAGGAATAAATGTGGGAGAGAGGAGAGCAAGCAGAGGCAATTTTTCATCTTGTTTGTTGTTGTTCTTTATGGGGCAAAAACGTTTTGCTGAAGACTCAGATTGCCGGTTGATTTATAGACCTGAAACCTGGGTATTTGCCAAAAAAATGCAGGACTCGAGAGAGGGAACAGGTATAAATCTACCCTCCTCTTATAAAGCAAAACATACAACAGAACTAGCTAAACCTATCTAAAAATGGCTGGCGCAGCAATTGTTGTTAGTCCCGCCAAACCGAATCACATAAAAAGCCAACTCTGCGCTATTTAGATATCATAGCGCTATACTACCATCTACCTTTTTTCCGACCATGGCAATAAATAAGGGGACAACAACTAGATAGCAAACTAGCTACATTTTGCTCTGCTGCTTTCTAAAAATCTCCGCACTGTCGAAGCCGAGTTTATTTATGAAATCACTACTGCTATGGTGCGTGCTCAACATGTGGCATTGTTTGCTCACTTGCCTGCTGTGCAAAAAGCAAAATACCACCACATGACATAGGCTGCAACGCCCTTGTTTACATTGTAGCTTTAGCGTTGGCGGGGAACTGATTTGAAAGGCAATCGTCGATAACATATTCCCCATGGGGAACCTACATTTTAACGTGACTTTTCGACTACAAATGGTTTTAAATTGAACCGAGTTAAAAGTTGATGATGCTGGTGTGTGTTGTCCAATTGTTTGTAATTAACCTGAGACCTGCTTTCAAGTCCCTTGGGAGCGCTATGTTTTCCGCTCCACAAATTCGCCGAGAAGGGGAAAAAGGAACATACCTGAAAATGCAAACAGAAAAGAATTGTCAATATATTTTTTTTCTTTAGAAAACATCAGTTTTGTGCATTTTATTTTTAGTGGGTGGACAAGAGGGCGGAATAATGTGAAGCCTTGATGCTGCTCTATCTGTTGTATAAACATAAAATAAAATCTCCAAGAACGCGGCGACGAGCAAGTGGAGCGCAAAAAATTTAGCATCTAGAAAAAGAGTTTTCCCAAGTCTTCGTTGCAAGAAGAAGAAGAAGGCGCAGTATTTACTACTTACTGCCATAGATGCCATCGCCGGACAATTTCGGGATGGTCGGGTGTATATTTTATACTGGACGTGGAAGACGATGGCGGCGGCGGGAGTATAGCCCATAAAAAAGACCGGGGGAATTTTGAGCTCGAGAAAAAACAAACGGCGAATGGCGTCGTGAAAGACGGTCCGATTTTGCTCAATACTTTATTGAGCGAAAGCCCGGTTATTTGACATCCGCCAAGAAGATCTTCTGGTAAACTCTCATGAGGATTTCCATTGAAGTCGAGAGAGGAGGAGACGAAGGAAAAGAAGGGGAAGCAACGGGATAACAGTGGATTTTTACGCTACAAAATGAGGGTAAATACTACAGAGAAAAGGAGCTGCTCGTGCGTTAGAGAGACAGTGACAATGGCTGATCCTTTATATAACATCCACGAAGAGTTATTTCTCTTTCTTTAAACTGAATCCAGACATTGCACACACGCTGCGATGCTAGATTTATACGTCTAGTCTACGGATGGAGGCCGCCAGAGCAGCCTCGCAGCCTCGCAGCCTCGCGGAGGCTGGCTTTGTAAAATGCGGGATAGTTCGATGGTTGGTTGTACTGAGTCCCACTTACATGACAACGCATGCATGAAGATCGAGTTAGAAGTGGCTTTCACTTTTTACGACCTCGCGACGGTTTGATGTGCCGCCATCAAAGTTGATCCGCACAAAATGGCCTTTTTCCCTCATAACCGTTTTCAGCCTCGCTCTCAAAATACTCCCACAACAGCAGCCAACTCGAGCACATTCCGTTCGAAACCGCCATCGCCATCGCAATGGAGGCTGCGCGAGGTCTGCCGAGGACAACTTCTGGGGCAAATCATACAAGTGCGTGTCCTAATTCTGCGATCCTCCCCAATCCAAAGATAGATTGATCTCAAAGTACAAGGAGCAACTTTCGTCGAACTTTCTTTGATGGAACTAAACTACTTACTACCACTGCTGGATCTTCTGGATGGAAGTTCAGTCAGCATGGCTAATGAAGGTGAGTGGTTTCTCGTGTTGTCACTTTCCACTTTGCTCAATTAAAAGGGTTGGTCGGGGTGGAGGAGGTGGAGGAATTGAGGAATTAACCCGTTCAAGTTAAATCCCTTCATTTCATCTGGCCCCTGAAATACGTAATTTGGCATTTCGTTGGAGCTCACGAAATTGCCTGTCAAATCTCTGAATATAAAGGGGTGTATTTTTCTCCTCACCAACCAACCAACTCAAGGCTTTAACAAGATCGATTCAGCACCAAATGGCGCGCCGGAAAAAAGCCCACCTTTTTTCAGATGATGCCAGAATGTTAATAGGATTAGGTGTCGTCCCTTGTCAGATAATTCTGTAGAGAGAGGTGCGTATATGAGTGCCATACCCCATACAGTAGTAAGGCTTCTCTCCTAGAATGTAGGAGTGGAGGCAGGCGTGAGAGTGCATTTGCATAACAATAAGCTCTATAACCATAGCAGAGAGGCAGCTAGCAGCAGCCATGGCAATCTATGTGAAGGTAGATATTTTCGACGTTGCGCACATATATCTATGCTCCACATCAAGCAAGCAAGAGAAGAGGTAAAATGTGTGTGGGCTGCTTTCACAAGGAGGGGTCTACTACGAGTATTACTAACCTATGCAAAAGTGTGGCATGGCATGTAGCCTGTAGGACCTCTCAGCAGCCTCCTGATTTATCTGTTCCACCCCGAAAATGAATCCATTTTGTTGGCACCACACACATGCTTTAGTAGTGGTGTATTATGTGTTTGTGCTGGTGCTCGAAAACTAGGTTTTAGCAGGAAAAGCACGTAGAATATTGAGGCAATTAAACAAGAGCTCTATGTGAGATCCGGGGGTCCCAGTACCATTTTCACACTGTTATGGCACATTGCCAGACTTTTCCTTCTTCTCCTATATCCTATAGTTTCTGAAACTGCAGCAGCAGCTAGATATCCCCCAACTGTAGAGGCCATTCATTCTTTTTCGTTTTTCCAAGCTTGAGATAACTTAATGGTGGTAGGGGTTTTCAGAAGGCGCGAAAATTGGTAGAAAATGAGAGAAGGGGATTCATTTCGTCCGCTCGCTCGCGTCTCTCGTGATAAAGATGTGGTTCCTTATAAAAGTATTTTAGTGGGATGGTGGGATAGAAGCCTTCCAATAAAGTCTTTCACATTTTTATGGCCATTTGGCTCCACTGCGCCACTCCTCCTCCTCCTTCTCCTCTCCTCTGCTTGATTTGGCTGCTGCTGGCTCATTTCATTTCAGAACGTATCTATAGCTACAAAGAAGAAGAACGAACGAAGGAGTAATGGCGGGGTATGGGATTGAACCACTAAAAAGGAGCCACCACTAGCTGCTAGAAGCTATAAGCTATAGCAGTAAAGCTGGGGGAAAATGGGATTTCTCCTGCCAAGACGAAGCTCCTTCATTTGTGGCGGTGCTGCTCTGCAAGCTCTAAAGTAAAAAAGCCGGCCTCTTCGAGGCTGCGAGGCTGCGAGGTCGGCCGGCCGGCCAGCAGCCTCGAAAATGAGTCAGATGTTAAACGTGGACGGACCCCCAAAGGGGATAAGGCAAAAGCGACATGATATATCCCACATACTCGAGGAGGGAGGACCAAAGCAATGGCAAGAAGATTTGTTTGTCTGATGCCACCTGTTACCCCTTTGCATGTTATCTAGGTGTATCGGACCATCTATGGCCATGAATTGGCTGCGGCGACCGCAAGAAGCCAGAGACCAGACGCTGCTAAAAGAAGAAAGCTTCTCCTCCAAGTCTCATCATACTAGATATCATCCATGGTATGTGGACACTAACACCATGCCACAAATGTTGTAGACTTGTACTGTATACACACCTCTTCTCCCAGCAAAGGGAAGCTCGAAGGAAAAGCTCTCATCGCAGAGCTATAGCTATTTTTGGCCGCCACAGACACATACAAAACACACCACACACAAAATTGCCCCCTTTTTCAACGCCAATTTTTCTACACACCACCAGAGACCAAAATGCATTTAGTGAGATATTTTTACGATTTTCTGTACTGAGGTCGATCTTGATACTTTAACGTTTTATTGCGCTCACGTTGTTCTAACCTCTAGAACAGAATGTATCGTACCAAAAAGTTTGTATCTGTTCGAAACAAAAAGGTATTTTCAAAGGGTTATGGCGAGAATTCTATCTAGCGACTTTTGTCGAGCTGAGCCTAGATTTGAAAAATCACCCTCGGTAGGGCTAGATTTGGGGCTCCTTTGTGGGAGGAAACGTGAGGCCATTTAGATTAGAACACCACATTTCGTGTCCCTGATAAAAAGTCTCGACTTGTTCCCTTCTCTCTCCTTGCTAAGCTAAGGTTGAAGTTAAAAAGTCACATGCCTTGTACCACTATCTAGATATTTAGTGCCACAAGTGCTAAAGAAAGTAAAGTAAGTGACTGTCCCGCAGAAGAACAAGTTAAAAAGTTTCTCCTTGTTGGTGCATAGAATGACACCATATTTAGCTTATTGCTCGAGTCCATTAAAATGGGCAATTCAGCACCAAAAAGCGCGCACATTTTCGGGAGTCCTTTGATAGAGACGCACTTTGTGCAAGGGGAGAGTAAAATAGCGTGAGGTCTGAAGTTGTAAGATAGCGCCAGGAAATCTAGGAAAATACCCACTTTCTGAGAAAGAAGAGCCCTCTCCTCTTTCGTGGAGAGGAAGGGAGTTTTACGGCAATAAAATTGGTCTCCCGCCGGCGGCAATGTAAATGAAGTAATCTCGCGCTACGCTTGACATCTTAGTTTAGAGCGTAGCGTTGTAACAGAGCAAGCAAAGTTTGGCTGCTCCACTCGCTAGCTCTTAGCAATTTTCACAATGTTTCAAGAGGACCCCTTGGCTTTAGGACTAATTTCACGCGTCAAGTAAGTTGTTGTTCTTCTTGTTGGCATGCCTTAGCTTTCCTATATCTAACAAATAGGGATGAGACGCCGCATGCCATTTCAAATACATTCCCTCCGTTCTTAAAGTATCCCCTTCTGCTGTGGTAAGCTCTTTTTATGGTTGATGTGGCTCTTTTCAAAGCCAGAAAGCAGCAGGCTTTCCGTGCTGAATTTGTTACTGACTGAAACAGAAAGAGAAAGAATTGGCGCGCAATCGTGCATTCACCAAGAGACATTCAAATGCTGCCTCTCTGTGTCTTTGTTTTTGAGCGTTTACTCTACCGTTCTTTGGGATAGATGGACGTGGCATAACAGTCATACATAAGACTTGTGTAAGTAAAGTTTGCAATCTGTCAGCAATCTGACAGCCCGCGAGAGGAGGCGAACTGCAAGCAGGAAGTGGCATGGGATGGGAAAAAAGCTTGAGCACAAAGCAGAGCAAAAGACGGGACTAAAGATGGATACAAGCGGGCACTCTTTTACATGCACGCTCAGTGGATTTCGGAGAGATTAGTGTCAGCTGACGTATTTCCGGTTTCCGGTTGTAGCCCAAATATATAGGTACCATTAGTTTGGACTTGGGTGGGATTCGAACCCACGACCTGTGGTGTGAAATTGCGCACCTACGCTAGTGTTTTACC
>JAAUYL010044834.1_pt1 | contig 15910 bp, 8 predicted proteins | sample 7278011 | NCBI WGS metagenome assembly JAAUYL01 (sample SAMN14350225, study PRJNA611818) | marine sediment metagenome | isolation source: surface marine sediment (1.8m) | place: French Polynesia: Moorea | collected 2018-08
ACGAGTTAAATTAAGTAAACTGCATAACTGCTTGTTTCTACGGAGATATAATTGAGTAGTACCAATTTTAAGACCTAATTTTATGAAAGCAATAATTAAATATTCTCTGGTGTGGGGAGCAACATTTATTAGTATCTGTGGGTTGACTGTGGGGATGGTGAAACCAGTAGTAGGGGAAATTAAACCTACTGTGGTAGCGCAACAGTCTGGGGAAGTGGAGGAATTTAAGCGACTTATTCAACAGGCAACGGAGTTTTCAAAACAGGGCAAATATAGTGAAGCTATTCCACTATATGAACGTGCCTTGGTTATAATAGAAAATGCAGGTGCTTCTGAAACCAGTGTTGCTGCAGCAGTTATTAACTTTTTAGGTCTACAGTACCATTACCAAGGGAACTATACAGAAGCCTTACCGCTATACCAAAGGTCTCTGGTAATCAGAGAGAAAGTATTAGGAGCTGACCATCCAGAGGTTGCCACCAGCCTCAATAACCTGGCATCACTCTACCAAGGCCAAGGAAACTACAGAGAAGCCTTACCTCTATTCCAAAAGTCTCTGGCAATATTAGAGAAAGCATTAGGAACTGACCATCCAGACATTGCCACCAGCCTACTCAACCTGGCATCACTCTACCAAGGCCAAGGAAACTACAGAGAAGCCTTACCTCTATACCAACGGTCTCTGGCAATCACAGAGAAAGCAGGAGCTGACCATCCATACGTTGCCACCAGCCTCAACCACTTGGCAGTACTATACCAAACCCAAGGGAAGTACACAGAAGCCCTACCCCTATACCAACGGTCTCTGGCAATCACAGAGAAAGCATTAGGAGCTGACCATCCATACGTTGCCACCAGCCTACTCAACCTGGCATCACTCTACCAAGCCCAAGGTAAGTACATAGAAGCCTTACCCCTATACCAAAGGTCTCTAGCAATATTAGAGAAAGTATTAGGATCTGACCATCCAGACATTGCCACCAGCCTCAACAACTTGGCAGAACTGTATCGTGCCCAAGGAAACTACAGAGAAGCCTTACCTCTATACCAAAGGTCTCTGGCAATTGATGAAAAAATATTAGGAGTAGAACATCCACAGGTTGCCAGCACCCTCAACAACCTGGCATTACTGTACTCTTACCAAGGGAAGTACACAGAAGCCTTACCTCTATTCCAAAGGTCTCTGGCAATCAAAGAGAAAGCATTAGGAACTGACAATCCCTCGGTCGCTACCAGCCTGCTCAACCTGGCAGGACTATACCTTCTACAAGGGAAGTACACAGAAGCCTTACCCCTATACCAAAGGTCTCTGGCAATATTAGAGAAAGCATTAGGAACTGACAATCCACAGGTTGCCACCATCCTCAACAACCTGGCATTACTGTACTCTTACCAAGGGAAGTACACAGAAGCCTTACCTCTATTCCAAAAGTCTCTGGCAATCATAGAGAAAGCATTAGGAGCTGACCATCCATGGATTATCAACAGCCTCACCAACCTGGGAACACTGTACCAAGTCCAAGGAAATATAACCAGTGCTATTGAATATTTCACCCAGGGAATGGAAGTAGAAGAAACCACCCTCACTTCCTTCCTTGCCACAGGTTCTGAAAGCCAAAAACAAGCTTCCATGAGAATGCTCTCAGACACAACTTACCAAAAAATATCTCTACACCTCCAAGACGCACCCAATAACCCAGACGCAGCTCACCTAGCCCTCACTACCATTCTCCGGCGCAAAGGTCGCATTCTCGACTCTACCATCAACTCCCTGCAAACCATCCGCGACAACCTCACCCCAGAAAACGAAAAACTCCTCGACGACCTGGCAACCACTCGCACCCAACTAGCTGCCCTCATCTACAATAAACCAGAAAATCTCCCACCAGAACAATATCGCCAACAAGTCGCTACCCTTAAAGGTAAAGCAGAAAAATTAGAAGCTGACCTTTCTCTTGCTAGTGCAGAGTTTGCTAACGCAACTGAACCAGTAACTATTGAAGCAGTACAAAAGTTAATTCCTGCTGATGCAGTATTGGTGGAAATTATGCAATATTACCCTTTTGATGCCAAAGCTAAACGAGGTGAACAATGGGGAAGACCCCACTACGCAGCCTACATCCTCCATTCCACAGGCGCACCCCAATGGATAGACCTGGGAGCAGCAGAACCCATCAATAACACCATCACTGAATTTCGCGCTCAATTATCACAACCAAATAGTTCCATCCAAGAAGTTGCCCGTACCTTAGACCAACAAGTAATGCAACCCATCCGCCAAAAGTTAGGCAACGCTAAACACATCTTCTTATCTCCAGACTCCCAACTCAACCTCATTCCCTTTGCTGCTCTAGTCGATGAAAACAACCAATATTTAATCCAAAACTATAATATTACCTACCTCACCACCGGACGCGACTTAATCAAACTTGGTATTGACTTCCCTAGCAAACAACCACCTGTATTAGTTGCCAACCCCGAATATGACACCCCAGGCAACCCCACTTCTGTTCGACTCGTTGCTAATAATAAACGTGGTAATAAAAAACCTACTAGAGATTTAGGCAGTATTTTATTTGCCCCGGAAAACTTAACTTTTGGAGCATTACGGGGAACAAAAGCAGAGGTAGAAGCTATTGCACCGATGTTATCAAATGTGACTTTGTTAACCGAGTCCAATGCCACAGAAAATGCGATTAAACAAGTGAATGCTCCTGAAATACTTCATATTGCTACCCACGGTTTCTTTCTGGAAGATTTGAAAGAAGTTGCACCCCCAACTTTGGGAGGCGGTTTTAATACTTCTCTTCCTCCAGCACCATCCAATAAATTAGAAAACCCACTGTTACGTTCAGGTATAGCTTTAGCAGGATTTAATCCTCGCAAAAGTGGTGATGAAGATGGAGTAATGACTGCTTTAGAAATTGCTAATTTAAGTTTGGGCGGTACAAAATTGGTAGTATTATCTGCTTGCGATACGGGAGTCGGAGATATAAATGTCGGAGAAGGAGTTTATGGTTTGCGTCGGGCGTTATCTCTTGCGGGTAGTGAAAGTCAGGTGATTAGTTTGTGGCAGGTGGATGATTTTGGTACGAAAGATTTGATGGTGAAATATTATCAACGGGTATTGAATAATGAGGGGCGATCCGAAGCGTTACGACAGACGCAGTTAGAGATATTGGGAACAGAGGAATATCAACATCCTTATTATTGGGCGTCGTTTATTCCCTCTGGAGATTGGAGAGAGATGAGAATTGATAATTTAGAAGTTAGAAGTCAGAATTTAGAAGTAATCTCTGACTAAGTTTGATATAGCGCTAGGGAATAGGGAATAGGTCAGAGGGAATAGTAAACTGTCAAAGGGTTTCAGGATGCGCGAAATGTCAAATACCTGAATGAGTAGCGCTATAATTTTATATTTTAACCTATTGGGGTAGTTCTATAAATAAACACCAACTTGTCCGCAGCGAGGGGGGATGGGAAAAAATTAGGTTCTTGGTTTGACCATAATTCCCCCCGAAGCAATCTCATAGATACCATAGAGATTGCTTCGGCTAGTATTATTGACACTCCACCGACTAAAGTCGCGTGGATTCTTCAGAGGAGCTGTAAATCGGGTTAAAACCACGATTTTCACATTGCTCGAAACAACCACATTGCCAGTACCGTACCGTAGTACGTATACAGCAGCAGTCCACTAGGCGGTGCCAATTGCCACTACTCTCTCCGGCTAAAAGGCCATTGAGTCTACTTTTTAAGTTATTAATTAATGATAACACATTTTTTTGACTACGCTTTATTGCCCGTCGAGTCGTTTCCATCCACCGCTTAAAAGACGGTAGTTTCCCACTTACCGAATTTTTATGATGATTTTCCCAAAAGTTTCAGTTATTTACCGTCGCCTCGCAATGACTTGGGTATAGTAATTATCCAGATTTGATATTATTAGGACTTAGGCAGTTATTAGGAATTATAGCAGTTTTCATTAATGTAAATTACAGAGATTTTGGCTTCAAGGTAGAAGGCAGAAGTTTTGTATTCAACATTTCTGGAAAACCGCTACAATTCCTTAATTTAATAATTCTCAATTTGAGAAGTATTGCATAGAACCGATAAATCCTAAAAACCTAACCCCCCTGCCCCCATTCCCTCCTAGGGAAGGGGGGTTTCAAAGCCTCTCTCCTCGCAGGAGAGAGGTTTGGAGAGAGGTTTTTATGAGTTTACAAACAGCTTCTAAGTATATGAAGTACAGATATTAGCAATTATAGCAGTTTTCATTAATGTAAATTACAGAGATTTTGGCTTCAAGGTAGAAGGCAGAAGTTTTGTATTCAACATTTCTGGAAAACCCCTACAATTCCTTAATTTAATAATTCTGAATTCTCAATTCTCAATTCATAAATAATCAACTAAAATCCAGACTACAAACTAACAATTATTCCTGCTTTTCTATTATCCCTCCACCTAATAAAATATCTCCGTCATACCAAACAGCAGCTTGACCAGGAGTTATGCCAAAAACCGCTTCTTCAAACATTAACTTAACTCGAAAACCTTCTTGAGGTTTCTCTTCATTAATACCCAAAGGAATAATATTTGCAGCTACAGGTAAACTGCGATATCTCACTTGCACCTCTGCGCGTATTGGCGTAGTTGGTGGGGCAATAGAAACCCAGTTAACCAACTTTACAGTAGACTCCATTTTTGCCGCACTGTCGCGATCGCCTACTACTACCCGATTCATCACTGGGTCCAAGTCAATCACATATAAAGGATGAGGGGCGGAAACTCCCAAACCTTTTCTTTGGCCAATCGTATAATGATGGACACCATCATGGTTTCCTAACACTCGCCCCTCTCGGTCAACTATTTCACCTTGATGGGGAGTAATATATTTATCTAAAAATTCCCGCATAGAACCACTAGCTTCTACCAGACATAAATCCTGACTTTCTGGTTTATCAGCAGTTTTCAAACCATATTCTGCTGCAATGCGTCGGGTTTCACTTTTGACCATTTCTCCTAGAGGAAATACTGAACCTGCCAGTAAATCCTGTGTTAAATCATACAGAAAATAAGACTGGTCTTTGTTACGGTCAACTGCACGTTTTAATAGATAGCGATCGCTATCTGAATCATAATCAATTCGTGCATAATGCCCAGTGGCAATTTTGTCAATACCTAATTTTTCACGGCCATAAGCCAGCATAGGACCAAATTTAACAGTTTTATTACATTGAGAACAAGGCAGTGGAGTAATTCCGGCACTGTAACCTGTTACTAAATAATCAACAATATTTGTTTGAAATAAATCGCGAGTATCGACAATATGATGGGGAATACCTAATTGTTCGCAAATATAGGCAGCATCAACCATTCCATCGGAACAACATTGACCTTTTCCTTTCATTAACCAAAGAGTTAAGCCTTCAACTTGATATCCTTGATGATGTAATATTGCTGCTGCTGTGGAACTATCAACTCCACCAGAAAGACCGACTATAATTTTATTCATTGGATTTGAGTTTATAAAATCAAAACTATATGTATTTATCTTGAATTATAGATTTTTTTTCTACTTTATTTTTTCTAGTTTCTTTTGATCATCAATTTTTTACAGAAGTTGGGAATAGGGCACAGGTAATACCATTTATAAAAAACTTTTCTACATTTTGTTGAGCAGGGGAGTGGGTAGGGACGTTCGCATTTTTGTTATGCAACGTCCGTACAGAGAAGTAAACATAACAATAATTAATATTAAATCACGTCAAATTACAAAAAAAATGATTTTGTCTGTACTAATTAATTGATAACTGAAGTATTTCTCAAGTATAGCATTACTTTTGAGATTTGGTATAAGATATCTAAATCAATAGACATCTCCAGAAAAGAGGAAATAGGAAGTAGGCAGTAGGGAGAAAAATTTGACAGTTTTTGCGTATGGGATTGATTTAATTTTTGATTTTTGAAGATGTCTAATATATATAGGGTTTATAAAGTTACTGAGTTACAGTTCTTTTTCTTCGTTTGATATCAATGAAATCCGCTTATACAGTTATTGTATCTGCTACTTCCTATGAAAACAGACCTTAATAGGTATACTCTTAAACAACATTCCTTTGTTTTTTTATTACTTTTGACTTTTGACTTTTGACTTTTGACTTTCTTTTAAGCTCATCATTTATCGGAGTAACTAACCATGCTAAATCAACCTCTTGTAATATTATATTACAAAAGATCAAAAATGTCATTATTATCAATTATATTCGGAGGATTTTTAGCCCTAAGTTACCAGACTTTATCCCTGGGAAAAGTCATCAAAATTAAAACCTTAGCCAACAATCAAAATCAAAGCCAAAACACAATTTTTATTTCCAACAACAACACATCAAAAAACGAAGCACTAATAACAAATATTTCCAGATATCCAAGACCTCTGGAAAAATTACCACCATCAATCATCACACCCTCAACTAAACCACAAGAACCAATATTTAATCCTATCGAACCAAATCCATTTCCCAATTTACGATATGTTGTTTATATTGAGTCAGAGAATCCTCTTTTGTTAGGAATTATTCGACAACAAATTGAACCAAGAGCAGTATTTCGCTCTTTTGGAGACGCAAGAGTTATTCAAGTCGGAAGCTTTTCTGAGTTATTTTTTGCCTTAGATTTGTTAGATTATTTAGAAGAAAGAGGAATTAATGGCGAATTATCAAGAAAGAAGCCTGGTGAAGCATTTGGTGACCCTCTAGAATCTACAACTTTAGCACGTAGCGTATATCCTCCAGTTAGCCATTCAATAGCTTATGGACTTAGTAATACAGAATCTTATTATTTACTAATTCCTAGTAAGTCAAAAGATTTAGCTCTAATCACATATAAATTGGGATTATTGGGAGTTCCTGACAGAGGAATTCAGGTAACAGAAACACCAGAAAATGTAGCTATAGGACCTTTTGAAGAGAGAAAAATAGCAGAAAAATGGCAACGCTATTTATTAGATTCAGGGTTTATTAATGTAGTTATTTACTTTGGTCGTTAAAAAAGCGGTCAGCGGTCAGCAGTTAGCAGTCAGCAAGATTATTGTTTTAAAGTTTAGAAGGGTATTTGAACCCAGAGTTGCTAAAAGCTGATAGCTAGTTAAAAGAAGAAAAAATGTAGCGGTTTTGTCTCCAAAGCCAACTCATAGATTATAGTAACCTTAGTCAATGTTTATTACAAATAATAGGGAAGTTGCATCAACTTTCCTACTCCCTATTCCCTACTAATTAGTAATGTTTTTAATAATTCTATTCTAGGCAAAGAGCGAAGAATAGATTATGCCTAATTTCCCTACTCATGATTCCCTAGATTATGCCTAATTTCCCTACTCCCTACTCTCTCCTCCCTTGAAATGCTATACTTTCTCAATACTTCAGTTATTAACTAATAAGTAATGTTTTTAAGGATTCTATTCTAGGCAAAGAGCGAAGAATATATTATGTCTAATTTCCCTACTTCCTATTCCCTACTCCCTACTCCCTACTCCCTACTCCCTAAAAAAGAAAAATTTCTAGTGACTGCTGCACAAATGCGACAAATAGAAGAACGCATATTTATTGCCGGAATGCCAGTAGCCGCATTAATGGAAAAAGTTGCAGGATTAATAACGCGAAAAATCCAAGAATTATTAAATCCTAATATTAGTCAAATAGGTGTATTAGTAGGTCCTGGTCATAATGGCGGAGATGCTTTAGTTATAGCCAGAGAATTATATTTTCAAGGTTATGAAATAATAGTATACTGCCCTATTACTAAACTTAAAGAACTCACAAATGCTCATGCCAAATATCTTCAATCTCTAGGAGTTGATTTTGTCACAAATATTTCCCGGCTAAAAAATTGTGACTTACTTATAGATGGTTTATTTGGTTTTGGTTTAGAACGGGAAATTTCAGGATATTTAGCTGAAAGTATCAGTCAAATTAATAGTTGGCAAAAACCGATATTTAGTATTGACTTACCTTCTGGAATACATACAGATACAGGAGCAGTTTTAGGAACAGCTATTTGTGCTACTCATACATTTTGTTTAGGTCTGTGGAAACAAGCATTTTTACAAGACCAAGCTCTAGAATATATTGGTACATCTGAACTAATTGACTTTGATATTCCTCTGGCAGATATTACAGCAATTTTAGGAGAATTTCCCACAATTGAGAGAATTACAAAAACATCTGCTATAGAAAATTTACCCCTACCTTTTTCGCCAACAACCTATAAATATAAAAATGGTAATTTATTATTAATTGCAGGTTCCCATTCTTATACTGGAGCAGCAATTTTAACAGGATTAGCTGCCAGAGCAACAGGTGTGGGAATGTTATCAATTGCTGTACCAGAATCAATTAAACCTATACTAAATAGTCACTTACCAGAAGCACTAATTATTGGTTGTCCTGAAACAGAAACCGGAGCAATTAAAGAATTACCAAAAGATATAGATTTAACTAAATTTGAAGCCATTGCCTGCGGACCTGGTTTAACCATAGAACCTACATCTATAATAGAAAAAGTATTATCTGTAAATTCTCCTCTAGTTTTAGATGCTGATGCTTTAAATATTTGTGGAAATTTAGCAAACAACTCTTTAGTAAGTCAACGTCAAGCACCAACAATTATTACTCCCCACCTAGGAGAATTTAAACGTCTATTTCCCCACCTAGCAAATCAACTCAATAATCGGATATTAGTGGCTGAAAAATCTGCTGAAAATAGTAACCTTGTCGTAGTGTTAAAAGGAGCAAAAACAATTATTGCCAATAGTAAAAAAATATTGATAAATCCAGAAAGCACTCCCGCATTAGCAAGAGGGGGAAGTGGAGATATACTTACAGGATTAGTCGGAGGTTTATTAGCTATTACTTCAACTAAAATTTCTCCACTCGAAGCTGTAAAAACAGCAGTTTGGTGGCACGCTCAAGCAGCAATATTAGCAGCAAAAGAACGAACAGAATTAGGAGTAGACGCTTTTACCTTAACTCAATATTTAATACCAGCAATAGAAAAAATCAGGACTTAGACAGGCAACCAATAAATCCTGGTTTTTCCTAGGTATTTATTGTTAAAAACAACAATTTATCTAAAAACCGGGTTTCTTTGCGTGGATAGAAAACAGAGAATCTGGAAATTGAAATACCTCTTTCTTTTTGCCTCAAAATTATACAAGCACTTGTTGAGCAGATTCCCGATTAATGTGTTACAACTGACGAGGTAAGAGTTCATTAATTGATAATTGATAATGGATAATTGATAATTACCTCGGGTTTTAACCGAGAGGATTGAATATTGGGAAATTCAAGAGCACTTTTTTTCCCCTATCCAAGGGGAAGCTTCAAGGCGCGAATTAATTAATTATTAATAATTAATTAATAATTCGGTAAATATTTTTTATATAGAATCCAGTGAGATGATATATGTTTATAATTCTACAGGACTTACGCAAACCAACCAAAAAAACCGGGTTTATTGCCCTGATTATTGTCTTTCAAATGACGAAATTTTGTTGATAAACTCGGTTTCTGTGTAAGTTCTGATTTTATCTACAGGACTTACGCTCCAAGCGCCATATATAGTAGGGGCGATTCGCGAATCGCCCCATTTTGCGTAAGTCCCGATCTATAACTCTATACCTCAATATTCAATCTCCCCATCTCCCCATCTCCCCATCTCCCTATCTCCCTATCTCCCCTACTTCCTATTCCCTTTAAATACTAATCTGGAGGAAAATAATCAATGGCAGGTGCTAATCTTAATGCAGATTTGTATTTCGCTGAACAAATTACACCCTGGGATATTTATAAACATGGTATTGATAAAGTTCTTGTTTATCAAAAAACAAAATATCAGGAAATGTATATTTTCGAGGGTGTTTATGGTAAAGCTTTAACATTAGATGGTAAGTGGCAGTCTTGCACTGAATATGAATTTCTCTACCATGAAGGTTTAGTACATCCGGCAATGATTTTTCATGGGTCTCCACGGAAAGTCTTAGTATTTGGAGGAGGAGAAGGAGCAGTAATACGAGAAGTTTTGCGCTGGAAAACTGTGGAAAAAGTAGTTATGGTTGATATAGATGGGGAAGTTGTGGAAGCTTGTAAAAAGTATTTACCAGAAATGCACCAAAATTCTTTTGACGACCCCCGTGTAGAATTAATTATTGATGATGCTCAAAACTTTTTAGACTCTTCTTCAGAAACTTGGGATGTCATCGTTTCTGACCTGACAGACCCCATTGAGTCTGGTCTATCTTTTCCCTTATTTACTCAAGAACACTATCAAAGTGTTCGTCAAGTTTTGTCTCCTGATGGTTGGTTTGTAGTCCAAGCAGGTTCAATATCTCTTGCTGAAATGTATCTTCATGTCCGTGTAGTTAAGACTTTACAAACTGTATTTAATTATGTTTATCCCTTCGTACCTTATTCTACCAGTTATGGATGTCCGTTAGGGTTTGTTGTTTGTTCTGACCAAGAATTTTCCTCTACACCAAACCCAGAAAAAGTAGACCGTTTATTGGCAGAAAAAACTACAGGTGGTTTTAAATTTATGGATGGTATTTCTTTATTGGGTATGTTGCAAATACCTTTGAATGTACGACAGGCGATCGCTACAGAAACTCAGATATATACTTTAAAATCTCCACCAAAAGATATTCAAGTTTGAGATTTAAAATTAACAATCAAGTTACTAAGTTTAGACTTTATAATTATGGTTTAATACCACCAAATAAAGCAATTTCAAACAATTTCATAAAACAGTCAACATGAATAAAACCTATTTCTCGTAACCAATCACATTGAGTTTCTACAGGAGCAAGAATATTGGCTGCTTTATCTGGGCGGTTATAATATTGCTGATGGATTTCTTCTCTAGATTTATTTGTGTCTTGACTTTGATGAAAAGTATAGAGAGAATCAACAAATAATTCATCAAATAGCTGCCCAATTAATTTAGATGGTGAGGCAACGTGTTCCAAATTCAGAAATAATCCTCCTGGCTGTAATAATTGGTAAATTTCTTGATAAATTTCTTGTTTTCTTGTGTCTGGTTGATGATGAATTGAAAATCCTGACACAACTACATCAAATGGTGCTTTTCGGTGAACTTTATTTACCCATTCTGGTAGACCATAGTCTTGAGTAATAAATTCAAAATTACCTTGATAATTATCAGCAACCTTGCTTTTTGCAGCTTCAATCATTGCTTCTGAAAAGTCTAAAAATACTCCTTGAGAATTAGGGTATTGACTGAGAATTGCCTGACCTAAAATACCATCACCACAACCTAAATCTAAAAAGTTATTTACTTGTGATTTAGTTGTCTGAATAATTCTCAAGATAATCTCAATTTGTTCAGTAGCTAAAGGAATAGCACTTCTGACACCAGAAAGATATTTTTGTGAAAGTTCTGCGGTTTTCCAGACTTGATAATTATTGTTCATTTTCTATAATTGTTAGTATTTTGTCACAAATATCTCATGTAATTTTAGTAGGGAGGATGAAGATTTGTCCACCCTACTAGCGTGTCTAGACTAAATAATTGTGGCTAAAAAAAACCTAATATCATGTCCGGTTGAATAGTTATAATTAAAGCTCGTAGTTGGGCTTTAGCCCGAACTATAAGATAGGGCTAAAGCCCAACTACAAACAAAAATTTTTTTATCACTAATTATCCGGACATGATATAACCCCCCAACCCCCTTCCCTACAAGGAAAGTGGGAGATACTCCTCTCTCCTGGAAGGAGAGGGGTTGAGGGAGAGGTCTTCCAGGTTGCTCAAACTTACCAAAAATTTCAGCTTCAGCCTAATCTTCATCTTGAAATTCAGTTGCTATTTTATCAAGTCTTTCATTACTATCTTTAGTGATTTTTAGTAAGCTAATACTAACAATTTTTGAAGCAAGTCCGCCTGCTGTTGTGGCTGTTCCTTCAGAGGTTTTTCCTGATAGTAAAAATCCTATACCTATTACACTAATAATGGCACTAATTATAGTTAAGCCTAGAACAATATTAAAGCTTAATCGTGCTTGACGTAGGCGTTCTTTAATAACCATTTGTTCCGTTGTGGAAGAGGTAGAGTTTTGATTATTATTAAGTGTAGTCATAGTTGAAATTCCTTTATTTCTTTGTTGTCTCCTATATTGACATTTGATAATTAGACTAACAATGGGAAAATGTAAGTAAATAATTGACATATAAAATACAAAAAGCTTATGCAGTTTCACAAAAAAGTATGCAAAAGTATGCAAAAGTATGGATTTATATATTTTGGATAGTAAATAAATTTATTATGCTAAGATCGATAACGAGTCTATATTTCTAAACTATCCATGAACTTAGAAGTTGAATTTACTTGGGATATAGCAGAAAAACTTGCAGATAAGTATGTATTTGAAAAGACAGGAAGATATCTCAGTGATGTGGAAAAAAAAGTTCTTCAAGGTGCTTGGAATGGCAATACTTATGGGAAAATAGCAGAAGAATGTGGTTATGCTCCAAATACTTTGAGTAAGGATTATGGCAAAAAGTTATGGAATAAACTTTCGGAAGCATTAGGGGAGGAGGTGTCTAAGAAAAATTTTCGAGGGGCTTTGAAGCGAAAGTGGGAGAAACAAGAATTATCAAAAGTACAAAACAATTTTCCAGTTAATCCTACCATACTGAAAAAAGAAACAGAAGTAGAAAAGACTATTTATATTGAACGGCCACCCATTGAATCTATTTGTGATGAAACTATTTTACAGCCAGGCTCTTTAATCAGAATAAAAGCTCCTCAAAAAATGGGGAAAACTTGGCTAACTAATAGAATTTTAGAGCAAGGGAAAAAACATAACTACCAAACGGCATCTATTAATTTATTAGATACTGATACTACTGATTTTCAAGATTTAGATAAATTTTTGCGCTGGTTTTGTCGTGGTATAGGTCGTGAATTAAATGTGCCAAAAGAAATTTTACATGAATCTTGGGATGAGGAAGATAGTAGTAAGGTTAATTGTAAGATTTATTTCGAGGAATGCTTATTACCAAAAGTAACAGAAGCATTGGTTTTATGTATAGATAATATAGACTTGATTTTTCCACATCCAATTGCTGAAGATTTTTTGGGATTATTACGTTTCTGGCATGAGGCTGCCAAGCAAAAAAATATCTGGGAAAAGTTACGGTTAGTAGTAGTTCATTCGACAGAAGTTTATATTCCTTTAAATATTAATCAATCTCCTTTTAATGTGGGTGAACCTATCGAGTTACCAGAATTTAATTTGGAGCAAGTACGTCAACTTACTGAAATTTACGAATTAAATTTGCAAGATGAACAAGTGACACAGTTAACTAATGTAGTAGGAGGGCATCCTTTTTTATTAGATCGGGCTTTTTCTTATTTAAAAAATCATCAAAATTCAACCTTATCGGAGCTATTAGAAAAAGCACCAACTCATGCAGGAATTTATCGCAGTTATTTGCAAGAATTGTTGTCAACTTTAGAAGCTTATACCGAACTAAAAGCAGCTTTCAAGAAAGTTATTATGGTAAGAGAATCTGTAAATATAGAGTGGTTTTTGAGTTATAAATTGTATAGTTTAGGATTAGTAAAATTAGTAGGTAATGATGTTGTTCCTAGATGTAAATTATATCGACAATATTTTAATGAATGCTTGTAATAGAGTAGTTCTTTAATCTACTAGATACAGTTTTAGATCCCCCCCCTGCCCCCCTTAGAAAGGGGGGAGCCAACAAAAAGTCCCCCTTTTTAAGGGGGATTTAGGGGGAGCATAAATATGCCTCGTAACTGTAGGAATTGCTATAACTATTTTAATTTATAGTTTGTCTTTTACTTTCATAATTAATTTTCCCTAACTTCCATGAACACAAAACAAAACCAAAATTACCAATATCAAGTAGGAGGAAGTTTACCTGCTGATGCTCCTAGTTATGTGAAGCGAGAAGCAGATAAAAATCTTTATGATGCACTCAAATTAGGAGAGTTTTGTTATGTGTTGAACTGCCGACAAATGGGAAAGTCAAGTTTAATGTTACGCACTAAGGCGAGATTAGAAAAAGAAGGGTTTGCCTGTGCAGCAATTTACTTAAATATTGTGGGTAGTCAAGAAATTAATGCCAAGCAATGGTATCGGGGTATTATTCAACAATTAATCAGTAGTTTTGGCTTGACTATTAATCGGCGGGCGTGGTTAAAAGAAAGAGAAGATTTATCCCCTGTACAACAATTTATGTCTTTTTTAAGGGAAGTTTTGCTGCGGGAAGTAGTGGCAAATATTGTCATTTTTGTGGATGAGATAGATAGTTTAATTAGCCTTGACTTTCCCACCGATGATTTTTTTGCTATGATTCGTGATTGCCATAATAAACGGGCAGAAAATCCTGAATATCAACGATTATCTTTTGCTTTATTTGGGGTGGCAACTCCTTCTAATTTAATTGCTGATAAAACTCGGACTCCTTTTAATATTGGTAAGCCGATAGAATTAACAGGTTTTAGTTTTGCTGAAGCCAAAGATTTCCTAACTCCTGGTTTAGAAACTCAGGTAGAAAAGCCAGAACAGGTATTAGCTGAAGTTTTAGAATGGACTGGTGGGCAACCTTTTTTGACTCAAAAGTTGTGTCAAATAATTGTTAAAAATAATGATAGTCGTATTCCCGATGTAGCAGAGTTAGTTCGGACTTACATTCTTAATAATTGGGAATCTCACGATAACCCAGAACATTTACGGACAATTCGCGATCGCCTCTTAGTAAATGAAAAACGGGCAAGTCGGTTATTGGGCTTGTATCAGCAGGTTTTACTCTCCTCTGATAATGGGATAAAAGCAAATGACAATCCTGAACAAATGGAACTCCGCCTCACAGGTTTAGTTGTCAAACGTCAAGGCAAATTGCAGATTACTAATTATATCTATCAACAAGTATTTAATCTCCAGTGGGTAGAAGAGGAGTTAGGGAAGTTACGTCGTTACTCTGAGGCATTTGCTGCTTGGCAAAAGTCGGGATGTCAAGATAAGTCGCGACTGTTGCGCGGTAAAACTTTGGCTGATGCTTTAGTGTGGGCAAAGGATAAAAGTTTGAGCGATCGTGACTATCAATTTTTGGCTGCTTCTCAGGAGTTGGAGAAACAGGCAATGACAAAGGTAAACAAGACATTAGAAAAGGCTAAACGGAAAGCACAAAGGTGGGTGGGCATCAGTTTTACAGTATTAGCAATATCATTTGTGGGGGCAGTTATTGCTGGAGTGACAGTTTGGCGAGCATATCTCAAGGCGGAAGAAGCAGAAGCAGTGCAGAAAAGTGTTATTTCTAAAACACTTGCTGAGTGTGGCAAAAATTTTGAGGCGTTGCTGTATGCTTTGAAGGCATTGAAACAACTACCACGCTCTAACCTGATGTTCCAACTTCAGCCCGACCAAAAGATGAAAATGACAATTTTTATTAGTAAAGCTATTTATAAAATAAATGAACAACCATACCTGGATCTTAATCGTCTGGAGGGGCATGAGAATTCGGTCAATGGTGTAGCATTTAGTCGGGATGGCAAGATGATTGCTTCTGCAAGTGGTGACAAAACAGTGAAGTTGTGGAACCAAAAGGGTAAATTATTGCAGACTTTTATAGGCCATGAGGATAGAGTCTATGGTGTAGCATTTAGTCGGGATGGAGGTACTATAGCAACTGCAAGTCGTGACAAGACAGTGAAGTTGTGGAACCAAGAGGGGAAATTATTGCAGACTCTAAAAGGCCATGAGAATTCGGTCTATGGTGTAGCATTTAGTCGGGATGGCAAGATGATTGCTTCTGCAAGTGGTGACAAAACAGTGAAGTTGTGGAACCAAAAGGGTAAATTATTGCAGACT
>JAAUYL010046111.1_pt1 | contig 15902 bp, 10 predicted proteins | sample 7278011 | NCBI WGS metagenome assembly JAAUYL01 (sample SAMN14350225, study PRJNA611818) | marine sediment metagenome | isolation source: surface marine sediment (1.8m) | place: French Polynesia: Moorea | collected 2018-08
CCAAGGCCGGCGTGATCAAAACAGAGCTAATGGCACCGGTTGAGATTCAGGATGTCAAGCACTGCAATCAGCAGATCTCCAAGCACAAGGGGAACGTCTCCACGTTCAGGAGCCTCGAGCAGAAGCTCAAGTCCTTGGAGGCCGATGCCTGCGATGTCGGCAGCACTCACAAGAACAAGGACGCCATGATGGCCAGCCTCTCGGATTGCAGGGACAACTTGGAAAAGCTCAAGCCGCTCTTCGACAATCACATGGACGGCCTTCAGCAGTCCCTGAAGTTCCAGGAAATGATGAGCGAGCTGAACTCCGAGCTCCAGTGGATCAAGGAAAAAGACTCGATGGCGGGTCTCATCCTAGGCGGAGACTCCTCAGCAGGGTCAGGTCTAATGCAAGTGCGATCCCAGACCAAGAGGCACAAGAGCTTGGAAGAGGAGGTTGCCAATCATCTGCCGGCAGTATACAATCTGATTGAGAGAGCGTCCAAATATGGCGACGAATCTAAGAAGGAGGCCGTCGACGAGGCCTGCTCGACTCTAGCCGAGGCCGCGGAGCAGCTACAGGTCAAGCTGGCCGAACGGGCCACCGAGCTTGAAACGGCAGTGAAAATTCACACGCTCATCGAAGAGATTCAGGAGATCGAGCACTGGATCGAACTGAAAAGGTCCATCATGGAGGCTCCTGTTGTTGGCAAAGACGAGGACACCATTCTCATCTACCTCACCAAGCAGAAGGCCGTCGAGCTGGAGCTGGACTCCTACTTGGGCATCATCAACGAAATGAAGAACAGGACCAAGACTTTGTGCCAGTCGAAGCACCCGATGGCAGAGACGCTGAAGCACAAGGATCAGTCGCTCACGCAGGAACTGGGCGCGCTTCAGAAAATGTCCCGGGCAAGGCGCAATGCTCTGATGGGCCAATTGCAGTACCACGAGTTTCTTAGGGAGTGCGTCGATCTCCGACACTGGATCAAAGAGAAGCGTGTAGCAGCCTCGTCCCAAGACTTGGGACAAGACTTTGAGCACTTGGAGATGCTCATGACCAAGTACGACAACTTGAGGAAGGAGGTTGCCTCCAGCAAGGAGAAGCTGGATGCTTGCATCCTCCTCTCCCAGAGGCTCAAGGGAGTCGACAAGGATCTCGCTGACGAGATTGCCGCTCAAAAGGACGACTGTGTTGCCGAATGGGACGACCTTGTGAACGCGGTGGAGATGCGAGGCAAAAAACTGCAAGCCGCTGGAGAGATCCACCGATTCAATCGGGATATTGCCGAATCACTGCTTCGCATTCAGGAGAAGGCTTCGGCGCTCGGCAACGAGCAGGTGAAGGACATCAAGTCCATCCAGAGGCTCCTCCGTGAGCAGGACATTTTCGACAACGACCTCGTAGCTCTCAGCGGCCAGCTGAAAGACCTTGAAAACGACGCGGCCGCGCTTCAGGAAAAATACCCCGGCCCGAATGCGGAGCACATCGCGGAGCAACTCGAGATTGTGCAGCAAAACTGGGGCGGCCTCAAGGAGAAGGCCAAGCTCCACAGGCAGATGCTCAAATCCAACCTCGAGTTCCAGACCTTCCTCTTGTCGTGTCAGGAGCTCTTGTCCTGGTGCAACCACCTGAAGATTATGCTCTTGAGCGAGGAGAAGGTGACCTCCGTGGCCGAGGCCCAGCTTCTCAAGTCGGAGCACGAGAACTTGAAGTCCGAGATCGAGGGCAAGGAGACCAACTTCAGCGACCTTATTCAGACTGGCGAGAGCATGAAGGCCAAGAAGTATCCCTTCTCCAAGGACATTGACGCGCGGTTATCGCAAGTGTTGGAAGAGCGCGAGAGCCTCCACATGGCCTGGCAGCAAAAGAAGGTCTACCTCGACCAGCTGCTTGACTTGCACTTCTTTTTGCGGGACACAAAGCAAATCACAGGATTTTACACCACCCAAGAGCGCCTTGTCAACAAGACCATAAACGTGGACGACGTCGAGACCATTGACAAAGAGCTGAAATTCTTCGAGACCAACCGAGTGAAGCTGAAAAATTTCGAGGACAAGACCAAAGTCCTCCATGGCCATAGCAAAAAGTTGGTTGCTCAAAATCACTTCGATTCCAACTTCATCAAGAAGAGCGTGGCCGAGATTTTGCAGTACCAAGAGAAAGTGCTCGACTCGACCAAAGGCCGCGAAATCTACCTCAAGCACATGAAGACGTCGCTCGAGTTCCAACGTGATGTCGCGGAAGTCGAGACCTGGATCATCGACAAGATGGACAAGTTCTCCAAGGCCTCCAAGGAGTACGAGCAGGGCTCCCTAAGCGAGAAGATCAAATTCCTTCAAAAGTACACCGTGTTCGAAAGTGAGGTGGCCAAGCATCAAGTGATTGTCGATGGCATCGTGGCCAAGGGCGAGGTGCTGATCAACTCCAACCACAAGGTCGAAGAGACACGGGAGAAGCTGAAGTCTTTGCTTCAGTTGTGGCAACAGCTCAAGTCCCTCTCGGACACGATCAGAAAAGAGCTCCAAGAGGCCTTGGACATGTTCGAGTTTGAAAAAGAAATCGAATCCATCGAGACGATGGTGCGAGAGAAGGAGTACATGTCCAACGTGTCCGACATTGGAAAGGACCTGGAGCACTGCAAGGACCTCTTGCACAAGCTGAGCGAGGCCGACGCCGACATGAACATCAACGCCAAAATCGAGAGAAACGCCGGCATGGTGGGCAAGATTAAAGGTAGCAAAATGCAAGAGGAGGCCACACGAGCCGTAGAGAAAATGGAGGCCGTCGCCCAAAAGTGGAACTCTATCCAGGGCTTCATCGAGTCCTACAAGAAGGAGTTGACCAGGGCCTTGCAGGCGCATCAGCTGATCAGCGACATGTCCGACATCACTGAGATTATCCAGGAGAAGCGATCGCTGCTGGTGTTTGACGAGAAAGCCTTGAACAGCACGTCCGCCGACAAACTATACCAAAAGTGCATTACCATCCAGGACTTCATCAAGAGCCTCGAGTCTCGCATCAGCGATTGCGGAAAACAGGCAGCCAGCATCAAAGAGGATCATCCTCTCAGGCAAAAGGTCAAGGATGCCTATCAGTCCATGGCTGACGCGTGGCACGAGTGTCTCCAGTTCAGCAACGACCAACTTGCGATGGTTACGAGACACGAGGACCACATCAAGTCTATGAAAGTGATCCAGGTAATTATTTTTTTTTCAAAATACGGATAGTATCTACATCTCCCAAAAAACCTGTGAAATTGAGAAAAGGCAAAAATTGAGCTTCACGGTTTTTGATAAAAATCTGCATGATTTCACGATTTTTTAAAAAAATTTTAAAGTCTAATGATAAATGCAATTGATAATAAATCTAATTTTTACAGGATCAATGCAAAGCCCTTGGTGACATTCTCGGTTGTATGGAGGCCATGGAATATCCAAGCAGCGATACTGAAATCGACAGCGCTCTGACCAAACACGACGACCTTAGGGCTGCCCTCCAAATCCAACAAGACATCCTGAAGTCCTCCTATGCCAAGCTCAAGGAGACCATGCCCGACAAGCCAGACGATGCTGGCGACGGCAATGAGATCGAGGAGCCCGACGCTCTCACCGAGCAATTGAAGGCTGAATTGGACAAAGTGTCCAACCTTGTGAATGACTGCGAATCGAAGTGGAAAGAGATTCAACAGAAGCTTCATCAATGCAAAGACTACTTGGCCTTCAGACTGAAGCAGTCCGAGGTCGTCGATTGGCTGGCCAATGCTGACACCCTTGCAGTCAAAGTGGAGGCCCTGGACAATGCCAACTCAGACTTGGATGCGTTCCTGAGGAAGCAGACCCACTTTGAGCGGAGCTTGCAGCAGCAGCAAAAAGCCTTTGCGATGGTCAAGACCGTGGGAGAAACTCTGGTCGAAGAGAAGAATTTCAAGTCATCCGAAGTGGAGAACAGTCTCATCGACGTTGAGCATCGGCTGCAAAACCTGCAAGAGGAAAGTGAGAAGCGAGTGCTGCAACTGCAAGGGTTGAGAAAATGCAAGAACGCAACCAGGCGAATGAACGAAATGCGAAGCTGGATGAAGGAGAAGCTACACGTCGCCCTTGACGACTCTTACTTGGAGCTCACCAACGTCCTTTCCAAGTTACAGAGGCACACGGCATTCGAGGCCGAGATTGTCGCAAACGCGGAACGCATGGTCGAGATCGAGAAGGAGGCCAACGACTGCCGTGACGAGGCCATTCCTGCAGCGGTTCGCAAGGACCTCCTCCAAATGGTGGACGACCTCCGAGCAGAATGGATTCATCTGAATGAGACTACAAAGCTAAAGCGCAACCGCCTCGAGCAGGCCAACCGAGCTGTGGAGCACATCAACAACGTCGACGAAGTGGTGCACTGGCTTAAAGAAGCGGACGACGTGCTGAGAAACGACGACCTCGGCAAGGACGTCGAGAGTGTCAACGCTCTCTTGAAAAAGCACTCAAACGTCGAGACCGAGCTCTACCAGAAAGAGGCCAAGTTGGAAGAGCTCAAAGAGGCTGCTGCCAAGTTCGAGGACGAAAACCACTTTGCCCACTCACTACTGACGAAAAAGGTCCAGGATGCCGTCCAGCTTTTGGAGAAGCTGCAAAACCAATCGGTTGTGCTGAAAGATCAGCTGGAAGATTCTCTCGTCTATCACAAATATGTCAAGGACATCCACGACGCGCTGCTGTGGGAGAAGGAGAAGATTGCCCTAGTCTCTTCGTCAGACTTTGGCAAGAGCCTCGTCGAGGTCCAGTCCATGATGAAGCGACACCAGTTGCTCGAGGCCGACATCGCCAACCACAACAACATCGTCAAAGCTCTCCTCAGCAAGGGCGAACAAATGGTCAAGTCCAACCACCAGCAGAGTTCTGAAATCGAGGAGCTCATGCAAGAGATGGTTGTGCGAAGGGACCAGCTTCGCGACTCGTCCTCGCTCCGAAAGCTCCGACTCGACGATGCCCTGCAATCGCAGCAATTCTTCATTCAGTGCCATGAAGTGATGAGCTGGATCACGGAGAAGAACCTGCTCATCTCGCAAAAGATCCATATTGACAACGACTTCATCCAATCGTTGCTCAAGCGGATCGATTCTCTCGAGACTGAGCTGACGACTCACATGAAGCAGGTTGAAGAGCTTCAGGAAAATGCCGACACCTACGTGAAGAGAGGCCATTTTGAGAGCGCCAAAATCACGTCCTCCATGGAGGAGATTTCAACGGCCTTCAACCAGCTGATGAGCAAAGTCCAGTCACAGAAGCAGGAGCTCTTGGTCAAGCACAAAATCTACCAGTTTTTCCGCGAGAGCGAAGAGCTCGAGGACTGGATAAATGCTCAGCTCTCGATCGCCTCCTCGGAGGACTACGGCAAGGACTTGGACGACGTCGAGCGGCTGATCCACAACTTTGGCGTGTTCATGGACAACTTGACGCAGCACGACGACAAAATAACCTCTTTCAACACGTTGGCCAATGAACTGATTAGCGAGGTGTCGGACAATGACATCCTCACTCGCACGAAGGAGGTTCGTTCGCTTTGGGACGATCTTATGGAGTTGGCCAACGCTAGAAAAGAAGCCCTCGCTGGCGCGAAAAAAGTCCACGCCTTTGACAAACGGATTGACGACACGCTTGATTGGATCCTGGAGAAGGAGGCGTTGCTGTCCACCGAGGTCAACTGCCAGGACACGGAAACCATTCAAGATTTGAAGCAGAAACAATTGAGTTTAAAGCAAGACGTGAAGGCAATCAATGAGCAGGTAATTTCCTACGCAAAGTCGTCTTTTCAATAACATTTTTCAACCCATATTTAATTGTTAGGTCATTGGAATTAATGGTGACGCGGACAGTCTGACAAGCTCCTATCCCGACGCTGTCGACCACATTTTGGCCAAGCGACGGGAACTCCTGAGGGCGGTCCAAAAGATGGACGCCTTGGTCAAACAGAGAGACAGCCAACTCGAACAAAACGATCAACTTCTTGGCTACAACACGAACTTCAGAGAGCTTATGTCCTGGGCGTCGGAATTTTTGGCGCGAATGTGCAGTCCCGAGCTCAGCAAGGACCTGCAGGAGGCCATGACCATCCACTCGAGGCACGAGCAACTAAAAGAGGAGTTCCACGGGAGAGAGGTCGAGTTTGCCAACTTTGAAAAGTTCGGCCAAGAGTTGCTCGACCAGGGTCACTACATGTCGGACGACATCCGCGAGAAGATGAGCGTCCTCTCCCAACGGAAGAACACCCTGTCCGACTTTTGGCAGTTACGAAACAGGCTCTACGAGCAACACATGGACTACCTCAGGTGGCTCAAGGAGATCAACGACATCGAGGGATGGTTGCAGGAGAAGGAAACGGACGTCAAGTCGGAGGACTACGGCAACACCTTCGACGAGCTCGACAAGTTGATGATCAAGCAGTTGGAAATGGAGGAGGCCCTCCTGAACAAGGAGGAGAAGATTGACGAGATCAAGCGAATCACCCTCATCGAATCCGAGTTCAAGGCTCTCCAAGCAAAGGAAGAGGAGGCGCGACGCGCCGACGAAGAGAGGCTGGAGAGCGAACGGCTGGAGGCGATCAAAAAGAAAGAAAAGGCCAGGAAGACCCGGGAGAGAAGGCGGGAAGATGAGCGGCGTCGAACTCAAGAGATTGTTCTCCCTCCCAACCATGCGTTTAGCAAAGAGTAAGTATAATCATTTCCCTTAATGAAACAGATTCTTCAGTATTGTTCTTGTTTGTCTTCAGGCAATCGGTTCCCGAAAATGAAGGCCCAATCCCGAGGTTCAACACGAGGCGAAGCCTCCGCCAGGGCAACAGCAAGTGGAAGTACGACGCGTCCAACATGCCGCCCGTGATGCTGGAGGGGCCCTTGGAGCGCAAACAGCAGAGTCAGTCCGGAGGCAAGAGGTCGACGTTGAGGTCATGGAAAACCTACTACACCGTCCTCAGCGGCCAGATCCTTTGCTTCTTCAAGGACCAGAACGACTTCAAGGACGCCAAGGCGGCTGCCGCCCCCATCCTGATCCAGCATGCCCAGTGCGAGAAAGCCACCGACTACACCAAGAAGAAGAACGTCATCCGCCTGGTGACCCAGGACGGGTCTGAGTTCCTCTTCCACGCCTCGAGCAAGGAGGAGCTGGACGCCTGGATCGAGAAGCTCTTGCTCTGTGCCAACCTCGACCCGAGCGAGTCGGTGAAGCAGTCGTCCAAGCAGTCGACCTTGCAGCGGCCGCCCCCGTTCGTCGAGGGAGGAGGCACCAACGGGGCCGAGCCCCTCTACGCCAACATGGAGGCCGTGGGCGCCAACAACGACGAGAACAACCAGCAAAACAGCCAAGTCAACGAGCACGACGTCAGCTCCATTTCCGAGATCGACGCCAAGAAGCGCAGTAAGCTAAGCAAGTTCCTGAACCGGAAACCGAAAGTATCTACGTCGTAAAGTACCGTGTAATTTAAAGTGAGAGTGGGCATTTAAAGTAAAATCAAGTTACCCAATATGTACTCAAAAATGCTGGGCAATTGCCTGGCAACATCTTACCTCTTCTGTAAACCACAAACGAAAGCTATGTAGCTACCTAAATATCTATTCTATAAACCTGTCGTACCTACCATATAAAAATGTTTTTTAAATGTTCATATGATGATGTCTAAGGAATAAAAGTATTTACGTAGAATTTTGCAGTTTATTTGTTTCGATTGATTTTGGGTTATCCAAAAAATCTCATTCTTGGCATGAAATGAGAAGTGACTTTCATGAGACATCGCTGACGACGAGAGCTTTCCGAAGGGAATCCTTTCTTTTGAAGATGGAGGATCCAAAGCATTCGAAGGATGTCCATTCTTATTGCGGTTGAGCAGATTTCACTGGAAAAGCAGAAAAGGGGATAGAGTCTTGTGACTTCAAATTGGTGGTGTAATTACCGTCTTGAAGAATCCATATTGCTTCTGCTCTCCGGTTGTAGGATTTTTACGATTTGAGCTTTTGAACTGGACAGTGAAATAAATGTTAATATCGCAATAACAGTTGCACATTTGTGGGTAATCGACATTGTGACTCTCCAAGGGTCAAGACTCAACTGAACAAAAAAGACGATTTTGACCTCCGCCAACAATTTATGCATCCAGATCACAAAAAGAAAGCCTCCATTCATTTTTATCCTCATGAATCATGAATGAAAATGCAAGACACTGTTCATTTTTATGATCATGAATCATGAATGAAAATGCAAGACACTGTTGGTTGGCGACATTGCCAACTTTCTGCGAATATTAATTCAATTAACGAATTGTGCAATGCTATGGTTTCTTTATTGCTATGACTGAAACTACCAGTATATTTGATTAGATATTAAATGCTCGTGAAATGCTTTTGCCTTGACAATTTGTAATGAGTGCAAATATTATGATCGATACGTGTATGACAAAATGTAAGTAGTCTTTTCAATAACAGTTAACTTTCGGACATTGTGTTAATTTGGTTGATGCTACGTAACAAGCTCACGTGGGCTTTCACAATTAAATATGAATGATTAGAATTGCTCTATTCTAAGGCAGGAGAATGAAGCTACGCTATTAAGTATTATTGTCTTTTGTGATTTTTGGTTGTTGTCTTTTTCATGAACCTATTTAGGATTCCTTCCGTTTCGTGGTTGGTTGCCTGTTGCAGTACTCGTTGTAGTAGTAGCGGGAGAAGAGCACGATGAAGGAGATCATGTAGGCGTTCGCCGAGTACTGCATCCACATGGGGAAGTCACAGCCGACGTGGAGGGCCTGAAGGCCCATGATCAGGGCGAACACGAACTGGCACATTTGGATCATCGTCAAGTATTTCTTCCACCAGAGATACTTCCTGACGCTGGGGCCGCACGCGGCCAAGAAGTAGTACGTGTACATCAGGACGTGGACGCCGCAGTTGAACATGGCCCCCAAGAAGGAGGAGCCGCCCGCCACATACTTGACCCCGATCCACCAAAGGCAGAACATAGTACTATGATGGTAGATATGCAGGAATGTCAGTTGAGCAGGCTTCTTTCGCAACACGAAAAAGACGGAGTCGAGCATCTCCAAGAGCTTGGAGGCGTAGTACCACCTATATAAGAACGAAACAAGTATTAGGTTTTTTGCCAGTACAATTATGTCCTTAATATTTTACCATAGAGCTGCCGCCACTCGCAATGCTAATGGATTGTTGGAATAATCAACCGGCTCACACGTCCAACTAAAGTCCAATTGTCTTGAGGTAAGGAATAGTTCTAGGCCAATGTAGAAGTTCAGACCAGCCACTGATGCGTTGTAAGCTCTGAAAAATGAAAATAGTGAAAAATATTTAGTTGCAGTAAATAGTGCTGTTATGCTGTTCAAAAATCTGGTAGCACTGAACTTTAGTCGGGAGTATTTTGCATAGGAACAATTGGGATGCTCATTCTCGCAACCTTTCAACCCTTCTTTTATTATGTCGATACTGCTGGGTCAACAATAGCTACCAAGAGCTAGACCCCTGTACGCATTCCTATTTTTGACTCTGCCGGGGTCTGGATTAAGTGTTGTCAATCAGTGAAGATGGAAGCCTTTGATCGAGAGCTGCTCCGAAACCTGGCAGCTTTTTGTATGTTTCTCGGTCAAATTGCTGTCCTTATCATTATTAACAAATACGCTTGGGGACAGTACTTTACACCTTTGACCGTTGCAGTGGCCTGTGGCGTTGCTGCCATCGTCGTTGGTGTTTGCCCTCTCTGTCTGTAGGAACGCAACCACGAAAGCAGACCAGAAATAGACGCCAACAACAATTTCGTTAAACCAAGGTAAGTGAAGACTGAGCTGAGCAAGGAAAATATACCCTGTATATCTTTACCTTTTATACCATTTATATCCAGGTAATGGGAGATTGGTGGAAAAAGTGGGATTGGAGGGAATGGAGGGATTTGTTGGTCAAGTGGGTTTTAAGGGAGTTAGAATGCGTAGCACTCGCGGGTGAAAACCAATTAAGTTGTAATTAAGCCATTAAATACCTAATAACAGGCAATAGGCTCCACGGCTTTCTGTTCTCCATCCACGAGGGTCCCTTGAGCACAACGATCAGGTAGCACGTGGTGATGATCAACGTCGGGAACGGCGAGCTCATAAGGGCCCAGTCGGCCACCCTCTTGTCGGCCAAGTACATGTAGTAGTCGTAGAGCTCTGTCACCGCCGTGATGTCGAAGTTTTTGTACGTCCTGTGATAATATTCCGAGGCCACATTGGTGCACACGTTGAACGTGTAGGACGCGCCCGAGGCCGTCCATAAGTGGTCCCACAGCCTCTCCGTGGTGGTTGTCTCCGACATTATGGACATGCTATTTCTCTGACAAGCGAACACTTTCTGGACTCGTTGGCAAGAACACTTCAAAAAGGACAAAATAATAACTTTAGTGTCCACTGTCCAGTAATCTAGGTATCTATATATTTATCGAGATTAATTATTAGATCTTTAACTATGTGGACACCGGCTTGGTAACCAATATCAGCTGAATCCCGAGTTCGTTTCGTCTGGCACCCTCCAAACAGTTAGTCCACCGTCGAAGCAAATGCAAAACCATCATGCATTAGAAAGCCCATTGGGCGGTCTTGTATCAGGACGGGCGCGCGTTACTAAACCTACATAGCTACAATGGAAAAGTCCATGGCACATGACAAGACGTCTAGATTGTACAAAATAAGTGTTGGTAAATGTAGATAGATCTATATGTAGGTACCCACTTACGTTTGAAAGCCATATGTATATAGTGGTAATTTTCACAGATATTTTCAATCATATTTATAAATTGTAATTGTGAAATATGGTAACGGCACCTATAAAATTAAATATATCCCTTTTGAGAAGAGGAAGGACACTTACGAGCCGATGAAAGAGAAGTACACATATGAACACATATGCCATTGTAGTCTTTATCGATCAAGACCAAAGTACACGAAGGAACGCCGAACCTCCCACTAATCTTGCCGAGTTGGCGTAAGGTGTCCGCTAAACTCCTAACATGACATAAAAGCAGCAACATCTCTTTCTAAATACCGCACCAGCCGGTAAAAGAGCGAGCCCAGAAGTAGCTTTTTAAAGTGCAGTTAAGGCATTACTTTGGCGCTTTTGCTCATGTCTTGACTGTATCCTCTCTGCTTGAGTAGCCAATTTCAGCTGAAGAGAACAATCTTTCGTGAACCGCACCGGACCGTTCGCCCTCCTCGCCGTCTCCCTCCTCATCCACACCACGACCTCGGCCGTAGCCGCGTTGGCCATCTCGTCAGTCTCGTCACGGTTTTCGTTTTTCACAAGTCTGGCATTAGAAAACTCCGACAACCTGTTTTTCAGAATCAGGTCTGTCCTTTGAAGATCGCCCCTTGACACAACCTGGTGCATTGATACCTGTCGCTTCATTTCGAAGACTTCAAGCCATAGTCAACTTTGTTTCCGCTCACCGGCAGTCTCCCGTCGACGCGAACACACCCACTTAACAAATCGAAGCAGCAAATTCGTCAATGTAACGTCACCTTAGAATTTCTCATGAAAAATTCAATCGGCTTTGTTTTGCAATATTTTTGACTCATTGAAATATCGATCCAAAGTTCACAACGACTCTTTTTCTCCTGTACAGTTCAGCATCATGGATGAAGAATATGATTGCATTGTGCTCGGGACCGGCCTCACAGAATGCATCCTCTCGGGAATGCTGTCCGTGTCAGGCAAGAAGGTCCTGCATATGGATCGCAACAAGTACTACGGCGGCGAGTCGGCCTCCCTGACGCCCATGGACGAGCTGTTCAAGAAGTTTGGCGTCCCTGCACCCGCGGACGATGCATACGGCCGAGGCCGCGACTGGAACGTCGACCTCATCCCCAAGTTCATCATGGCCAACGGACAGCTCGTGAAGCTCCTCATCCACACGGGCGTGACACGCTATCTGGAGTTCAAGAGTGTCGAGGGCAGCTACGTCCTTGGCAAGAGCGGCAAGGTGTCCAAGGTTCCCGCCGACGAACGCGAAGCTCTCACCAGCGACTTGATGGGCATGTTTGAGAAACGTCGTTTCAAGAATTTTCTCGTGTTTGTCCAAGACTTCGACGAGAACGATCCCAACACCTGGAAGGGCACCGACCCCAAGACCATGACCATGGCCGAGCTCTACACGAAGAACGGCCTCGACGCCAACACCAGCGATTTCGTCGGTCACGCCTTGGTAAGTCGCAATTTTTCGAGGTCCTAAGAGGGGTTCATCGCATATTTGTCATATTTTAGGCTCTCTACCGTGATGACACGTACTTGGCGAAGCCGTACCTCGAGACGGTCAAGCGCATCAAGCTTTACAGCGACTCCCTTGCCCGCTATGGCAAGTCTCCCTATTTGTATCCCCTCTACGGCCTCGGCGAGCTGCCCCAGGGCTTCGCCCGGTTGAGCGCAATCTACGGCGGCACCTACATGCTCGACAAGCCCATCGACGAGATCGTCTTCGACGACTCCGGCAAGGTGTGCGGCGTGCGCTCCGGCAGCGAGACGGCCAAGTGCAAGCAGGTTTACTGTGATCCCTCCTACTGCCCTCAAAAGGTCCGGAAAGTCGGCCAAGTCGTTCGCTGCATTTGCCTCCTCGATCACCCCGTGCCCAACACGAAGGACGCGCTCTCGACCCAGATCATCTTGCCGCAGAAGCAGGTCGGACGGAATTCAGACATTTACGTGACCATGGTCAGCTACACCCACCAGGTGGCCTCCAAGGGATGGTTCATCGCCATGGTGTCGACCAACGTCGAGACCAACAACCCCGAGGCCGAGATCCAGCCCGGCATCGCGCTCCTCGGGCCCATCAAGCAAAAGTTCATCCAAATAAGCGACGTTTTCGAGCCCGTGGACGACGGCACCGCCAACAGCTTGTTCGTGTCCAAGTCCTACGACGCGACCTCCCACTTCGAGACCACCTGCCTCGACGTCCTCGACATTTTCCGCAGGGGCACCGGCGAGGACTTTGACTTCTCCAAGGTGAAGCACACGCTCGAAGACCAAGAGTAACCTCCTGTCGTAGATGTAAAACAGATGATGATCGCTATCTAACGGCTACACACACATGATGAAAATGATCGGGGTCTTTGTCAAGAGTCGAGATTGACGAGATGATATCTACGTATCACGCAAATTCACGCATCCGTCATAATTTAACAAACAACCAACAAAAAATGTTATAGTTTTAATAACGCTATGTATCCCGTGTAGGGACCGAGCATCGGTTTCTTCTAAGTAATTGCACCTACACATTCTATTTACGATATTTACTACATCAATTGCAAAGCACACATTTATCAACCGGTTTCGAGCATTCCGCACATTTTAAAAGCAGCCGCCTAAATGCAGAGATACATTCAAAAACACTTGATTTCTTTTTGTGAAACAAATGAAAGACGTAGACGACAATTTCACCCAACTTTAATATCTATTTAGAACGACAGTAGAGTCAAATGTGTTTTGTACCAGGGTCCTGAAGTTGTTCGTCACCACATGATGATTTCGAGGTAAATATGAATATTGGCAAGCCTGAACTTTTTAATCCCTTCTTTTGGAAATAATGTCAATTGTGTTTCATTGTGTCTGCTTCTATTCAATAAATACGAAAACTTGAATAAAGTATCGATCTATCTAACGAAATGACTCCCGATGATTTCTGATTTCGCAATTTATTTGTGCGGTCATGGAAGTTAGCGACTACATGTATTTTTGATAAAATCACTCGAATGTTTAGCTATGTTTGATACCTGTAGCACATGTCAATTTGGGAAGAATTCCCGACTATTTTGAGAAATATCATATGAGCTCTACTATTGGAAGTGTGTTTCTTGAGGCATTATTTTGGGGGTGAGGCTGTGAGGGTTGTTTGTGGGGTATGTGATTTGTTAAAGCAGTCTTTAATTTATAGTAGTTCTTCTGTTTCTGTGTTAACTGCAGCGAATGAGTGCATGCACTTTTCGGATATTTTTTCAACTCAAGAAATTAAGAGTCTGATCACAAATGTGTGCTGTTGTGCGACTGGCCTAACTGTATGGAATGTCGGTCCGTTGGTTTTGGCGCCAACGGAGGTGGAGGACCCTTTGCAGCTTTGCTATGTCTCGGCCTCGGGACGGGGGTTGTCCTCGCCATTGTCGGCGTTCCCGGAGCGGCAACCTCAGGTGGTGGTGGATTCGCTTCTTCAGTTATGTTATCTTCCGACTTGTCCTCCTCCATGGAGGCCGACGTCGACGACACCGTGACCACCACTCTCTCTGGATTGCTCGGCCTCGGAGGCCGCATCAGGCTCTTCGGTTTCTGTAAACTCACTTCACGGAAAAAATCTATGTTGCCCGTCCCGAAGCCCCGGAAGAAGAAGTCCACGTGCTCGATGAGCTTCTCGACGATGTCGTTGACAACGCTGGCCTTTTGCAGGTCTGGCTTGTGCTCGCCCTCACTGGATTGCTGCCATAGAAGATTGGGAGCCATAACTATTGCCAGGTTGGCCGCGGACATCTTGTTGAAATCCGAATGACTAGCCGCGAGATGCAAGAACTTGAGTAGGAAGTGCAGGTTGTGACGATTGTTCTGGGGCAGCGTTGCAAGTATCACGTCAATAGACTCCTTTTTCTTGTCGTCCGTGTTGCATTGACCGAATTCCGAGATCCACCTGTTGTAATTCGACCCCAGGATCGGGATGGGAAGCTCGCGCAAGTAGAGTTTCAGAGCACCTGTGAAGACGTGGGGATCTGTGATGTCTAACAATGCCGTATCCGTGGCCTCGCCAGTATCGAAGAGAGCCGCCAGCCTCTTGACTTTGAGCGTTGAGCTCGCCACCCGAAATAGACCCTCCTCCTTGACAGCCTCCATTTGGAGCAGTCGACAAATGCAAGAACGAAGTGGCCAAGCGATGCAGACCTTTCCTTGCTTCCTGAGGTGATCGTCTAGTCCACAGCCAAACACGGGCGAGGCTACCGACGGGGAGTTGATCAGCGACTGGAAGTGGCTCAATTGTTGCCCGATTTTGTTTGCCGCGTCCTCATGGTAGGTCTTCCTCTGTTCCAAATACTTCAGCATCGTCATGCCGACCTCGGACTCCCTCGATAAAAACTGGAGCATATGCAATTCCACAGAGTCACGAGCAAAATTGAGCTGCAAAAAATAAGATTTTCAAAAAATCTGGGAAATCGAAAAAGCAGGAAAAGTTACCTTTGTTTCTATTTCCGCCAAATCTGCCGCCAGTCTCTCTTCACGAAGATCGGATTCAACTGTGCCACCTCCGGATGAACCGGAGCCTTCTTTGCTTCGATAATTGACAAGACGACTCTTGGCGGCGTCGTATTCAAGAAGCAGAGAACTAAGCGTTTTCCGCTCTTTTGCCAGTGGGGGTACATGCTCGTCCACGATCCCGGTGAGGGCTTGGAGCACCAGTTTCTCCACGGTGATTTCATACTGGACATGAAGAGCGGCCAAGTCGTTCAGTAGGTGGCCTCCGTCCATTAGAAACTGACTGAGACCGCCGCCCTCGGCACCGCCCGCTCCTCCTCCTCCCGAATTCCCATTTGAGGATGTGACAGGAATGTGTCGAGCGTAGGCTCTGGCATTTTCTTGAAACGTCTGACCAAGAGCAAATTCGGGAGTTTTGCGAATGCGCTTCTCTACTGCAGCACCATCGTTTCCCAGCTTCCCTGAGGACGTTGAAGTTCCAGCCTCCGAGGACAGCTTTTTTGTCACAGTTTGACACAACTGAAACGAAAAGAAATGTGCTTTTAAACTTGAAGTCAAGATATCTCGATCGTCTTACCTGCTTTAGGCTGGATATGCGAGACTCGATCTTGGCCACATCCTCACTCAACGCCTCTGACTTTTCGGCCCTGTTCAGGTTCTGGTCGATCCTCACTTTCAACTTTTC
>JAAUYL010032999.1_pt1 | contig 15882 bp, 17 predicted proteins | sample 7278011 | NCBI WGS metagenome assembly JAAUYL01 (sample SAMN14350225, study PRJNA611818) | marine sediment metagenome | isolation source: surface marine sediment (1.8m) | place: French Polynesia: Moorea | collected 2018-08
CAGTCCTACCTTATTGGGATGATGGTTATGTCCATGACCATGGCCAAGCTCGATCACTACGCCCGGCTCTGGATTTTGCTGTTTCTGATCGCCTTGATCGTTTTCGTTTCCCAGGACTCTCTCCAGGGAGGAGGCAGCCGCTAGTGCAACGTAAAGCCACATTTTCCTGAAAACGCACTTCACTTCACCCAACGAAAGATTTGTCCTTCGTCTTGCGTTCAAGCACAGGAATAAAACTCAAAGTCGGTCAAAAATGTGCTTTCCTTGGCAGAGACAAACTGTGAATTTGTTGAAATGATCCGATTCCAAAATCGATTTGTTGTTGTTTTCCGACTCCGACAGCACCGCACGGCATCAGCTGACGTCAACGTCATTCATGTTGCCGAATGTTACTTTTGAAACGACCACTATTTTGCAAGCTGAAACCTAATCAAAAGAATAAAACATTATTTTAAAAAGGAATTTATAGGCTTCTTTTAAAAGAAGGTTACATTTCGAGCTGTACCGAAAATTGGTTGCATGGAACAGACATTGTAATGTCAAAAGTCAGATGACAGGTTATCTGTTCTGTTAAGTCTGTGGCAAAACTTTTTGCATTTCTCAATCAATTTTACTAAGTAATAAAACCCTCTTTGAACTTATTAGCCCTGGCTAAAGCGATAAAAATTTAAATTCAAAACGTGTGTAATTGTCAAAAATCCAGAAAATAAACTCTTTTTCCAGATTTTGTATTGCTTTTTCAGCTTCGTCTTAGTTCGAACTAGTATTAATCAATCAAGTAAACACTGCAGATAAAGATGCTGAGCCAGTGAAGTGGACCGTTCAGTAACTAACTGCTTCTGGGGACAGCTTTCTCTCACCCTGTCCGTGTCCCAGTCACAATGGTCTCTGCATTCTGCATTCCTATCTCCTACCTTGAAAAATGTCTGAAGATCTAAAAATGAAAATCGTGCCATAGTGAAGACGACCATGAAAACAGCAGCGTCACAACTTAACGGTCAAAGGGGTTGGCTTTCTCCATGAACAGCGAATCTTTGAAAGAAAGAATGGTAAGGTCTACACTCAATGTCTTTACAATTATTTACATTCTAATGACATCTCGACATCTTTTTTTCAGGCCAACAGAGCTTACAAAACTCTTCCCTCGGCCTTCAAAAGGGGTGGAGGTGGCGAGGCCAATAGCAGTGGAAACAGAGATGGACGCGCCAAGCGGTCAACCTCGGACAACCACCGAATATCGCTGAGGTCGCCGACTGCTGCTGCCGTTTCGCCATCAAATGCCGGCGGTGGTGGTGGAAGCGGGAACGACGGCCTTTTCAGCGGCCTCCATCTCAACCTCGGAATATCCAACATCATCTCTGGAGGCATGAATTTCATCGGACAGCTCCGAAAGAAAACTCCGTCTAGCCTTCACACGCCGACGTCGACCTCAAGTTCGTCGACGGCCTCGCCGACCTCTACGGGTGCCTTCTGGGAATGCCGATCGGAGCCCCGCTCATCGGCGACGACGGCCAACATCAGCGAGCTGATCGAGATGTCAAGCTTTCAAACAGTGCCATTGGCGGAGGGTGATCTCGAAAAGCAGTCCGGCCGAGGCCACAACTTTGTGGCCATCTCGTCATTCAACCCCACGTGGTGCGATCTATGCCGAGATCTAATCTGGGGTCTCTACGATGTCGGCGCTGTGAGGTGTTCGAATTGTCATATGGTGTGCCACAACAAGTGCCGGTCAAAAGTACAGCTGAATTGCACCGCCTACGAGCGGCGACCTCAGTCCCCCCCTGGAACTCCGGTTGGGATCGAGTCTCCACTTCCTGTCCGGAGAAAATCATCATCCTCGTCCGGAAGATCGTCTACGTCGACAGAATCCCCTGAACCGTCCACCTTGGCCAACTTGTCCACCCTCAGGGACGAGGAGGCCACGCATGTGTCGAAAGATGACGAAGATAGCGGGACTCTCAAAGATTTCAACCTGGACATGCTGGCGAACGATGAGCCGGTGGAAGACGACAACGACGACGACACATTTGTCGATGCCGAGTTCACATTGACGCAGACACAGACTCAAACTAATCAGCCTCAACAAAAGTCAATCGAGGTCAGCACCCTGAAACAGATGATTCCTCCAGACCAGTTGGCCTCGGCTGTGATGTTGTACAACGATGGCTTTCCGTCAGGCCAAGAGACGACGTTCGACTCAGAGCGCGAAGTCTGCAAGGGTTTCATCAGGGTCATCCTCAACTTGCGCCGGCCCATCAATGTCCTTCCGGGCTCCAATCCACCCAACGTCTACAACTTGACTTCGGACACTGCGACCTCGACCGACCGGACGCTGACTTCATTTTACCTTCCTCACGAAACAGAGAAGGCTCTCTGTGTCAACGGCACCACCACGGTACGAGATGTGATCAGGTCGTTGTTGGCCAAGTTCCGGATTGTTGACAGTCCGCACAAATACGTCCTTTACGAGAAGAGACCGTTTGTCATTCAACGACGCAGATCATCAGCGGACAGCGAGGCTGAGTCACTAGTCACAATTTCCGGAACGTCCCGGAGTAGGGCAACCTTAGGTGTGTACTGTGTACTCAGATTAACGAAATTGACCTAACGGCTAACCTCCTTTAACAAATATGTAATTTTTACTTTTAGGTCGAATCCAATTGAGAAGAATGAACGAGGATGAGCGGCCGCTCGTGATCGCGTTGAACAATTGCTTGAACGAGGACACCCGCAGCCTCTTCGTCTTGCAGGAGAACGATCCGGGCGAGATTTGCTGGGAGTCCTTTTCAATGCCGGAGCTCAAAAACTTCTTGTTGATTCTCGACCGCGAGGAGGCATGGTACAAAAGGAAGATTCACGAAAAGTATGAAATCATTCATGAACACATGAGCCAATTGGCGGAAGAGAAACGAGCAAGTGAGGCCGAGGCCAATGAAACAACATAGTGTTGGCATCGTGTTTTGTAGCCATTAACATTATTACGACATATCAAGTCTCGAAGGTTGTGATATCAGCAAAATCCTTAACCCATACCATAACAACAGCATGGAGAGTGATTTGAATCCTGTACATTTGGCAGCTTGAAAAGTCTTGATTTTTAAAAGCAGTTCTTGCCATTCTTCTGTCTGTATAAGATTACGTTACGTAGATGCCATGACTTGCCTTGCCTGCCATTTCACACACACGAGGATGATGAATCCAAAAGTTCTTAATGATAATATTGTCAATGCACATACCACATAGGTAAAATTTCAATCTCAATATGGATAGTATATTTTTTGCCATTACGGTGCTACAATGATTCACCAAATACCATATAAAAAAGTAAGTAATAATATAGATAGTCTACCTATGCAATTCACTAATAAGAATTCTGTAGATCTCCCCCTCCAAAAATTTTCTCTGTTGCTTGATATTGGAAAATCTATAACAGTTGGTTTAAACAGAAAGTCACATCACATCGTTCACATTATGTACACATGCAACATAACAATTCAAGCTTGATTTTGCTATTAATTATTTTCCCAGAAAGTTCAAATCTCAACATACCATACACCACCACCACATAGGAATGTACTTGAAAAGCATCCTTTCAGGAATCGAATGAGCTTGTAAAGTGAGTGCCAGAATGAAATACATGCTGTAACCAAATGCTTTTTGTAGGTATCTATTTTTGGTGTCATCCGGAATAAGAAAGTTGTTCACTTGCAGGGGGAGCAGAAAATAAGTAAATCATCAGGTGCCGGAGCAAAGTGCCACTTTCGAATCCGGCTAGTTATTCGCACGATTTTCGGTGATGTTGTTCGTCATTCCAAAGTTAATGATTTGTGGTGTGTGTAATGTATTGTATGCCATCACCACACGCGTGCGAATTTCGTTTTCGCTTTCTCCAATAAGTTTCCTTCTATTGTTTGTCCAAGAGGATCATCATGCAATCGCCGTCGGTGGGGAGAAAAGAGGTCTTCCGGGCTTGTCAAGTCCGTGTCCAATCCCTCCCCCTTTTCATTCACTTTAATCAAGTCATACAGTTCAGCCTCCCAAAACATATAAAATGATATGGTAGTAAGAAATATAGTTACGATATGCAAAAACGTACAAAGAGCCTGCGTCAGGCATGCATGTGTGGGATCTCAGCTCCGTTGACGAGTCAGCAGCACACAGCAGCCTCTAACCGACCGGACCGACAAATTGAAAACGACGACGGCTGCGGCCAGCGCCATGCCGGCAAGTGGCGAGGCAGTGCTGTACGCAGCTGAGCCGACAGAGCTGCCGCTGCCGCTGCATCTGCTGGTAGTCGATCTCTCAGTCTCAGTCTTCCTTCCTTCCAAATGTAAACACCCACCCTCTCTCCCTTCCCTTTCAACGCTACCAATGCGTCAATTTGAAAAGGGCAAACCGAGCGGCGTTTTCGAAGGCCTGTAGTTTCTAGTGAAAGCCTTTACGACGAATTACTGGTCTTCTTTTAGAGGTCCTGATTGCTGAGTACAAAAAAAGGAATATAAATTTTGAAGTGTTTACTCTCTTTGTTTGTTAGGCATCCATCTGAAGAGTAACTTACCATCGGAAAATTGAGCCCGGTCTTAGTAAGCGATCCGTTTTCTGTAGCTGGAGATCGGGTTGTTGGAGCTGAGCTGCTGAGGGAAGAAGCTGGGTTGACGTACACGCACGTCGACGGACGGACACACATACACACACACGCTCACACCATCAGCGACTCGCACATCAGCACCACCACCAAGCACTGCTACTACTACTACTACAACTGACTGTTCAAACGGGGTGGAAGTCCTTTCGCGACGAGCGATACGTCCTTGGACTTACTCACAAAAAAGGGAAATTGGGTTTGTTGCTTCCAGAGGACAGAATTTTGACGTGCAACATCATGGCCGTGGCCGAGGGTTGACCCCATTGCAACACAGGGGTCGGCTTCGCGTCGGCGGCTCAACAGTTGGGCGTCGACCGAACCAGCACCTCGACAAAGACTGCCAAAGTGTGTGAGAAGTCGCGAGTATTCTTGGACCAGCATCAAGAGCATCAGCCAGGAGGACAGGACACCATAGTTCAAGATCAGGATCGAAGATCGGCCTAACATTCGCAACCAGCGTTCATTTTCCACGATCTCATAGGTGAGCGAAAAGACGGCCATGAAGGAATCAGGACGACTCTTTAGCGCTAGTTTTTCGAGGTCAAGTCAATTATGTGCTAATAGCTATGCTATGCTACTTTAGCACTTTGTCGTAGCGTTCGCGGTGTATTTTCATCTCTTGATGACACTGCAACACATTGTGCTGGAAATTCCATGATTTGATGTTTGACGTGGTCGTCGGCGAAGGAAACTGAAAATGCGATAGTTAGGAGTTATGACTAATCACAGTAACAGCACTCGAGTTCGTTCTCATGTCAGCATTGATTTAACTGAAATTTATTAAGGCAACAATGACATTTGAAAACCGCAACATTGGGCTCTAAGCTATAACGCTGCGGAGGGGAAAGAAGACCCAATAGTGTGATAACAACAACTGAAATTGCACATAGACAGGCCGATACGACAACGACGAATCAATGCTCGTTTAGTTGCACAAAGTCTCGAGTCACAGACAATACAATTGGATTAAGCCCATTTTTATCTGTATTTCAGAGTGATACAAATCCATGTCTGCTACTGCATCGACAATCTTGGCAATCTACTAAATACTAAAGCCAACACAACAAACCATTGTGGAAGATATCTTATCAAGTGAACAGAACAGCACATCAAGGATTGTCAACGACCTCATCATTAACAGCAACTACTTTTACCCCGAGCCATCCACCCCTACCAAACCAGATAGATAACTAATGCTGGGGAAGAGGGACGTCGACAAGAATCATCATCGTTTCAAAGTCTCCTCCGATACAGCAAAAGCAACATTATTATTGTTGTTCACTTCCGGCAGAACGACGACCTCCGCGGCACCGTTCATGAGCGGCCTTTCGGAAAGGCTGACATTATCAGGAGGAGCAGGATGATGAGTTGGGGTGAGAGGATGGCGTCGGTGGTGACAGCATGTGGACCCCGGGGAGCCCATCCGGGCCTACCCTACCATAGGAGGCTAGAAAAGTAAGATTCATTTTCCTTTTTGCCGTATTTATCATCAAAATCGAATTTGAGAGATAACGAGCCAGCCATCATCGTGTTAAAGAGAGCATGCATTTTAAAAAGCACTTTTTGCTGAACTAGACAGATATCTAAAAGAGTACGTACTTGTGGCTAGTATTTGACCTTTTTCCTGAATGAATATAAAAAAATTAAAAGTGGAGTTGAATGGGCAAAAATCTTTCAAGCCATGCCGTCAGATAGCTAAGTACTTATGTGGGTTTTTATCTGTGTATTGTATTCATTCAATTCATTGTAATTGCTAGAATAAAAGTCTAGGTAGACATCTTCCCTATGTTGTAAGTTGTAAGTACGGAAAAAGATCTATTTTTGCTCTTTGAAACAACAGTCGTTTAAAGGCAATGTCTGGCGTTAAATCTTACGTTACGCACTTTAGAAAATGTGGGTGCGTGTGTGAGACACTTCAAAATTCACCCATACGCCTCCCCAATTTTTTCCCTAGCGAAAAAGATTCTGCATATTTTTTGGGAATGGGGTCAACAGACGATGCATACGAACAGCTGCCTCTTCGCTTTTATGAACCCTCGAAGATTCTGTTCCGTTTTATGGCCAATCTTCGCTCTCACCTCACCTCCTTTTGAATGGGGGAGAGCGAATTAAATGGCTGCAATGTAGCTTTACGTACAGACGCAAAAAGTCTATTTTTTCCGGGAGCTCATTTCATGTAAAAACTCGATCGTAGATAGTACCTACCTAAGTACTACCTACGTGCCAGCATTTATTTTTGGTATTTTATGCACATTTTGGTGAATGGCTTTAATAGCCATGTATGCAACAGTTCCCACACCCACAAAATCGGCCCTACCATTTCACGGAAAATTTATGTTCGCTCACCTTCTAATTATACGCACAGACATGATTAGCACGCCCAACTATTTGGGGTTATGTGACCGAGTGAAACAAAACAATAATATCCGGATTTTTTGCTGGTCAACTCTAGAATTTACATTTGTAAAAGCCGGCTTCATATAGCACCACGTACATTTATAAAACGACGACTAGTTGCACAAAAATTTCCAAGTTATTATATTGGGAGCGGCAGCTGCATCATTCTAGTACATTGTACATTGTAAACGAACAAAGATTTTTCGTTACTCTTCCCCCTAAAAATATTTTAAAAGGAGTCGGATGAGTTTCTGAAAAAATGCAATGTCTGAACTGGTTTTTCGTCGATTTGAAAATTGGAAAAAACCTACAGAGAAGGCAATTCCTGAGAGCGCGTAATTATACGCAGACTAGAACCAACAACCAACCGCATGGCCAGAGCGAGGCAGATCTGTAGCTCGCGGTTCACATACGACTGAAAAATTGGAAGTTTGACTTGAAGCTACATGGATATATCTAGGTAGTCACGTGTGAAGAGCAGAAGGAGCAGATATTATTTCCCGGTGATACCTGCTCGATTTGACGATTGTCATACAATAATACACACTACATTCTGTTGCACGTGGACGCTAGTCTCCTCATGTAGCACAGGAAACACACAACCGATGTGATTCCAGATTTTTTTCCACTCGCTCGACGAGACTACTACTACTAAAAGCTCTTTGCTTTGTAAAATGGAGCATTTTATTTGGGAGTGAGTGCGATATGTGTATCGTCATCGAACTCAAGCACGCCGTCGTCCTCCTCCTCCTCTCCTCGTGTGAAATGACTATAAAATGATCTGTTGTTGTCGAAGTTCATTTTTAAAATGTGTAAAGTGTACAACGTATTTAGTTAGCAGTGTCAATAGCACGATAAAAAGAGAGGGACTTTAAAAGTAAAACACTCGCATGTAGATACGTACACATGTAGTGAATGTGTGGTGTGGCAAAACTTGATTCAACATTGCGATAACAAGCAAGCAAGCAAGCAAGCCAGTTACATCGCTCGTATCTCCTATCACTTGATGTCCTCTAGACCTCGGAGGAAGAGCAAGTTGCATTGTGCTATTATAGCAGTGCGTCGTCGGCTCGTCGGCGACATGTTGACTTGATAGCCAGCAGTGTGATACGCTAATGTGAATCGTGAATGTGTAGCTAGACTTCCAGAGACTTGCTTATTTTTGCTCAGTGATTTGTGAATTGTGATTCTTTCTCTCGAATTCGATTTTGGATAATGGATAATATCATGGACTGTTGCAACATCTACAACCCCAACAAAGTGCCTAATAAATGGCGACGCTATCGTGATTGCAGGGTGAAGTTCGGCGTACCACTCGAGCAAGTATGCAAGCGGGACATCCCCGGACCTCTCCTGGTGAGTATACTCTATTGCTTTTTTATTGAAGTGGCTCTATTAGTGTTGGCTTTTTTTTGGGTTGAACAAGTACATTACTGAAATTTGAAACCACAAATGGGGACGGGCTTGTTTACTTTGCACCTTTTTCTGTTCGATGGTGAATACCTAACATCAGAAATCTATGGCAAATATAATGCTTTAATATTCATTTGTGTGCATATTAGAGATTTAGTCACTATTTCCGACCTATCTAAATACCTATGGGAATTCCAAGGCTTTGACCTAATAAAACCAGGCGCCTGATTCATCGAGGTTGATTCCCTTCAAATCGTGTCACATGCTATTTATGTTTTGTGGATTGAGTTTAAACAAGTGTTCGCCAGAAGGTCTCCCTCGTCATTTTAAAATGCGTTGGGCCAATCAATCATCAAAAAACATAAGAGACAACATTTCAACATCAGATCCGGATTTAGATGGATGTCAACTACAATTTTTAAATTTTCAGGTGATGCTTCTCAAAATCAACAAAGAGGGACCGTTCAAAAAGGACGTCTTTCGCGCCCCCGGACATCAGGGAAACACTCGGAAGCTGATCCATTTTTTACAGCAGGTAAAATGAACAATTCGATCCAACCTCAAGATCCTTGCTTGATCTCATTTGATTTTCCAGGGGCGCCTTGTCAACATCCACAGCTTCTCCGTAAACACGATCGCCTCGGTGCTGAAGAAGTTCCTGCGCAAGATCCCTGGCGGCATCTTCGGGCCGGAAAACGAGGCCCTGCTATTTTCGATAGTCAACATGGCCTCCGAGGAGGAGAAGCTAGCCTTAGTTCAAAGGTGAGATATTTGCTTACCTCTAAATACCTGTCCACAAAATTTTTCTAATAACCTGAATGCTCTTCTTTTCCAGAGTATTTCAATCCCTGCCTATTTATTCACAACACTTGCTGGTGCTGCTGATCGGCACCTTTCGAGTGATACATACGAATTCGGAGCGTGCCAACACTGGGATGTCCGCCGAGGCCTTAGGTAAGATAAAACGACCTCGTCGACCTCGATTCATGAACATTAACAATTGCACTTGATTTTCAGGCGTATCAGTGGCGCCCTCATTCTTTCACACCTGCGTCTCAGAAGGCAAAATCGCCAAGCCGGAAGAGGTTCAAAAGTTCAAGGTAGGATAGAAATTTAGATTTTTGGCCTTTTTGGTATTGGGTGCTTGTGGTTTGAATTTGATTGACATCATTCATGATCATCATTATCTATCCATTTGATTTGATTTGATATTTGACTTTTCACACAGCATTTCAACTTGCACACTCAACAGTTTTTTCGATATGATTTGATGATTTTCCTAAAAAAATATCTACAATTTGCTACTTAACCTTAACCTAAGCTACTTATTGCATAGATATCACTTCCCAACACTCTTGATTGTCTACAAATTACAAATATCTAGAACTCAACCTCTTCAACTATAGCTACAACTGCCAATGTGCTCTCATCATATCACGTTTCATTTGAAATTGCTCAATTAGTGAATGACAAATTGACCGAGTCATGAAAAAATTAGCAAGCAAAAAAATAACTCATCTAATGATCGCGATGAAAAATGCTCCCCGCACCAGGATTGTTTTATGGACTTGAAATTCACATTTAGGACTTTGTTCAATTGCATTGTGGTTACTCATGTGCCTGACAAACTCACTCTCTTACCTTCTTCATTCCCTTGTTTCTTGCCAATTTCAACACTTTTAGGAATACTTTGATGGTTGTCTAGAAAGGCTTTCGGTAAGTGTGCCTGCCACAAGATACTTATCTATATCTACGTAGATGTATTGAGATATACAGCTACTTAAATTAGAAGAACAAACAAATCACAACTTGCATCATGACAACTTGACTGAAAATCCATGTCCTACATATCGTTGAAAATATTGCACTTTATTGCATGCGCATGATTCTTAAATATTCTTGGTTTCTTTCTTCGAGTGCTACCGTTAATTTTACTGATGTAATCTTGAGCCGGACATTTGTACATAAATGCGGAAGAAATCAAAAGAAACAAAACAAAGCTTTGTAGTTGCCATAAATACTATGTTCATTTTGAAAATCACCTGATCGCACACAAAGCTTGTTGGACGTTTCCGGATCTATCACTAACTTGAAGAATACTCTGTGTCTTTCAGCTGGCTACTCGAATCACAACCTTTTTCATCGAGCACTTCGGAATGCGGGACCTGTTCGGTCGCGAGAACTACGAGTACTACGCGAGGTTGACAGGCCGCATCCTCAAGGTGGAGGACGAGTGGATCTTCTTCACCTATCCACCCGTTAGTTTCGGCTCGTCCGACGCCATCGATAGCAGGGAACGGGGCGGCAGCCTCGAGGTCGACACTTGCGTCACCGAATCGAGGTCGATCGCCGAGGAGGACCTCGTGGCCGCGGCCTCTGCCGCCGAGGGCGGAAACGGTGCGACCGGAGGAGCTTCCGGTGGCGGCGGCCTCGAGAAGGCCGGCAGCCTCGAAATCATTCCTGAAAACTGCCCCCTGGACCCGAATGGCCGGCTGTCGATTTCTCTCGACGACAAAAATATCAGCTCGCCTTCATCATGCGGATCTCCCTGTGGTGGAACCGTTTGTCGCCACATGAAGAGGCAGGCCGTGTCGTCCGTGGAGGCCAGCGGCCTCGCCACAACCCGACGACCTCAAAGAGGATCCGAGATCAAGTCCTACACCTGTCTACCTCAGGTACGTCTATCTATCTACGTATCATAGCATCAGCCAGTAGCAACATACATCCAGTCATTAAGGTGTGCATGCGCCCTCTGTTATCAGAAGTTTTTCTTCCTATCAAATCTTAGTTTAGCTACTGTTTTCGTCGAGGCCTGTTCTGTGTGTTTTGTATCTAAGTATTAAACTAAGTACTTAGCTAGATTTTCGATTGTTTTTAAACTCGGGTACCAATGACTGATAACTGATAAGAATGCCTAATCCCCTAGATTTCGTTTTTCGATCAATTTATTTTGTGGAATGAATTATGACCGTTAATTCTTGGGTGGAATTACTGTATCTCTTGTTTAAAACTGCATTAGTGTCAGTGGCTCAAAGTCAAAATTGTATCATGTTTAAAACACATGCCTTTTCAAAACAATACGCCACGTAATGTTTATATCGAGCACCTTACTTTGATTTTCTCTATCCGCATGACCTTTCACTGTATATCCATCATCTTCTCTTTACCTTTTTAAATTAGTGGGATCAGGCTCGCCGACACAGCATGCTTGGGTCGGCTCCCTCTCTGACGACCTCCGCGGCCTCAGCAGCCTCAAAAATGACCTCTCTCTCGGGCACAAGTCTCGTTCCATCAGGGTCCAAGGTAAACAACAACAACCTCGCTCCCGTCCGATTCCTGACCCAATCTGCTTCTGCCTTGTCAACTGCGTCCTTGGCCTCGAGCAGTATCAACCTGCTGCAAAGCCTGAGGTCATCAGTATCTGGCCTCGCTTTGGAATCATTTGTCACCGGCCGCCTGACATTGGCGACTTCGTCTTCAAGACTTCTCCCAGCTGCATGTCAATCCTATTTAGCTGCTTGTGACATTTTCCTTCAAAACTTGGGAAGGGGTTCGATCTCGGCCTCGGCCTCGACATCTAACCTGACCTCCACAAAAAGACAGCTCGACTTCGGAGACGAAGAGCATCTGAGGCGGCGAGGCTGGCCTCCCATTCGGAAAATTGTAATTGTCGTGGTGTGTTGTATCGTCGTGTCACTGCTGTCTAGTTTTGGACTAAACCCCACCCTGCTTTCTTTCGCACTCATTAACAAATTATTAAAACTAAAGACACCTGCTTGACAGAGCTCTGCAGAAAAATTATACTTTATGATTTTTACTTACTCTTCAGGTGCATCAACGGCAAACCGAACGTATGCGCCATCGCTCCGAATGGTTCTTGTCCGACCCGACCGGCCTGGTGACCGTAAAATGTCGGCCTGATCGGCCGGCCTCGCTCGCTGCCCAGCCGCCCTTGGCCTCCGTTAGCCCCGGCCCGTCTTCACTGCCCTCAGCCCATCCGCCGCCTCTGCCGACCAGCCAGCCTCCGATTCCGAGGTCGTCCGTCGTTGTCGGTGGTCGTCTCGCGGTGGCAACCTCGGTCCCTTCTTCGAATCAAGTCTGTGATATCAAGACCTTAACGTGCATTTCTGCCGGCAGTCCTGCGGCGACCTCCAAAGGTACGAGTTGTTACTCAACACAAATAAGTTCACATTTGATAACCGGAAGTACCTGTTTTCTTTCCTTCAGGTCAGTTACAGCTCCATGGAGACTTGGGTGGAGCCCGACTCCGACGGAAGCTGTCCGACAAGGACAAGGAGCGAAGATTAGTCCGGCGATCGTCGTCGAAGCGAAAAGACAAAGAAAACGGGGGCGCGGGGTCAGGCCAGGGGTCCTCGGGCGCCGGGATGGAAGATTCCGGAAACAATGTTGGCGGTGGTGGAGGCGGTGGCGGCAACGTCTCGACGGAATTGACGACCGACGGGGGAGCCCCATCTTCGTCTCCACTCAGTGCATTTACTCGAAGCGCCCTAAAGCGAACGGGATCGGCGGATGGCACCCCGAGGTCGGGCGCAACTTCCGGAGTGACGACCGCGACCGGGAATGCCCATCATGCCATGCTCTGCCGGACGGGCTCCCAAGACACGCCTCACAGCATGCTTCACCACCACCAAAACGTTCAGCCTCAAATGGCCTCCCTGATACAAGAGTCCGAGGCCGGACTGACGAGGTCACTACCGAGGATATAAGCACCAAAGAAGAAGAAGAAGAAGAAGAGACACATAGGTACACACACCCATGATGCTGATGATATTAACAAGAAGAAGGGGAAGGCTAACCTCGAGGACGAAGAAAAAGCAACTACTATAACAAACTTGAACCGTTCCCGGCATGACCACCAAACCAATCCTCTTCCACCCATTTGATCTCCACTCTCTTTCCATCTCCCCCCGAAAAAACAAACAAGCAAACTGAAATTTTAAATCAAGCTGGACTTGGCATTATGTCTTCGAGAGTCTTTGCCGTGAACACTAAATAGGACGGAATGATGATATCATCGCTACTGACTCGATCCTGCTCCGGTATCATCTTGTGGAGCTGGACGCTATCCAAGCGAAAGGCTGATTCTACAAAATATCTGGCCAACTTCTGCCGGTTGAAGTCAGTCCTACAAACTAAATACAACAACTTTACACACCATGGAAACCGACACGCTTGCAAAAACGCCTTCATATTTGAAATAGAAAACGTACTTTATAATGTCTTATTACAACTACGATACTACTGTAATTACTGTAAATCATTGCTACTAAAAGTTAAACGGAACATGATTTTCTTCAAGACATCTACTTAACAAAAGAAAAAGAACGAATGACAATAAGTTCACTTTTTAGCTTTTCTTTCCTCGTGGACACCTTAAAACGTTTAGAAAATCAAGCAAACTGCGTTTTTTCTACCACAAATGTATCTTCTAATCTATTACTACATGATGATGAACATTGCTTCCGAACAGTTTTTCAGAAAAAAATACAAAATTGAAATTGTGTATCTGTACAAAAACAAACAAACGATGTGTACATGTCGCAGAAACCAGCATCCCCAAAAGCCAAGCCCTGTTCTGCCACCCCCTGAAAAAGAAATGCTTTGCAACAGTGCCAATCTGCTTTTTCACCTATGTTTGGAAATGTCTATCTACAAAATATTTATCATCAAGGTGTGTTCCAGTACAAAGACAATGTTTTGCGAAGAAAAACCGTCTCTTCCTAGTCCCGTAAAAAGAACAATACAAAACCAAGAACCAAAGTTTCAAAATTAAAAGTAAGAAATATGTATCCAAATATTAAAGAAATATCCCAGTAATATTCACAGTTTGCATTTCACAAGAAAACGTACGTACGAAAAAGGAAAAGAATCCAAATTAACTTTGAGTTGGAAAAAAAGAAAGAATTTTATTTGAAAATATGCATCTCTGTTACATTCCTGATTTTAATTTATCTAACTTATAAATACATTTGATTGAATCACGACCACATTTTTTTTCAAAAAGTAATATTTACTTAATGATTTCGGCTCTTCGAACGAAACAAGCATTTTTCTAAATTTTTATGCGCTTTTAAAATATTTACGTGTAAAGGCAATATTTATCTCGTTCAAAATACTTACCAAATTAAGAAAAATCTTCCATGAAATGGCTACAACAATCCCCTTTAAAATCACGAAAGCATTGGCAAACGACTTTTTAGTTTTCATAGCAACTCATAATGTTTTTGGACGTTCATTGTACTTGTTAAAGAACCCTGGTTTCTTAATAAAGAAAATGTTTTAAATGTTTTTACATATCTTCTCTATTGATCAATCTACCTGCAAATGGACGCGATTGGTTTGATACAACAAACAACAAAAGTGTACTTTGGAAAATGCTTGAACAGAAGAAGAAGAAAAGAAAGAACATCAACCCAATTTTTATTGTCTCATTGACGATTTTACTATTGAAAAGAACGAAATACACCATATATGGATGTGTGATGTCAAAACTGCTTCTCTCTTCATGGTGAATGTTTTAGATCGAAATGGTTCCGAGTTGTTTTATTGCTCGATACAAATATGGTTTAGCTTCGGCCACACTTGTGTCAGGCAGTGGGCTTCAGCTTAAAAAGTAGAACAACATGCTAGAAGATAAATATACAAATAAAATGTCAATAATACGATCGAAATTCAGTGATTGGAGAGAGAGGTCGATGAAGTATTGCCGTGAAATAGATATGGGAACTAGAATCATAAAACTGGGCGATCGCCTGGCCCATCATCCTATAATTTTGACCGGCACGACAATATTGCTAAATAGGTAAGGAAATTTTAGCGATTTTGACGAAAAACTGATCGTGAAATGATGGCTTGCAGGCAATACTCACTACTCCTGGTTTTGGTCCTGATCACTCTGTTCGTCGGCAGCATGCTGGTCTACTTGGTGCCTTTCTCCTACAACCCCAGCTTTGACATCTTGCCCGGACCTTATTACAGTGGAAAATCAAATGAATACCGTCGCGTCCTCGAGAAGCTAGTCGAGGCCGAAGGCAAAAGGCTGGCAAGAAAGCGAGTCAAAATGGACGAAGAGACACAGTTGAAAATCCTGCACAAATATTCCGAGGACAATGCTAAAAATGTACAACTACACTACTTAGAGAGTTCAAAGATTTTAATATGATAGAAAGAAATTATTTTAGGTGACCATCGCCGCTGTTGGAGATTACATCGAAAAAGCCAATCTAACTCTGCCAAGTCCGGGCGAGAAAAATGTCGACAAACTGCGGGAGCGAATGAAGGTCCGGAAGGAGGAGAAGCTACAAAAGCAGATTAAAGCGGCCGAGGAAAAGGCGAGGCTGCAAAAGGAGGCCGCCCAAATGAAGAAACTGAATGCAACCTCAGCGTCGACCTCGATAGCCTCAACC
>JAAUYL010016044.1_pt1 | contig 15877 bp, 17 predicted proteins | sample 7278011 | NCBI WGS metagenome assembly JAAUYL01 (sample SAMN14350225, study PRJNA611818) | marine sediment metagenome | isolation source: surface marine sediment (1.8m) | place: French Polynesia: Moorea | collected 2018-08
GGCCGCGAGGCTGTAGAGGCTGGGCATACCTGTGCGTATCTTAACATTAGAGCAGGAGAAGCTAAAGTCAACGCCTCGAGGCTACAATAAGACAGACACACTATCCATGCCCAACTTTTTTAGGCCTACTGCTATATTCCCCACTGGTTTTTTGCCCATTATCGGCGTGCATAGACGACGCGACGTCGAACAGATCTGATACCAAGTGTTATTGTAATGCTCAGCCGTCAAACGGCTCATCGTCGTACGCAAAATAATCGTCATAAAACTGCCTCACTCACTTTAAGATTGCTCCTGAGTCCGCATTTTCCCTCTTTTAATGTGCACATCAACAACAAAGTAGTACTACAACCCTCTATGTAAATTCTGCCTACTAAAACATTGTTTACGACAAGAAACGCCTGCGTCTGCGTTTTTAATTTTAAAGCCATAATTTAGTTCCCACACTCGGAAATTGATGTTGATGAAGTGAAAAAGCATGAATCATTCATAGCGTTTCTTTCCGCCACCGTAAAATTCTTTCAAAAATGCGTCTCAGAGAGTCGATTGTGCGATGCAGTCCAATAATCCGTTTTCGTTTCTCTCACTTGTAAGATTTTCCTGTGAGCTGTGTTATTGGCTTTGAAAGTCACTGCTTTCTTTCCTTGATAACATCACAAAACCCCCAACGGTAGCTAAAACTCTCCTTTCAATAGCCTCGACATATCTACGTGTAAATAAGTGGTAGTGGTACAACCAACTTGTTGTTGAGAGGATGAAAAAAGAGACTTGACAGCTAGATTGACACGGAACTAGCGTTAAAGAAAATTTCCAGAGACTTCGTCGTACAAGTACAAAAGGCTTTCTCTTTTTCCACACACTTAAAAATAGTGTCACCTTGGTTTAGCCTTTGTTGATAGATGGATTGGCAGGAAATGAGGAGGTTGCAGCTGTAGTAAAACTCTTTTTAAGTGTAAGTACACACCTACCTACTTAGCTCACCTCTTTTACTTGGCTGCATCTTACACAACGAAATTTTTGATGGACGTTTTCTCTCCTTTTTTACTAGACCATACTCAGATAGAAAACAAAGGAAAACCCCGTATTATCGGACTTACGATATGAATATTGAATTAGTCTACTACGCTACGCAGAGACTAGTGGAGAGAAAAACTCAAGAAAAAAGTTTTCATATCCCTCCAGTTGGATAGATATTTGCTGTCTGTCTGAAATATGTAAGTGTAGCGAAGGCATTTTTGTGCCTGTTTTTCTTCAAGAATGCAATAGACAATTGATTGACATGCGTAGGTTAGGTCTCCATTTTGCAGCAGCAAGCAGCAGTAAACAAATGCAATGGTGTTATGATATGTTACTCTACTCTTTCAGACTAGCACAACCGCACCTACGTCAACATGTTTAACCGCAGCCCGGAGTTGAACGTCGAGGTCGTGCGCTATCCTCCATGACGATCGAGGTCACGATGGCCTCGCAACGGAGGAGGCTGGCCTTTGGCCTCGCCATCGGCCTTTGCATGTTAACCTCGCTCGGCGCCGCGTCCGCGCAAAGCCTTCTGCCCACCTTCACCTGTCAGCCTCCAACAGCCTCGACGACCTCGAACGTAGAACCCACTTGGATTGACCCTAGCCTCGTCGAGGTCGGCCTGCTGCAAACGCCAAATTTCCCCCGTCCATTCCACCTGCCTCTCGACTGCTTATGGGTCTTCAATCTTACCGCTCTGCCTCACGACCAATACCTCTACATATACCTTACACAGGTAAGCCATTAAAAGACCTTTAGAAATCAGTTAAGTATGCTTGTTTTTCAGTTCTATCTGGCCGACGGCTTGCTGAAGGTCGGGACGATCAATGAAACGCAGTGGCCTTTGAATGACCGGAAGTACGATCTCGGTTGGGCGGAAGTGGACGGCCTCGGGAACTGGGACAGTCCCGAGAACATATCCAGCCACCAGTATATCGTCACCACGCCGGGCGACAAGTTCGTCATGCTCAAGTTGAGGCTGGAGACCTCCAACTACGACGGCCTCCACAATCGCGTCCTCGAGGTGAGCGAGATCACATTAAAACTTTTGAAAAAGAGGGGTTAATGCAATCCGATGTCAGAAAACTTTGTTATCCACGTGTGTCTCCAGAGAAATTATCGTTAAGAGGGGTTAGACTAATTCACGTTGTACCTACAACAAACTGAACAGAAATCACAAATCAAACCTTATATGCAGAGAGAGAGAGAGAGCACGAGAGCACGTCGAAAAGGGGATGCTGAGTAAGTATGTGCTGACGCCAGCATCGACTCCGATGAGTTTGGACAACCTTTTCGTTTTCGTTGTTACTACCAATAAAAACTGCTGGCCTCTCGGCCTCGAAAATAGCCTCTCGAGCGACCTCCCGTCAGCGTCGCGGAAAAACGAGGCCGTATTTGTCATTTTTACAGCTAAAAATCAACTTATCAACTAGAAAAATATGTTTTTTTAAAGATCAATCGTATTTTCATGTGGTCAGGACTTTTGTGCACTCGTTCTTTGATCCATCATAATATCGGGGTGAGGTCTGGCTGCTGAAGCAAATGTAATTAAAAGTGCAACGCTAGCGATTTAAAAAATACTAATGGTGTCTTATCACGCGTTTCAAACGAAGTTTTCGGAGGGGGCAGTCACCAGAAAAGTAAATAGTGTCGACGTCGGGATATTTTTTGGTTATGACTGCAACATTTTATCGGACTCCAGTTGTTTTTGAAGCATTTTTAAATGTATCTTCGGTACATTTTTCCAGATCACCGATGTTTACGGTTTCAATGTGACTTATGAAGTTCTGTCCACTCCAAAGGCCAGAAACGACATTTGCACCCTGCAACGATGTAACTTCAACGGCGAATGCTTTCTCAACCTGGATTCATCGACAAATCGCGTCGGGTAAGAAGAATTTATAGGAGCAAAAAGAACAAAAGATCTTACGTACGGGTATTTACCCCCAACCCTAGGGACTTCTACTGCAACTGCACTTATCCAAAATTTGCCCCTGTGAGGTTCAAATCCTTCTACGGAGACCAGTGCCAATATCACGACGAGTACCACGAGTGCACCTCAAAAATCAGCCCTTGCCAAAACGGAGGGAAGTGTCGGTAAGTCCAAAAGTCCAAAGTTTCGGCCTTTTTTGGCCTTTAAAGGCCACGCGGATAGCAAGAAGGCAAGCAACCTTGTCCACAACCAGGCTTTGAAGCAGCAAGCTGCAGGTGCAATTTACAAACAGCCTTTGCCGTCGTCGTGACCTTTCCTTTTGCCAACCACCATTATTTGGCTATTGAAATGAGGTGTTGTTTATTGTTTTGCATAGCCTGGAACTGGGACTGTGAAGCCCAAGTCAGGTCTAACTCCAGACGACACAGGACATGACTTGAATATTGCAGATGTCGGAAGGAGAGTAGGGCGACGCCTCGCTGACGAGACATTCTGCATTTATCAACAATTTCTTAGAAAATCAAAATGGCAGACCCCTGCTTCGACTCCGACACGCCCCCTTCTCTACGAATGTAAACATCTCTGTCCCGCCCTATAATATCTATCCTATCCTTCCCTTAATGCTTAATGCGCCATTCTCTTCAGTTACAATTCTGCACGCAAAATATCATGTTGCCCTTGCTCTAGTAGTGGCCCTCTTTCGGCGGTCTCTCCATTGAAAATAGATTGACTGCTCAAAACATCATTTCATTGACTAGATCTTACGAAAGGGGGAGGAAGGAAAAGTCCGCACACACACGGAGTAGAGTGTAGAGAGAGCACAATAAGTCGTCTTCTGCGAGCTTTTGCTCTTGCTTTGATGTTCCTCGACTTCCTCGAGACCTAGACCTTCTTGACAAACAAGGGCTTTTTTGCCGTAGTCTCCGAGGCTGCGAGGTCGCCGAGGCCGTGCTCTGCTGTGCTCGCAAAATACTTTGGCCTCCATACCATATTTTCATTTGTGCCGTCCAAATCGCATTGAATCATATAAGAGCTTTGCGGAGTCTCTTGAAAAAGTTGTTGTTTTGATTCGACTCTTCGCTTTCGTTACTCGAGCGAGCGGGTAAAGACGTAGTTTTTACATAGTTCTTAGCATGGTATACACATTTATCTATGGAACTTCCGAAGTGGCGGAAAACTTTTTCAGTGCAAAAAATGCTTTAGCGTCCTCCGTTCGTGTATTTAGTTCTGTGCTAGTCTTACTCTCTTGTTTTGACGAGTCTAGACTCCCATTTTTCCCGTCGTTACATATTTAATTTTCAAGCCATTGTTACTGCGGAAAAGAATTACGCAAATAAGCACAATATTTCAGATAATCTCTCGATTTTGATCGTGTATGAAAATTATAATTGTTGGATTAAAAGCAATGTGTCTTTTGCAAAAATGTAAATATTTGATTTTTTGGCCACAAGACTCGACGGTTGCCAACTTGCTTCATGCATTGGGATATGAATTATTAAGGTGAAACTGTCGTTACATTACAAAAGCAATTAGTGGATAGACGACGAGACGTCTCTATTATAAATACGTGTATTTTTAGTTTTTAGGAAAACATGCTTTTTGTGCACCACCACCACTGTGTGCTAAGCTAATTACATTAACAACACACATCACGCGTGGACATAATGCCTTTCTGAAGGAAAGTCTTGGAAAGGAAACCCAATGTTGTAATTGATATATTCCCCAAAGGCAAGACGGAAAGTTTAAGGAGTGAAGGAATGCTTCGTCCCGACGCGACGTGCGTTTTGCAAAGCCATAATTTCGTATAAAAGTTTTCGCTATGTATGTAGCATGAAAATACCAGGAGCCGACTAAATATTTTTTTGCTTTCCGCTCTGTGTGACCTAACCAGAAAATTAGAGGTTACGCTCATATTTTTGACATTGGAATGGGAGAAACACCTTATATACTGAGGCCTCAAGCTAGGCTATTTTCGGCTACTACAGCCTCTATTTTCGAACGACGACCTCAAAGAAAGTAAGAGGAGAGGATCTTCTATTGGGACAGCCAGAAGCCAGCCAGCATCCTCGAGAATTGGTTGGCCTCCCAAACACCAGCACATGCTTTAAAGGGCTCAAAAATGGCCTCCGTGGCGGCCTCGCGGTAGGCGAAGACTTTTGCACGTCAGAAACGAGAACGGCTCGCGCCTCCGACCTCGATCGAGCTCTCTTCTTGCTTTAGAACTTCACACAAGCTCAGCTCAAAGCGAACTGCGAGTCGAGTTTGTCGATAAAATAGGCCACAATTTTAAGACTTATTTCCTGGCTTTCGATTCCCGATCGATACTAGTGGAAAAGGGGGAAAAGTGGAGGATTTTTCGGGCCTCGCAGCCTCGGCCCATTTATATCTTAGTTTTATTGCTTTCGCGTAAAAAGTCAGTCTAGTCCAGTCCAGTCCCCCCCTCGTTTTTCTCGTTCATCTATTTGCCATTGTCGTTTGGTTTTCGCCCGTCATTTTTTGCTTATTGTCTCCCCTCTCCACTGCCTTCCACAGTAGCACTGAGTAGCGGCCTCGCGGAGGCCGTCGAGGCCGTCGCGAGACAAAACTGGACAAAAACGAAAGAGCACAAAACGCATCATTCCTGCATTTTTACTCGAGATGTGAGCAGTAGAGTCGAATTGAATAATGTCATCAAGTATGATAATTCTATGTAGGAGAAAGTAAATAAGGTGGGGGATCATTTTCGCGAAAAAAATTGCAATTTTTAGCCCGACACAGTACACGTGTTTTTCACGGGAATAAATCAATACCTCATAAATAGAGATAGGCCAGAAAATGCATGCTAGCTTCGTTTTGTCTATGATTAATTTTTTAGTCATATAGGATTTTTGATTGGCACCGAGGAGTGAGGCGATGAACAAAAAGTTTCAGACAAATTTTTGTGGCTATGGCCAATAAGCGCATAGATTTGTTCAGGATAAAATTTGCCGCAGAAATTATGAATGTAAACGAGAAGCCACAAGTGTTTTTCATTGAGGGGGGAATTTTTAATAAAGATCCGGCCGCTGTACGACAAAAAAAAGAGCGAAACAAGATTCCATCTGCGTGGTGTCATTATCCCGCGAGCAAAATGGACGTGCGGAGAGAAATAGGCACACAGAGCAGCATTTCGGAAGCAGCAAAGCGAAAGCTAATCGATATTGGCCTTGTAAATCGAGTGTCTGTTGAATTTTGAGTAGACTTCATAAAAATATACGAGTCCTTCCACGAGTTTTTCTTTCGTTCTCAACAAAATGGCAAGACTTGTGTTTTATTACCAATGTCTGTCTGTGAACGTGTGGATGCCGGAATACTTAGCATTTTATATGGTTAATGTTACGTAGGATTTCATTTTGCTACTCGTCATTCCTGCTAATTAAAGTCAATGATACTTAAGTATCTAGATAGACACAAAGTAGGCGAAAGCCTCCTCCTCCTAGGCTTATGTCTACTTTAAAGGTCAAAATTCAGTATGGCGGTTTTACATTATGTTAGAAATGATTGATTTGGATGCGTTTTTAGAGGACGTAGTAATGGTTGGCCGGCGATCTCTTTCCCATTAGAACTCGGGCTCGGTTATATTTTTTCCTCCTTTCGTCCGGGTCCCCCGAGAGGTCGCCCTCGCCCTCAAATTCTGCCCTCTTCTGGAAATGCCGCCGTTCCTCGAACGCTTTCATCAACCCGGCCAGCCACTTGCCATCCTCGTCGGCCTGAAAATTGAGGATTAGTCATTTATTTACCGAGCGGGTGTATGTGGTCATTCTGTTTTACCTGCAAACTCCTCTGAAACCGCTCGTAACCTCGGAGGCCGGCGGCAGCCTCGAACGGCGGTTCTGTCCAGAGGCCGGCAATCGACGAGGCCGCGGCAGAGGCAACGATGAAGCTCACAAAGAGAGGTGTCAAGGTCCTATAGCTGCTGCATGTTTTCCTAGCCATAATTTGCATATTTTTTCGCAACTGTGTCGTGGGTGGCTTCCTGCAATTAGAGATGGGTTTCCCCCAATTTAGTGAAAGCAGGAAGTGCAAAACATATTTGCTCAATCACGATAACACTCTTTCGGTAGAGATTCACTTAACATGTATTTTACAACTTACCTGGCTAGTTGAAAGGAGGGTTGAAAAGAAACTGCAGACTGGGTCTGGTTGCATCCTAGGTTTATATAGGTCACAGAAAAATTTCATGACGGAAATGAATCTTAAACACAAAAAGTCAAATATTTCGAGGGGGCTCATCACGTCGTCATTTGTCTTATTAAAAACTCGTGAGGAGGCGAGGATACTTGTGGCGTTTTATTGAAGCTAGAAATACTTTCAAGAAAATTGCTTTCTTTTTTCACACCCCTCTCTTCTACTCTACAGATACAAAACTTCGAGATTTGTGGAGTGCCAATGTCCAGAGGGATTTTCGGGAAGCCGTTGCGAATCGAGGGCGATCAGCAAAAAAGGCCGGCGGCCTCAAATCTCCGAAAAATCGGGCGATGACTGCGAAAGTGAGTATATATTGTCAGGTCGCTTTGACAGCATGTACACAATTTCACTGATTTCTTTTCTTTATTTATCTAGGTATCTATGCCCGCCTGGAAGTGGAAGACTATCAGTTGGAAAAGGTTTGTATATGGAGCATTTTTGTCCGCGTATTTTTTCACAGAACTTTTGCGCCCATTCTCTGGCCTGTCGTCGGACATTTCCTTTGCACAATTTTCCATCCTTCCTCCTCTCCCTCCTCTTTTTCCTTTCTTTCTGTGTTCGCCAGACTTGCAGTCGCAGTCTTTGTCTAGTCTACTGGTCTATATATTGTAAATGTAGTAACTACAACAGAGCGGCGAATAAATCCCCCCTTTTATTGATGTTGTTTCGTTTTTTACTTTGCAGGCTTTTTGGCTGATCGAGAACGAGGTTCTGCCAAAATTCCCTCCCCAAAGCATTACCTTGAGCAAGCAGTAAGTATAACGCGAGCGGCCTCATAAATTAGAGAGGCAGCAAAAATAATTAAGACCAGTACCCCGACTGCCAAATGACATCAAAGAGTCATGTGTGTCTATTTTGCGGTGGGGTCAGGTCCAGACAGGGTGACTAATTTCGTTTCCCCTTTCCCCTTATTAGCTTCGAGGACTCCCCCGCCGACAGCAAAACTCGAGGTCGTCGAATGGCCAGACCGAGGTCGCGACGGCCTCGGAGGCTGAGGGACGGGGAAGGTGAGAAGATATCAGGAAACCGGGTTGGCGTGATCTTTTTTGGCTGGACTGACGATGGCGATCGACGAACGATGGACGACAAAGTGCGAAGCGTCGAGGACGCGTTCCGCTCGATTCCGACCTCCGTCCGCCACCCGATGGCCTCGGTGATCAGGGCAAAAAATCTGACCGTCTCCAACTTTTGCGCGGTAAGAATTCTACTTGGATACTTGTTCCGTCTAGACTTGATGGTAGCCAGCCACACAACAAAACGTCATATCTTTCGCGCGCAAGATAAATAGTCAAGATCGTCGGCGGACAGTTTTTCCTACCAGACCAGGCTTTTGTGATGTTTGCAGTGCTTGTAATGGTGCGCCGCTTTTTACGCTCTTTTTACGCAGAAACTAATGATCACAAAGCCGAGGCCCCATGGCGCGATCATGGATGGGGAAGAGTTCGCCTTGTCCTGCGTCGTCAAGGGCTCGACCAACCCGAAGTTTTTCTGGTTCAAAGACAACGTCTACTCCATCAACGAGTCTCTTTCTTTACGGTAAGTCGAGAAGCTCTATTTATTTTTAGCCGCTGCCCACTGTAGTTACATTATTGTTTTTCACTCTTTAGGAGTATCTCGACAGACGTAAGGTCGACAGACAAAACGAAAGGAAGCTACGTTGGCTTCCTGTTTATCAACGAGGCCAGCGCATATGACGTCGGAACATTTACGTGCAAGGTATGGGGAAAGGCTCATGTCATTTGCTTTTTTTTCCAAATCCTGACTTGCAGCCAAATATCATTCATCTTTCAGGTGTACGATCTTGGCAACGAGACGACAAAGACGACGGTGATGACGGCCTCGGAGGCCGGCGACCTCGAGCGCGAGGCCGTCCCCCTCGCCGTCGCACAAATGTCGGTGGACATCGTCCTGAAGCCCAAGGTGGAAGTGTTTCCGGCCTCGACGACTCTCGTGAAAGATAGCCTCGTAAGTCATGTCCCCGTAGATGGCCGAAAAATGGCCTCGAATTGTATTTTCATGCGACTGACCATACCTTCAGGCTGACGCTGGCGGACCGCTGCATCGCTACGCTTCGGATGACGGCCACAACAGCCTGCATTGTTTCGCACATCCGACAGTGTCGCTCAGCGTGGCGAAGAACTTCGTGTTTCAATGGTGGAAGAACGGGCGCAGGATCCAGCCTACATCTGCTGCTTTGGCCTCCACGGCCTCAGCTTTTATTGAGCATCAGGAACCAATGATGAATCCCATTGGGAGCGTTCTCAAGTTGGGACGGATTTCCGAGGATGCTGTTTACACGTGTAGGGTGTTTGATCGGCGCGAGCAGAATGCGACCTCGCCGAGGCTGAAAACCGAGGTCGACATTCCCGTCTACGTGGCCTCCTCGGCTAAGGAGACTTGCGGGGAAAACCACTTTTCTGGCCTCGCATGGCAGACCACCAAAAAGGTAAACAGTTTCCTCAATTGAAACCGTGATATTTTTCGTGCTAATGTGATTTTATCTGTAGGGGATGAAGGCAAAGGCAAAGTGCACGCTCGCTGAAGGGTATGCCTGGATGAGATGCAATCCATCGGCCATGAATTTGGAGCCGGCCTGGGGACCGATTCCCAACTTTGACGATTGCGTCGACAATGTCTTCTTGACCAAGAAGAAGCAGGTAAAAGACGATCTTCCTAACTTGAGCTTCACCTTCAACCCTTCAGCATACTTTTATATCCCCAGATCGACATGATCCTGGACGGCTATGTCAAGGACTCAGCTAGTGATCTCCAGGTTGTCGGCGATCTGTTCAAAAGGCTGCCCGATTTCAAGCGAAGACGAAGCATGAATCCGACTGTGAAAGAGTGGGAGGTGGTTTTGTCAATGTTGCGGAGCGTCCTCTCGGTAAGCATTTCTGAGCGAGCGAGTCAGCGGGTTAATAGGGTCACGGGACGGCATAAATCTGTTAGTTCCCGCTTCCTTCTGAAACACGCTTCTAACATGGTGTCTCTCCTCTTCTCTTTTCAGTACGCCGGGACCAAAAATTTGCCACTGAATTACACATCCATGGCGCAAAGTTTTTACACCCGAAGTTTGTCGGCACTCTCCAAGTGGGCCGCAAGTTTCACTGAAGAGGTGAGAAGAGTGAGAAGGAATGAATCCTTCCTTTGCAACATCATCTTATTCATCGCTTCGTAGCTTTAAAGCCAGATTTTAGTCTAGACAGCATCCCTATCCTCCCTCTTGTTGCATCTGACATGCTCTGCTTTTTTGCTGCGAGGCCGGCAGAAAACTTACTTGAGATTAGTTGTGCTGTAGCTCTCCCTTGTTCGTATCTTTGTTAGAAATCTGCAATTCAGTTGCTTTGCTTGCCATGCTTTCCAACCAACCCATTATTGTAGGCAGAGAAGAGCCTTCCTTCTTTCTTTACTTCTGGGGAGTCGAGAGAGAGAGAGAGAGAGAAAGGGGAATGTGAAACTGAAAGCAATCTGGCAGATTTCATTTCCGCGTGTTGCACTTGTTTACGTTCGCACCACACGCCGAGACTCAAATAAATGGCAGCAATGGCAAGCAATGCCTTATCTTATCTCGCCGTTCTGGTTTCAATTTTGGAATTTCTTCGCTTTCAGATCGGGCCGACACATACCGTCCGTGTGCTGGAGATCTTTCAGCTCGTGAGGGAGTCCGTGAAAGTCTTTGGCAAGAAGCTGCCCCTGGACGAGAGAAAGGCCTTAGCCACTTTGGGCAGAGCATCCTCGAATCAAAGGTGTCACAATGGCACGATCAGCGTCAAGTTCGCGAGGTTGTCGTTGCCTCTCAACCCATCCGCTGCTACCTGGATCCGCAAGGCAGAGGCGGCCTCTGCCGGCCTCGAGAACGAGACCTCCGATTTCTACCTCGACGAAAGGTACGTGTTTAAAATAAAACTCCGCTCTTCTTACGTAACCTAAATAAATACCTACCTCCCACACTCGATCCTTTGTTTTAAAAGCTCTTGAATTGTCTGGCTTCAAGTTTTAATTTGCTACTTGATATTTTGACCTCAATTTCGCAATGTATGACAACGAACGAGGTCGGGGATTTCAATTAGGTAGGACAAAGGAGCTAGTCTGGAGGCTAGAGCGGCCTCGCAGCCTCCACATCTTTGGCCCGACAAAGCAGGAAATTTGCATAGACACCGCGCATTTCGAGATCGGAAGAGTGCGGGGTCCAAGAAGCAGGGTGCGGGGGGCTTGGAGGGGGCAATGTACGGGGTCCAGAGGGGGCCGGGTGCGGGTTCTTGGGGGTCTTGTCCGATCGCGGAACATAGGGGGGTTCGCTCACTCCCTCACAGCGCGAGACGTTTGATTCGATATATACGAAGAAAAGTCTACTGGTCTTTGAATTGTATAGATGAGATATATACCTTGCGGGTTGTTACAGTACTTTACGTTACGACTGAAATCTTAAAGAATTGGATCAGTAAAATGGCCCTAGTATATGAATTTTCAACTCGTCTTCGAGGTTTCCAAACTTGAGAGAGGGAGGACAAATATCCTGTCTCCGCTTCCCGTTTACGAAAACGAAAGAAAAAAAGAGGAGGACCTCGATTTTGTTAAAGGAGCGAGACCTGACAAAATCGTGGGTTCACGGCTTCCTATTTTTTAATGCGTTGTTGCATCTAATAATCTCTATAAAAATCTTTGAAATTGAATACAGCGCTTAGCTAGATAGTAGATATTTTTAAAAAGTACTAAACTCGATCCCCTTTATTCCCTTCCATCAAATCTCTTCCACTTAAAACTTTTTTTTCAAATGCACTGCATCTAAACACAGATATTTTTATATGAATCTCACAATTTTGTCTTCCGCTTGACCGTCAGCACAAATATCGATACCAAAGTACAGTTCAACTAGCTTGTCAAAAAGTTATTGTTGATATTTTACCATTTAAATCAGACACTTGACATTTTCAACCAATGTTTGCACATTTTTTCTGTTAAGTTGATGTTATCTACTTAATTTGCTCTCCTTTTAAAAATGCTTTTTCGCTTTGTTTCATTTCACCATGTAGAAAACCCGCTAGAAACCCTCAGACTAGATATACAATTCTCTCTGCGGATCAGAAATCTTCGAGGCCGGACCTCGGGACGAAAGATTCAAGGTAATGTCAAAAAAATCATTCACTTCTGATGTGAGTTTGCAGTTTTTTTAATTTTCTAATTTGTTTCTGTTAAATCTATTTATCTTAGGGACCTGCTGCAAGAGTGCTCTGGATTAACCAGTGTAAATGTCACCGCCATCAACAAACTATCGTCTCGGGCTAGTCAAAGCAATTGGAAAAAAGATCTCACGGTCGGCATCATTCACTTCAAGGATCTGGAAACCGTTCTGAATCGCAACCACACTTACGAAAACGAATCGTACACATTTTTATCTTCTTTCACATTTTTTTCATATTCTAAATATTTGTAAATTCAGGGTGAAGTTGAAGTACAGGCGGAACTCAACATTGGTGACGGTTTTCTACGACGGCCCGGTGGCAATCGAGATTGCCATTCGCTTTTACGATTTTGCATTGGCGAGAAATGATTCCCGAATTGGGAATTTGACTTGTGGAAGTGTCGCCATGCCGGAGTCACCAAATCGAACAGCTTTGATCGAAAATTCGTCGGCTTTGTGGACGAGGGAGGATCCAAACTGTCGAAAAGAGTGGCACCCGTTTGGGATCACTTGCGTTTGCAACAAATCCGGAACGTACGCCCTGATCAACTCCATCGACACATTTCAGGTGAAACTTTTTATAATTTTGATTAATAACGTCCGAAAAAAGAAGAAAGAAGTTCTGGAATGCCTCGAGGTCTCTCCAGGGATGGGTTCTCTGTGTACGAACAAGCTACATTCACTGCCTTGACAGAGTACCTTTCTGGAGAGGCCTTGAGCATCCCGCAATCACCGATCACACACACCGAATACTGGACAAGACTCTTTTACTTTGTTCAAGATCAAATCAATTTATTTTTATTTTCTCAGGTCGCTCGGAAAGACGAGACGTCCAAGATGGAGTACATCGTGATCTTGGGTTGTGGATGCAGCCTCACTCTTTGCATCTTGACATTGGTGATTTTGCTCTGGCATTTCTCCGAGTGCCGATGCGCTCTGACCCTCATGCACGCCCAAGTCACCAGCATCCTTGGCTCCGTGATGATTGCCATCTTTGTGGTCATTGCCAACATCGTTCAAACGGTAAGGTTTTTCTGTGAAGGGATTAGAATTCCATTTACTTATTTGACGCAATTTCGACTTTTGCAGGACCAAAATCGCGTCATTGCGGTCGCCCTGCACTTTCTACTCATCTCGTCCCTCTGCTGCCAGATAAACATTCCGGCCTCGCTGTATGCAGAAGTTACCTGGAAATATTGTATTAAAGAGTTCAGAATCTTCTTGCTCGGTAAGATTTGTTTTGGGGTTTTCAAAAAAAAATGTGAAACTAAACGACGCTTGATTTTTAATCGGTGCTGGATTTTCAGTTCTGTCCGTCGTTGTACCTGCCACCTACTGTATCATTACCGAGAACTTGCCGTACTTCTATGACATGGACGCGTCGTTCGACCAGTCGGGGCTGCTAGTCGGAAACGACAACAGCTACAACGTGATCGGGATCCATACCGCCGACAACAACAGAGACAAGTTGAAACCGAACTGGTTCCTCGCCCAAGACTCGCGTCAATTCGTAGCGTACGTCAGTACGAGCGCCATCCTCCTCTTCGTCTACAGTCTCCTATGTATAAAAACGATTCAAGTCATGAAATCCAAATTCGTCAAAAAGCACGAAAGGTAAAGAAAGTTTTTTGTCGATCCCATACATTAAAATGAAAATGAGAATTTTTCGTTGTAGCGTTACCCTCATCATGAGGTCGGCTGTGATCACCTTTGTCATCTGCGTTTTCGAAGTCTCCCTGGTCTACTACGTCAATGCCAAATCAAACCTGATCTCACAATTCGTCCTGTCCATTCCCTGCGCGGCAATCGTGAGTATTTAATAAATGTTAACGAAACACGAGAACACAAACCAGCTTTATTTTCGTAGGGGGCGAGCGTGTTCTGGTGCCATGTCGTTGGGGCGAAGCCGTCCACCCTGGACGATAATTACTTCCCGAAGTTGCCGATGACGAGCGTCGAGAGCCTCGGTCAAGAATCGGCGACAACGAGCTTCCAATCGGTGTCAAGGCAATCCGGCCGGAGCAGTTCGTATCGCGAATGGCGGGGCTTCCAAACTCCCGGAGGAGTGAGCAGCACGACGCAAGAGGACCACACGCTCTTGTCGACGGCAACGACAGTCGTCAACGCGAGCTTCGACGAGACCAAATCTCAGGAAGGCGGCTCCGGAGACTCCATCAAGTCATTCTTGCCCGGTTTCAGCTCAAGGACGGGATCTGTGAGCAAACAAAAGTACGTGTATGTTGAATTGTTTGGATTGTAGTTATTTCACGCTTTTCTATGCGTAGACCGAACGGAACAACATCAACGCCTCTCAATGACAAAGATGGTCTTCCGACTCCGCCGAAGTTCCGGCCATTCCCAATTCTGACCTCGCTCACTGCGGCCTCGACGACTTCTTGTCCTCGGAGGCCATCATCGACCTCCAATCGCAGGAAGGAATTCGCGTCGAGGACGCCGAAGCTGCCACGGCCTCCGGCTCCGGCGGCCTCGGATTGGGAGGACGACGAGGACGAGCAGGAGGACAGCATCACGGCCACACCGGCGCTCGTCCCTTGCCGATTGAGGCTGGACTCGACCACCGAAGAAAGCCAACACGACCTCGACGAGGACGTCGCCGACGGGGTACGAAGCCGAACGCTTCTCAACGGTGTAGGAGCCAAGAAATCTCTGAAGTCTCCCGTCCCGCTCGAGACTTTGCTGAGTCAAGCTCAATATGAAAGTGACCCGCTGAACGTCATGTCGACCTCGGCAATGACTACGGTGGACATTCATAAAGAATCTCAATCCTCGGCGACCTCTAGCTGCGGTCGAAGCACAGCCTCGTCGTCGCCACACCTTGTTCGCGAAAGACTTGATCAGGTAAGGGTTGGAAAAAAGTTTGGCGGCTCGAAGTTGATTTTGTGCTTTCAGATTGATGATCTCGATGAGAGGACGCCCATGATCGTTCATAATGGCAGCCTTAAGAAATCCATCTCGGAATGTCCCAGCTCGTTGACGAGCAGAAGCAACAGCATCGAGGGCAAGTCGTCCTGCAAGGAGGACGGTGAGTACGTCCTCATGTCCAACAAGAACAAGAATAACAACAACAACCTCAACAACTGCGCCTCCAACTCCGAGACCAACGCCACGACTGCCTTATCAAATCAGGCACCCCCAAAATGTTGAATAGTTTTTTACATGAAAATGCTTTCTTCTATATTTTTTACGATTATGAAAAATCTAAAGATCTTATGATGTCCAACAAATAACGGCTTCCAAGGAAGTACTATAAATGTCATTTTATACTTACCAAATATCATGAATGTTTACGTTTATATGCTGCTAAATATTTTATATCAAAATTGATTTAGTCAACCCCAATTAATTTTGCAGCCTCAATGACCTCGCATAAACCATTTTTACTGAAATATCCAGATCCTCCCCTAAGCATTTATCTACCTACAATCTAGCGTCCTCAGTTGCATTTAATGTACACCAATAATTGTTTTAATTAATTACAAGTTTTACTCGATGTCATTTGAGTTCAACAATGATGATGA